>Ga0302303_10001134_pt1 | contig 17999 bp, 22 predicted proteins | sample III_Palsa_E2_1_FD_194542 | JGI IMG/M metagenome (GOLD analysis project Ga0302303, IMG submission 194542) | Peat permafrost microbial communities from Stordalen Mire near Abisko, Sweden - III_Palsa_E2_1 | ecosystem: Environmental > Terrestrial > Soil > Palsa > Peat permafrost | place: Sweden...
GCAAAGGATCACGTCATCAGACGGTATACCAGGTTTCAGCAACAGCTCATATTGGAATTAGCTGATAGGCTTTATCTGCAAATCGGGGATCGGAAAAAGTCTTTAGCCCGGGAAAATTATTCTGTCTTAAACCTGCCTGCATTTTTGCTGGAGGGCCTGCTCGGGTTAAAGGATTTTCTGATACAATATTTTAATGCCTATATCAATGGCGAAGGCAAAATACCTGACGCAGCTATCCCGGCAGTAAGAAGAAAAATGACAGAGGCTTCCGAAAGGCTAAGCGCTTCACTTCAAAATGTGGAATTGGATGTTACGTTAAGGGCTTGTATTTGCGATTACTTAGAGGACATCATCATGATGGATGCTGATTCCCCGCTCAGCTATCGCACAGCGGAATATCTCACTTCTTTTACCGAAACAATCGCCGTGACGGCTGACTTTGCAGATAACCGGGACCTGACCCAAAGTGTCACGGAAGCCCTTTTCTACATGAATTTTAATCATCACAGCTTTTGCCAGTGGTACCAGGAAGTGATTGAAGTGAAAAAATCGTCACTCCGGCCGCACGATCAGTTGGCCATGTTAACGAAACAATTGCTTATGCTCAAATCGATGCCGGTTATGTTAACGATGAGCTTTGATCCTAAAGTGCTGCCGATCAACAGCCAGCTGGAAAACTGGCTGAATGAGTATATCAGGCATGAAACAGCTCAGCCTGATATTCCTGATGAACCGCCGGGTAAGATAGAGTTAAAACTTACGGTAGCCCAATTGGCGCTGCTCATAAGACTTTTATACGAAGAGGATGTATTTGCCATGAAGAATATTGCAGCCTTGCTAAAGTTCTTTTCAAATCACTTTATGAGTAAAAAACAAGAACATATTTCCTATGGAAGTATGAACAAGTTATATTATAGCGGAGATCAATTCACCGGTTATGCAGTTAGGGAAATCCTGTTAAAAATGGTCGCAAAAATTAATAAGATGTTTTTTCCAACGTAAAATTGACACAGTAAGACAGCACAATTTTTATGATCAAAGCAACAAGTCAGGATAAATCGTTGGTAGTTAGATTACTGGCGGAATCTTTTCAAGAAAATAAAAGTGTTAATTATATCGTACGGCAGGACGATGGTAAATTTAACCGCATCCGTGCGCTGATGGACTACTCTTTTGAAATGTGTTTTCAATTCGGAGAGGTTTGGCTATCTGAGGATGATAAGGCCTGCGCGTTAATACTATTCCCCCATCAGAAACGCACAAGCATCCGGTCAATCTGGCTGGATATCAAATTGGTTTTTTCAGCAATTGGCCTAAGCGGCTTGTCAAAAGCACTTGATCGTGAAGGGAAGATCAAAGCGAAACAACCAAAAATTGATATGGCGTATTTATGGTTCATAGGGGTCGATCCCGTTTTTCATCATGAAGGCATTGGAAGTAAACTAATAAAAGAAATCATATCCGAATCAGATGCCAAACAACTTCCGGTTTACCTGGAAACCTCTACCGTGAAGAATTTACCCTGGTACAAAGCGCTGGGGTTTCAAATATATAATCAACTGGAATTAAATTATACCCTCTTCTTCTTAAAACGGGGACCAGAATAAATGAAATCACGATGCTGGTATTTGGGACTCAGATTCATATTGTGACGTTTATTTTTATTATGCTGGAAATCTGTATGTTCATTTTCCAGATTGCTATTTATTTATTCCGGCCGCAGGACAAAAACAGGATGCTGTACCTGATCCTGTTATTTTTAATGCTTCTTTATAATATTACCGGCGGCCTTTTCCCTGACCCCAAGATCGATATTCCGATAGCTACACAGGAAATGATCGCCTATGGCACCGGCTTTTTAATGGCCTCCTACTTTCCCTTTTATTTTTATAAAGCGTGTAATTTACCTTCGCTACGCTGGCACGCGCTTTTCGGTGTGCCCTTATTCTTAATGCTGCCTTATTTAATTTTTTTTGTGATCGTTTATGCGATCAATGGCGAGCTGAATGTGGATATCCGGTATGGAATGATTGCTCCCTTTATTTATGCAATAATTTTGCTATGGCAAATATTTAAAGCGATCAGGAAAAATTACGAAACAAAGAGAAATAGAAATAAATACCTGGAAGAGATTGCAATGTATTGTGCTGTAACTCCCTGGGCTGCATTGGCTTTTTTTGGCTTTGTTGAGGAAAGTCAGCTTATAGAGGTTTTATGCACCAATACCGGTATCATCATCATTACAATACTCTTTATGTCTAAGTCAATTAAGTATGCGCGGCTTGAATACAGCCAGTTGCAGGAATTTGGACGAAACGGATTTTTGCCGGTATCTTTTGAAGAAAATTGCCGGGCATACGGTTTAACAAACCGGGAAATTGAAATTGTGCTGCTGCTGAGGCAGGGACTGACTTATCGTGAAATTTCAAGTAAACTTTTTATTTCCGGCAAAACCGTAGACAACCATGTTCAAAATATTTATGAAAAAACTGCGGTAAGTAATAAGGTAATACTTATTCAAAAGCTTTACCACAATTAACCAACTGATTTTTAGGATATTATGTTATAGGGAAAATTCCCTAATCCAAAAATGAGGAAATCTCCCTATTGCCCGCGCTTTCAACCCTTTAGAGATTTGCCTGACAATTAAAACTTTTATTAAAAAAAGAAAGGTGCTCATAAAGGTGGCGATACAGAATAACAATAGGAACCAGGGCTATCCTTACGCCTGGTTAGATGAAGTGGTTGAAATAACTTTAAATCCTGAAAAAACAAATGTTGCTGATTTACAATTTAACCAACTTGAACACATTGAAGATAAATTTGACAAGGAATTGCAACTGGTATTAAAAGAACTAAAAACCAGTACATTTTACCTTTTTTCTTCAAAAAAAATTAAGGCGACGGTCACACAGTATTACGATTCCCTGTTGCTGCTTGAACAGCAGGCCATGAATAATCTTGCCTTATACCCGCAGGATCATCCCTTATCCGAAACGGGTGAGAATTTGATCCTGTATATCCAAAACATGGGCGCCACCTTTAAAAAGCGGTATGGTAAGTATTTAGCCGGACCGGACTTTAAGGAGCTTCCACCAGTTAAAAAAATAAACGGGCTTTCCAAGCTGCTATGCAAGCTGAGCGTTGATCAGCTGGGTATCATTTTAAAGGCGGCAGATGACAGCAAGGTTATCATTGCAAGTTCCCTAAGCCTGATCTTTCGTGCGGTTGTGCCCTTCCTTTCCACGGATAAAGTAAAAAACCCTTCCTGGAATAGTATGCGGAAAAGCACTTACCAAATGGAACAAGCCGACAAGGACATCGCCATCGGCACTTTGGAGAAATTAATTCTCCAGATCAAAGAATATTAAATCATATATCATTCTTAATGATCAAGCCTCCCATTCGGGAGGCTTTTTTTTTGATTCAAAAAAATTATGTGGCTCATCTGTAAAATTAATTCACTGTAAATCAATAGGGTACAAGGGTACAATTCGGGGTACAAGAAAAAGTTGCACTTTTTGAGCCTGTCAAAACCCGGTTGCTTTGCTGTCACAATAACAATTGGACTTCCGGTTTCGGAAAGAAAAGCGAACGTTTTTTGACATGCGGGGACAAAACATTATCCGGCCAAAACCCGGAAATTTTGCGAAGGTGAGCGTAAATCCGCGATAACCGAAAGCGCGAAGGCAGGCGAGGGCCCGGATCGTAGGATCTGACGGAAGTAGTCCCGAAATATATATATACCGGCAGAAACGATTTTAACGGGTTCGTTACCCGCTGCCGGTACTTGAGGCCATCTCTTTTTATTTTTTGCCGGGCCGGAATATCCTATGTCCTCTTCCCCGGAATTCATTTAAAACCAATCAATATGTTATGACTAATTTATTAACTGCAAAAGAGCTCAAGGAACAGGGCTCCATTGTTGATCTCTTAAACCGGCTCGGCTTTCAGCCTGTTCCCAAACGCGGGCGTGAAAAAATGTATATCAGTATGCTCCGCGATGATGACACCCAGCCTTCCTTTAGCGTCAATGACGATCTCGGTGTATGGTTTGACCACGGAGCCGGCAAGGGCGGTAATATTATCGACTTTGGCCTGGCCTACTGGAAACATTTGGGATTTAACGAGGTCGTAAGAAAAATACAGGAAGTTTGCTTGATCGCACCTGCCGAACCCCGGGTTCTACGGCCGCGCAAACCCGTTAAGGTATACCAGGTAGTAGAAAAGGTTAAGCCATTGGGTGTACATCCCGCTATAACCGATTACCTGAAAAGCCGGGGCGTTTTTGACGTTGCGAAATTTTACCTGAGCGAAGTGTACTATTATGTTGAGGATGAAAATGAAGTACGTAAGCATTATTTTGCAGCCGGCTGGCTCAATGAAAACAAATCGTGGGAAGTGCGGAACAGGTATTTTAAAGGTTGCATGGGCCACAAAGGCATAACCGTTATACCGGGTCATCCAAAAAAGGCCGCCGTATTCGAGGGTTTTTTGGACTTTTTAAGCTGGCGGCTGGAAAACCCTGACGCAGACCATTCCATCATTGTCCTGAATACCTTAACCTTATTACAGCAGGGTATCACCAAAGCCAAAGCTTTTTCTTTCCTGGATATTTATTTTGACCGGGATAAGGCGGGCAAACTGGCCAGCAGGGATTTCATCAAAGCTTTGCCTTATGCAACGGACCGCTCAGCGGTTTATGAGGGGTTCAACGATTATAACGATAAAATTAAAGCAGCGATGAAAGTAGCTGCCGAAACGGAAAAAAAAACAACTGATTTCTTTTCCGGCGTACGGGTACCATTTGAAAGGTAGGCTATGCTGTTATCGCTTGATCAGTACTTAAATAGAGTGACTGAAGGTGACTGCCTGGAAGTGATGAAAAATTTTCCCGATCATTCAATCGACCTCGTTTTATGCGATCTTCCCTATGGTACGACGCTGAACCCCTGGGACATACCGATTGACTTTAGCCTGCTATGGCAACAATATGAGCGCATCATCAAACCCAACGGTGTTATCGCCCTTACCGCTGCCGGCATTTTTACAGGTAAGGTCATCCTAAGCAACCCCGCCTGGTTTAAATACAAGATCGTCTGGATAAAATCGAAGTCCACCAATTTCCTGAATGCTAAAAAACAGCCGCTTAGGCGGCATGAAGATATCTGTATATTTTATAATAAGCAGCCGGCTTACCAGCCGCAAATGATACCGGGAAAGCCCTATAACAGAGGTTGGCGAAAAACGAGCACGACCGGTTGTTATGGTCACTATAAGGCATCGCCAATATTAAGCAGCAGCGGTGACCGGTACCCTTATGATATTTTGTTTTTTGACGAGCAGGAACCCGACGACTGGTTTTATTGCAAGACCTGTGAGCATGAAGACACAAGGCCTTTTCACCCGACGCAAAAACCGGTTGAGCTTGGCCGTTACCTCATTAGGACGTTCTCTGTTCCTGGCGCAATCGTATTGGATAATGCCTGCGGATGCGGGTCTTTTTTAATTGCGGCTATTCGCGAAGACCGCCGCTTCATAGGAATTGAAAAAAACAGCGGGGCATATCATCTCAAGGTCAAGGCCGTTGATTTCGTAAAAATCGCCAGGGAGCGCATCGCGGCAGAACCCCCGCCGGATTTCCTATTTCCAACCTAACGGTTGTATAATCAACTACCAAACAGCCAATTTAATAAGCCAAACTTCCGTTGTTTTTGCAACGGCAAGATGTCTTTTTGTTTCACAAAAAGTCTCTTGCCCTCCCGGGGGGATTTAAAAAACTCGCAACTCGTTTTTCTATGGAGGACTTTAAAAAGCTAAACGGGAGGCCCAAATTAAAAGAGGGGAAACGGACCAAATTTATAAATGTAAGGTTTACCGAGGACGAATATAAAACGGTTGGCGCTCTGGAAAAAGAATTGGGCATATCCAGGACGGAGCTGATCCGGATGCGGATTTTATCGGATGCCAAGAGGACGGTTATCAATTCGAGAGAGTTGATCAGGCACCTGGATGCGATTGGGGCTGAAATCGGCCGTGTGGGTAACAATATTAACCAGTTAGCCAAACACGCCAATACCCTCAAATTGCAGAATGCCCTTAACCCTTCGGTCGCGGAAAAATTCAACCTGTTATTGGCGGATTATATCCTGGTTCAGCAAATGCTGGAAACCGCCTTGCGGAAGATCATACGGGTAATGGGAAATTAACAAAATGCACCGATATAAAGATGTGCAGGTACCCGGATGCAAAGATAGCCAGGTCAAAAGGTATACTGGTATTAAGTTATCATGATACAGCGATGAAAAGGTATACTGTTACACAGATATAGCGTTGTTCCGATAGGCTGATCATCCGGTATGAAGTTATTTCGATAGACCGGTACTCAGTTATACCGTTACACAGATACAACGATATACAGGTAGCCGGTTACCCCGATAGTTCGATATTACGTTATGCTGTTATACCTGTAGGCTGTTAGCAAGTTACACGGAATTAAAGATGCTTAGTTATCGCGTTACAAGGATATACAGGTACACCGCTGCACAGATAGCCGGGTATAGCGTTACAAAATTCCTTAAACCACTTTATGATCGCCCACATCCTCGAAAAGCCGTCCAGGAGTTTTGCGGGCGTAAAATACAATACCAATAAGGTTGACCGGAACAAGGGGGAACTGATGCTGACCGCCAATTTCGGCCCGTTGCAGGCATTAAGCAACCCAAGGCCCCAGGACCTGGTGAATTACCTGCTCATGATAGCAGCTCAAAACAAGGTCGTAGCCAATACCCAGTTTCATGCCGTCATTTCCAGCCGCGGCAAAACCTACGATAAGCATGAACTAACCCGGGCCGCCGTTTTATGGCTTAAAGCAATGGGCTACGGCGAACAGCCTTACCTGATTGTCTTCCACAAAGATACCGGCAACAACCACGTCCATGTCGTAAGTTCCCGCATCGGCCGTGACGGCAGGCAGATCGACCGGGATTATGAGCAAGTAAGGGCGGTTTCCAACATCGATAAGGTATTAGGTTATACCGCTGCACTGCAATATAATTTCAGCACCAGGGCCCAATTCTATTTGATACTGGAAAGGCAGAGCTACTTAGGACGGGATTATATCAACGAAAAGAGATTACAGAAAAAGATCGCTGCATACAGGCCTGATAAGGAACGAATAGCCGAACTGAAAGCGCTCTTCCTGGCGCATAAAAAGGATACCGAATTCATCAGTCTATTAAAAGAAAAATACCAGCTGGATTTGGTTTTCCATTCGTCCGAAGGTAAAAGCCCATACGGTTATTCGGTTATTGACCATGCAACCCGGCAGGTTTTTAAAGGCAGTGAAATATTGAGCCTGAAATATCTTTTAGCCGATGGAGTTGACTATAAGGCCACCGAAAAAACGGCAGACAGCTTTCAACTCGGAGACAATGTTACGATTTACAACTTCTCCTATAACTCCGATGATTGGGGGTCCCGGGAATGCAATCCGGCACCCGTTTATGTCGGTCCGATCATGATAGCGGACGATGTAGACGACCAGCAGGTACTCGGCATGAAACGGCGGAGACAAAAGAAAGCAAGAACAAACACCCGTTAAGGGAAAAACCATGAAGAATTATGATCTGTTTATTTGGCAACCAAAAGGGGGGCGTAGGAAAAAGTACGCTCACCGTCCTATCAGGGAACTACCTGAGCCTGGCTAAAGACTGGCCGGTGACCATCATCGATATGGATTACCAGCAATCTATTTCACAGAAATACGACAAGGCGAAAGTGCTTGAAAATGAAGAACCCTACGAGGTTTTGCCCGCCACACTCGAAAGCTTTTCTGTCTTAAGCCCTGTCCTCACCAAGAATAAGAAACATGCTGCACTGATAGACTTGCCGGGCAAGCTGGATGACGACGGCCTGATACCTGTTTTCAAATGCGCTGACCTGGTGATCTGCCCGTTTTCTTATGATGAGTTCACTTTTGAATCCACCGTCTTATTTACCGTGGTACTTAAAAAAGTAAACCCAAAGGTTGACATCGTTTTCATTCCAAACCGGATCAAGGCCAATGTTAAGTTTGAGATCATGACCGAGGTAAACGAGCAGCTATCCAAATTCGGCCAGATCACCACCGCTATCCCCGACCGGATAGATTTTCAGCGGATAACCACTTACCAAACCCCGCTATCCCTTTACCCGGTAATCACACCGGTATTTGAAGAAATATTTGCAGACCGTTTATGGAAAAAATGAAATCATTAGCTGACCAGCTTCGCGAAAAAATGGTTAAGCCTGCTGAAAAGGTAAACGGGGAAGCACTCAAACCCGGTGGGGATATGCAAAAACAAGCCAGGAAAAAGGCCGATAAAATCATTGAGACGGCCATTTTAAAAGCATTACAGGCCTATGACAACAGCGACAACAAAAGTATGGCGCATATCCGCTTCGATAAACAAACGCTCGACATCCTGAACAAATTTAAAATGGCAACAAACGTGGACGTGACAAAATTTGTAGCCTTTTCCGTAAAGCATTTCCTCGACACCTACCCTGAAATCAAACTCATTATTAAACAATTTATACAAAACACTGACTTATGACCTGGATAAAATTTGCCCTTTGGCTGCTTGGAATCTATACTTTTTATTATGCCGGACTCATCTTTTGGGACTACCTGCGCAGTAGCCGCAGCACGTCCGAAAACAGTAAACACGAGCTGACATTCGTGGAGGATATTGCACCGGAAAAGTCCTACCCGGACGATTCGTCCGTTACCGGCAAGGAGTCGCCGGTTGCTTTCTCCGGCGGCGTCAGCCTCAAACAGCTGTTCAACCTTGCCCGTGAAGAGTCGGTTGAATATATCAAAGCTGTAAGCTATTAACAATGAAATTGATCCTGACTTTTTGTTGCTGCCTGGTTGCTGCCACCTCCTTTGGCCAACCGGGCATCTCCGAAATGCAGCAGGCCCAATCTGATCTTTCTTCTACCTTCTTTTCCGCTTTTAGTTGCTCCCTGGTTATTGCCGGCCTGCTCGGTTTAAACGGGGCGGTCAAAATATACCACAACTGGCAAATGGGTAAAGACCGGATTGATTCGGACGTGGCGGCCTGGTTTTTTGCCGCCCTGTTTATGGTACTTGCCGGTGCATTTCTAAAGGCGTTGTTCGGAATCTGAACGCCCTTTTTCAAGAAGCTTCTTCTCCCGAAGCTATAAAAGATTCCTGCCTTAACATTCTTAAAACAATCCTTTTTCGGATTTATCACGGTGGATAACCGTCATTTTCTTTTGGGCCTGATTGCTTTTGCGTTGCTCGTGATCTGAACGCATTTTAAAATAGCCGGCTACCGCCCGGGTAGCCCTAAAAGATCTCCGCCTTATTTTTTTCTCCTTTTTCATGTTTAACAAAACAAAAAAATTATGGGCATCAGCCGTTCTGATGGCCCTTTCGGCGAAGGTTTTTGCGCAAAGCGGCGTAAATGGCCTGAACACTGCCACTTCTACCCTGCAAACCTATGTTGACCCGGTAACCAATATCACCCTGGTGATCGGCGGCATCGTAGGCATTGTCGGCGCCATCCGGGTCTATTCCAAGTGGAACAGTGGTGACCAGGACATCAACAAGGAATTAATGGGATGGGGAGGAAGCTGTGTCTTTCTTGTCGTTTCCGCCCTGGTGATCAAATCATTCTTTGGCTTAACCTAATGGCCAGGCGTTATGCTGTTTATAAGGGGCTTCAAAAGCCCCTTATATTCAAAGGCTTCAAGGGAAAATTTATTTACTGGGGATTAGCCTCCATCCTGGCCGGCCTTGTTTGCGGCGCGTTAACCATGTCGCTGGTCAATATGTGGCTGGGCGCCATTGTCCTTGTCGGCTGCATGGTAGGCGGTTTATTCTATACCGCAGGAAAACAAAAAGGCGGCCTTCACGATAAGAGCCGCGCCAAATCAATTTACATCCTGAATCATTATGGCCGCAAAGACCTTATTTAATATCCCCTTTGTCGGGGTGGATAAAAGCGGTGAATATGACCTCCTGGTCGGCACAACCGGGGAATGTTCGGTAATTATTCAAATGGTAAACCCGGTCATCAGGTACTCTGCGTACCCTGCCGGTTATGAGGAATTTCACCATTTGCTGATCAACATCGTTAAAGTTTTAGGCGATGGGTATGTTTTGCAGAAACAGGACATCATCAGCCGTTCATCCTATGAAGCCAAACCCGCTGCTGAATACCTCCAGCAAAAATTTAACGCCCATTTTGAAGGGCGTGAATGCCTGAAGGTGGATACTTATCTGACGATCACGCGACAGGTAAAAAAGGGGGCCTTTTATGTTTACGATGGCAAAGCGCTGCGGGACTTCCGGCAAGCCATCGGCAAGGTACTGGATATTCTTTCCGGAGCCATGGTGCTGAAAGAAAAAAGCATCAATCACCTGCTGATGCAGATGCTGAGCATGGACTTTAAAAACAGCCATATCAGCCTGAATAACCTTGCGCCGTCCGATACCGAAATTAAGATGGGTGATAAATCCATAAGGAATATTACGCTGGTCAATATTGACAGCATCGATCTTCCGCAGGAGGTTGGCACCCATATCGAGCTAAACGAAAAGGAAAGTATGCGGGGCTTCCCGGTAGATTTTTTGTCCTTCCTTTTTAAAGTTCCGGGTTGCGACGTCATTATCTATAACCAGGTGATCGAGATTCCAAACCAGGTCATGACCCTGCGTAAACTGGAGCTCAAAAAAAAGCGGCACTCCGGTATTCCCGACCCTGCCAACCTTTTATGTGTGGAGGACATCGACCTGTTGTTGAATGATGTTGCCCGCGAAAATCAGCTGCTGGTCAATTGCCATTTTAATATCGTGGTTTGCGCCCCCGACGCTGCTTTACAGAAGGCCTGTAATTTCATTGAAAGCTCCCTGTTTCAGTTAGGGATCATCCCCAGCAAAAATGCTTATAACCAACTGGAGCTGTTCCGGAGCGCATTGCCCGGAAATGCCATTGAACTCAAGCCTTACGATTGGTTCCTGACCACCTGTGACGCGGCTGCCTGTTTCTTTTTTAAAGAATCGCTGCCCAAAGACGAGGCATCGGATTTCCTGATCAGGTTTACCGACAGGCAGGGGATACCGGTTGGTATCGATCCCTCAGACTTAGTAATGCGGACCGGGCGGATCAATAATCGCAATCGGTTTGTATTGGGACCAAGCGGTTCCGGTAAAAGCTTCTTTATGAACGCTTTAATCGAGCAGTACATGCTCTATAACATGGACATGGTGATCGTGGACACCGGCCATTCCTATTCGGGCCTGTGTTCCTATTACCAGGGGAAGTACATCACGTATTCAGATAAAAACCCGATCACCATGAACCCCTTCCGGATCACGGAAGAAGAATACAACATAGAAAAGAAGGATTTCTTGTGCACCCTGATCGGTGTTGCCTGGAAAGGCGCCGAAGGCTCCTTTAGCCCGGTCGAACGGGATGTGGTCGCAAACGTTATATCTTCCTATTACAGTAAATTTTTTGCAGAAAACGGGGAACTGACCTTTGATACTTTTTATGAGTTTGCACTTGAAAAAATACCCGAAATCAAAGCCGAGGAAAGGATCGTATTCGATTTTGACGAGTTCCGTTATGTCCTCAAAAAGTTCTATAAAGGCGGTGAGTTTGCCCCCATCCTCAACAAGGAAGCGGATAAATCACTGTTCACCGAACGCTTTATTGTGTTCGAAATTGATTCCATAAAGGAGCACAAAATTCTCTTTCCCATTGTAACACTGATCATTATGGATGTATTCATCCAGAAGATGCGTTACCGCTCCGACCGCCGCAAAACTTTGGTTGTCGAAGAAGCCTGGAAGGCCATCGCCAGCCCGCTCATGGCAGGCTACCTCCTTTATTTATATAAAACGGTCCGTAAGTTTTGGGGTGAGGCGATTGTGGTTACCCAGGAATTAGGGGACATCATCGGCAATGCTGTTGTTAAGGATAGTATCATTAATAATTCCGATACCATCTGCCTGCTTGATCAGACGAAATTCAAGGATAACTACAATGATATTGCAGCATTATTATCTATTAACGAAACCGAGCGCCGGAAGATATTCACCATTAACCAATTGGATAATACCGATGGGCGGGGCCGATTTAAGGAAGTTTATATCCGCCGTGGCGCCGTGGGTGAAGTGTATGGTGTTGAAGTTTCCTTGCAGCAATACCTTACCTATACGACGGAAAAGCCGGAGAAATCGGCAGTTGAGCGGTTTACCAACAAATATGGCTCTTATCCCGAAGGATTGGACGCCTTTGTTGCCGCTTTTGCCGCGAGCCAGCTATCGCTCCCGGCATTTATTACAAAAGTAAATCAAACTTAATTTATGAAAGCTTTATTTATCATCCTGTTTTGCTTTTTGGTCACAGCAAGCTACGCGCAGGAATTAGTGGTTGATCCGACCACCTCCGCTGCCATCGCCGTTAATGCCGGCGTCATTAACGGGCAGCTCAATACCACCAATAACAAGCTGGACCTTATCCAAAAAGGACAATTGGCTGTTACCGGGCAGTTGACTATCGTTAACAAACTCCAAAACGATATTTATACAGGCTTGAGCCAGGTAGCATCCGTACTCAGTAACCTGACCACCATAAAGGAAATTGCCGAATGCGGCAGCGATATCGTTTCTGATGTGGAGGCATCCCTTGTACTGGCAAAATCAGACCCGGCCTTATTGCTTTTTGCACAAAAAGGAGCGCAGGATTTTGAAACCCGTGCGGTCACCCTGTCGGCCGACGTGAGCGCATTTGTGCTTAAAGGCGGCAGCAATAACCTTATGAATTCCGGCGAACGCGGTAAACTGCTCAACCATATTGCGCAGGAAATGCGCATCCTGCGGGGCATCGCCTATGGGATGGACCGCGCCATGTACTGGGCGCAAATGAACGGCATTTTCCGTTCGCTCAATCCCTGGGCGACCTGGCAGAACGAGGATGTGCGTATCGCCAACAGTGTCATTAACAATGCCAGATACCTTAGACAATGAATTTTAATCTGATCATGGTTTGCCCGCCATAGAAACGGTTTAATCGTTTCAGAACAAGAGGGCACTGCCTTCCTGATAATGTACCACCAAAACTAAACAGAGCCATTGAGGCCTTTGAATTTATTCAACATATACTGAGAGATTTTACAGCACATGCGCATATGGTTTTTGTTTGGGTACCCGGAAAGTATGCCACAGATTGCAGGGAATATATGTCTCGTCTTGGCTATACAGCCCGTGGATCATTTATTTGGGAACGTCCAAAATGGAAAAGAGGCAGCGACAAAAAGACGATAGAATTTCTCATCGTCTGTCACAAAGGCGAAATGCCTCAACTGTCTGATCGGTATCTCAAAATGGCTGACTCACATTTTACCGGCACGGTTAAAAACCGGCTGGCAAAGCCCGAAAGCGCTTATGCATTTCTCGAAGACGAATTTCCCTGGGCAATTAAGCTTCAGATTTACGGCTGGACTACAAGGCCGGGTTGGACCGTATTTCATAAAAACGATAAAAAAATCCAGTAGCATCATGAAAACGAAAATCTTATTATTTCTCACCTTGATTGTCGGGACAACTAAGGTTTTTGCCCAACAAAGCACATTAGATATTGTAGGCATCCATCAATTGGTGGATGAGTCAACCTCCGAAAATAAGTTACAGGTAACCGCCAGGAACCAGCAGGCGGCAGCGACTGCCAACGAACAGGCTAACCTCACTCTGCTTGAAAAACTAAAAGTAACCTACAGGACTTTGCAGCAACGCTATAACACTTTAGGGACGGCAATAACCGTAGCCGATGTAGGTCTCTACGCGGAACCGATGGTCAACCAGATCGTTAGCTATCAGGCGCAGATCGTCGCACTGGCGGAAAAGAACCCCGCGCTGATCGCCATTGGATTTCAAACCGAGCTGCAATTTGCTGAAAAAGCGAAAAGCTTGTTGGGGTATGTTGCGGGCCTGATACTCTCTTATGGGGATGTCAACCAGATGAAAGCGTCCGACCGCAAAATGCTGTTTGACTATGTGATCTCGCAATTGAGCAATTTGCAGCAGCTTTCCGGCAACATGGTCAATATGATGCAGTATTCCAGCCTGGCATCTTTACTGAAGGCGGCCAACCCCTTTCAAAACTTCATCAATGCTGATGTATCGCTCAGTAAAAGTATCATTCAAAAAGCTAAATACCTCAAATGAAACGATTAATGATATTGCTGCTATTGGCCTCAAAAATGGCTACAGCGCAGGAAGTGGTTTTTGACCCGCAGCATTTTGCTTCAGTAACGGAAAATGGCGTGGTCAGGAGCTCAGCCGAATCTACCCATGAACAATACCTCGGCAAAATAAACACCAACATCAATGACCTGAACACCAATGTGGGATCGGTGGTATTGGCACAAACTATCATTTATAACGGGCTGGCCAATGTAAATTCCGCTTTAAAAGACGGCCTTGAAGTAAAAAATATGGCAGTGATCGTAGCCGATATGACCAGCTATATAGACCAGGCGCTTGAACTGGCAAAAGCACAGCCTTACCTACTGCTTTTTGCGGATAATATCGCATCAGAAATGAAGCAGCGTGCACTTACGCTGGTTACCGACATTTCCGGCTATGTGCTGAAAGAAGGCGATAATGTGCTTGCCGATTACAATGCACGTGACCAGCTCATGCGCAAGGTCACCCAGCAATTACAGTTGCTGGACAGCCTGGCTTACGGCGCTTGGCGCGCCATGTACTGGGCAAAGGAACGGGGCATCATCGCCTCCTTAGACCCTTATGCCAATTACATCAACCGGGACAAGGCAATGGTGTCCCGGATCATACAAAACGCTAAATATTTACAACAATGAAGAGGATAATATTTCCAATCGCTTTTTGGTTCCTGTTCTTCGGACATGCAAAGGCTCAGGAAGAGATCAATGATGAGAGCCTTCGTTACCAGGAACAACGGATGGTTTACCAGCAATGGGATCAGAATAAGTTCACACCTACGTCCGGCTTTCTTGGGCTGAACCCTTATTATTGGCTAACCTGGGGCTGGTTCTATCCCAATTACCATAAAACAGATTTACGTCCGTTAAGCGCCACGGGGCCCCAAACCCAGCGGCTGGCGCTGGTGGGCACCATGAGCAGTATCGACAACAATTATAAATTGCAATCCGATACGGTCAGAAATACGGCACTGTCACAGATCGCCAACCAATCCGGTGCGATAACCGATGCGGACCCGCTTTGGCTGCTTTATTACAGCGATGAGTTTAAGCCGGTGCTCAATTATTCTATGGCCTCTATTTTGGCAGGGCTTTCCCCGCAGGTTAGCGCCAAATTGGTTTCCGAAGGAACCTATACCTGGTACACCAACGAATTATCCCGTTTAAAACAGCGCATACAAGGCGCCCATACCACGGACATGGACAGGGGAGCAAGGATCATGGCCTATTTCCGGCTATTGCAGGAGTATAAAAAATTGTCCGGTATTTGGGCGATCCGTACTTCTTCCGCCCAAAGTATGCTCAATATGGCCGCCCAACAGCAAAAATTGCAAACCGGGCAGGTAACCATTACCAGTTGGACGCCTCATACCGATGTCGTCATAGCCCAAAAAGTTTTACAGCACCTCCAATGAAAAAGAAAATTATATTATTCTTCCTGATGTTCCTATGTGCGACAGCGGGATTCGCCCAAACCACCCCGGCACCCATTGATACGGCCAGCAGCAACAAAACGCTGGAATTCCTGCAAGGGGACGGGGTTTATGAAAATGGTGTCATGACTTTTTTAACCGGGCTTAAAGATTCGATCTGGACACACTTTGACCTGTTTATTGTCGATGCCCAGGCGCTTGCCGCTATTTTTATGATCATCTTCTTTGCGATCAAGAGCTACGAAATGATGGTTGGCGATAAAAAAATGGAGATCATGCCCTTATTACGGCCCTTTGGCCTGGCCATGGTGATCTTATGGTGGGGCGTGTTTGTAAAGATGATCGCCTTTCCTACCGACCTGGTCGCCAACCAAACCGACCAGATGTATGAAAGTGAACAGGTCAACGTAGATAACCTGCGGCTTACCCGTGCCAGCTTGATGCTGGCGGTCGCTAATTCCATGTATACCTTCCAGGCGCAAACCGATGTGGCCGAAAAGGAAAGCGATACCTGGTACGGTCAGGCCTGGGATGCCGTGACCAGTACGGTCAAGCAAGGCATCAGTACCGTGGTGTCTCCATTGATCGAACTGAAGAACCGGCTGACGGTCGGGATGCAATTACTTTTTACCCAACTACTGGAACTGATCGGTATCTGGATTTTACGAATTGCGGTGTATATTATTTTTATGCTGCAAATTATTTATTCCTCCATCCTGGTCATCCTCGGCCCGTTTGCCGTAGCCGTCAGCATCCTTCCTGCATTCCGGGATAGCTTCAGCACCTGGATTGCCCGGTTCGTTTCGGTAAACCTGTATTCAGGGATAGCCTATCTCATCATGTACCTCTGCGGGTTAATGCAGGAGTATGCGATGACCTCCGAGATCAGTAAATACCAGGAACTGGTTGGACAAAACGGCACAACCGCCAACCTTGAACAAATGGCCTGGTTTGCCGGTAATGGCATCCTTTCTTTCGGAACGGTGATCATCACCTTCCTGATCGGTGCCATCTGCATGTTTACCGTGCCCAGCATCTCCACCTGGATCATCTCGACCTCGGGCATCAGTTCCGCTGCTTCTACCTTTGGCCGCAGCGCCGGTACCGTGACGGCTGTTGCCCGAAGGGCTGCCGGAAGTTTTTTCTGACAGGCCATTTTTCTTTCTCCTGATTACGGGCTGCACGGGTATCTGTGCGGCCCTTTTTTTAACCCCATTCTTATGATTATCAAAAACATTGAAGCCAAGATCAGGCTGGCCACCTTTATTGCGTTCGGCAGCCTCATTACAGCGCTCGCTATCGTCGCGATTACCTGTTTCTTTTGCTACCGGCTGGTGTCCAACTCACAAAAAAGCATTTACCTGCTGGATAATAATATCCCTATACTGGCGAAGCAAACTGACCTGCAAATGAACCGGCCGGCAGAATACCGGGCCGACGTGGATCTTTTTCATTCCCTGTTTTTTTCCCTGACCCCCGACGATAAATTCATGGAGTACCAAATGAAAAAGGCGATGTACCTCGTCGATGAATCAGGGATGCAGCAATACAACGATTTGAAGGAAAAGGGATTTTTTAATTCTATCCTGTCCTCAAGTTCGGTGCTGACGCTGCAAACGGATTCTATTGCGCTGGATATTCCTAAAAAGTATTTCCGCTATTACGGGAAATTAAAAATAGACCGTCGCAGTTCGACAGTCATCCGCTCCCTGATCACCGAAGGCTATCTGCAGGATATACCGCGCAGTGACAACAACCCGCATGGCGTGCTGATCACCAACTGGAAAACATTAGAAAACAAGGACCTGCAAGATGTGGAAAAAAATAACTTCTAATCGCGATCCCAGGGATACGATTTACAGCGAGCTCAAAAAAGAGTTCAGCCCATATTTTGGAAAAGCGAACAGTGCCGGCAAAACCCTTTTGGGACGTTATCCCAAATTCTTTTTTTGGTGCATGGTCACGCTGATGGCAGTTTCTCTGGCATTAAGTTTTACTGTTTACAGGCATCCCAGGCCGGTCCCGCCCAAAACTACTGTACAAAGGCCATCCAGCCCCATAGAAGATGGGTTCACGCAGATCATGGCAACTGCCGGAGCCATCAAACAAACGCTGAAACTGAAACACCTCGTTGACAGCCTCACGGCTAAAAAACAGCTCACTCAGGCGGACAGCATAGCGCTGGACAGCGCGCTAAGCAGGTTACAGCAAATGCACAATCACCAAAATCAGCATAGGTGACCTGAAAAAAATTTAATAGCTAAACAAAATCAAAAACATGAAAATTAACTTTAAACAGCCCAAATA
>Ga0302303_10001135_pt1 | contig 17995 bp, 20 predicted proteins | sample III_Palsa_E2_1_FD_194542 | JGI IMG/M metagenome (GOLD analysis project Ga0302303, IMG submission 194542) | Peat permafrost microbial communities from Stordalen Mire near Abisko, Sweden - III_Palsa_E2_1 | ecosystem: Environmental > Terrestrial > Soil > Palsa > Peat permafrost | place: Sweden...
GTTCCCATGTGAAAGTAGGTCATCGCCAGGCATTTATTGTGAACCCTTGTTGGGTAACCAACAGGGGTTTTTTTTGCCTACCATTCTTATAAACTCAATATCTGTCCTTGTTTTTTGATGTGCGATAAATTCCCTATATCGTCATATATTTTTGCACTGATGCAGCAGGGCTTGCAGGTGCGGTAGTTATTTCTTGTTGCTCTGCTATTTCATCATATATATCTTGATATTTAGCACGTACACGAAACCCTGATGGTAAAAGGAGAAAATTGGTGGGACGAGTTCGAACCATATTAGCAATTTCCCTCCCAGTATAAGGAGCACGCGGTAAAGATGTGGGAATTGGCACATGATCAGGTATTGCATCTAATGCCGCCTCTAACTCCGCAAAATTTGTAGCATTACGTATTGCTTCTTTATAAGGTTCATCTTCTGGTCGGGGTCTATTATTTCTCTTTGAAAAGAGTAGAGGTCTTACAGGAGCAGGCACAGTAGCTGGTGCTAGCATTATTGTATTTGTTCTACGAGGTAAATGTCCCTCAAGATGATATCTTCTTGGTGGCACCTTCCTTCTACCTTCTTGCTTCCGAATTGATGTTGTTGAAATTGTTAAATTCATTTTATCTTCTTGGCTTAGAGTAGGCGGTACATCATCTTTTGTTACTAATGGAATTTCAATAACTTTCACATTTCTTATCATAGAAGGTATTTTAACTAATTTACCTGCATGCTCTTTTTGAGCAACAAGGCGTGCACTTTTGCGAGTTGGTTGGGCTGAATTTTCATTTTTCCCTTTTTTCGGCGCCATTCACTTTTACCTTTTCACAAAATACGAATCAGCCGAAATCATAATAAATTTGGGATTAAATGTACAGGCCTCTTGTATTGGTTGCACTGCGGCAAAAAAAACAAAAAAGGACAAAGTAAGAGGACAGCCATCTTTTTTGGATATTATTTTTATAAACCCGATGCCTGCCCTTATTTTTTGATACCCCACGTGCTTTCTACATATTGAGTCTAATGAGCAAAGTAAGAGTTAAGTCCCAATAAGTACCTTAGGAGTTTTACAGGTTTAAAAGATGACATTATACTTATAAGATATGACAGTAAGTCATGTTAGGTTACGAGAAAACGCCATAAAGGATTAATAATATGCCATATAAAAAAATTCTGATAGCAGTTGGGGAAAGTAAAACATCCCGCATTGCTTTATATGAGTCAATTCCCCTGGCAAAAAGGTTATCTTCTCAACTTTGTATTGTTACAGTTGCGAATGAGGTTTCTTCTCGAGGATATACCGCATCAGCCCACGATATTATTAATTATCAACGCGATATAAAAGAACGACACCAAAAAATATTAGATGAAATGAAACAAATGGTTTTAGATGATGGTTTTACAGCTGAAACTATTTTAATCGAGGCCTCAACCAATCTTAAAAGTATTTCTGAAAATATTATTGAAACGGTAGTAAAATGGGGCGCTGATTTACTTATTGTTGGGACGCATAATCGCCGTGGTACTCGCCGTTTCTTATTAGGTAGCACTGCTGAAGAGACATTGCGCAATTCGCCTATACCTGTTTTGCTGGTTCCATCGAACGAACCAGATTAAAACGGCTAGAATGTTGCAATCCCCGTTACGACCATAAGAAATTAATTAATCAGATAAAAATTTGATTGCTTCGTCCATACTTTTATAAATATTGAAAATAGTTGCAAAACCACTCACCTCAAAAACTTCCTCTACAGGCTCTAACATATTACTTAGTCCAACTTTGCCTTTAAGGTTTTTGATCTCTTTTATTCTAATATGCAAGATGCGCACCCCAGCACTACTAATAAAATCCGTATGAGAAAAATCAATAATTACTTTAATAATGCCCTTATCAATAACATTCTTGATTTTATTGTCAAATTCAAGTGCAGTGCTGGTATCGATACGACCTTTAGGCATAATTACGGCAAAATTATTATTGATAGTTGTGATGAATTCCATGGGTTACTCCTTTCGCGGATATAAATTTTTTGACTGTTTATAATTTAGTATAGTGGACTAAAATGAGGGAGTAAAAAGAACCCCATCTAACTGATTTGCTTATTTTTTAGATATGCTTGACCGTTTTCTCTTCAAGCATTTTTTGTGCTGTATGAAATCTGCCTTAGTTATAAAGCCCATGATTTTTAAATTCGTCGAAAATCAATAATATTATAGCTTTACCATGTAAGTTACTTTAAATGTAATGCAATATTTATTTCTATAGGCAGTTTAATGTTGCGATAAAAATAATGCCCAAATAACCTTCCTGCCCGTCCCAAATTATCTCGGACAAACCGCGGTACGTTCGAGATTGGGGTTTTGCGTAAGTCCAGAGAGCTAATTGTCACTAGTGGATTTTGAGCGCATCTTCAGCGTGGGAGTTCGTCGCTCAGGGGTTGATGGCCCCATACCCATTTCTACACCATTATCTCCTTGTTGGGGTCCAAAAAATCCATAAGTTCTCGTAAAGCTTAAGTTTTGCATAAAATTAACAAGATTTCCTACGATTGCTGTCCCTCTTAAAACCCATAACTAATAATGATGGAAAATTAAAATATAAGCATCTTCGATTATAATAACGCAAAAAATGGCTGTCCTTTTTCCCCTTATTTTGCATAAAAATTTAGTAAAACAAACTCCCACGATGGGGGCAGACAATATAGTTAAGCAAAAAATGTAGGTTTACATTACAGCATGGTAATTAGTTACTATAAAGGGTGAATACCCCATCGCAGCTATTACATGGGTCGGTAAATTTTAATATACAAATGCAATGGATTTGAAATGAAACTCATACTACCTTATAAGTAATAGCATCTTTTATATAACAAGGAAACTGATATGGAATTAAAGAAAAGTAATATATGAACGCTGTTTAATTCTTCAATATTGTGGTATTTCCGAGACAAGGTGCGGCAGAAATTTAGAGAAAAACAGTTCAACTAATAAGTTAATAAATATTCGGATTGAGTGATAAAATGAGATGTGTAACCTGTCCAAATGAAGCTAGAACTGGATTATATTGCGACACATGTCGACTTAAACAGGTTCAGTCTTTTGGGAAATTATTTTCTGAATCTAGTTCTAGTCCAAGCTTCCCTTCTAGCCCCAGATCTAGTTCAAGCTTCCCTTCTAGCCCCAGATCTAGTTCAAGCTTCCCTTCTAGCTCCAGCTCTAGTTCAAGTTTCCCTTCTAGCTCCAGCTCTAGTTCAAGTTTCCCTTCTAGCTCCAGCTCTAGTTCAAGTTTCCCTTCTAGCTCCAGCTCTAGTTCAAGTTTCCCTTCTAGCTCCAGCTCTAGTTCAAGTTTTCCTTCTAGCTCCAGCTCTAGTTCAAGTTTCCCTTCTAGCTCCAGCTCTAGTTCAAGTTTCCCTTCTAGCTCCAGCTCTAGTTCTATTGTTCTTTCTAGGGATGAAAATGGGCAGCAGTATGAGACCGTGCATCAGTTCATTGCAAGAACCAATATAATAGCTCTCTACCGTGTAGTGCGAACAATAGTGGGAACCCGAAAAAAAGGACCAGGGATTCCGGGCACAGCTATGCTGCTACCTGAATTGAATATTAAAACAGGTATGGAAAAATTAGAAAATTTGATCAGGATATCCAAGGAAGGCCTGCCTGGTAGTTTCATAATTGAACCAGCTATCAATTGGGGACCGTTAATTCCTGCGTACCAAGTCAGTGGCGAATACGCAACGCAATATATTAGTACTGGAGCCAGGCCTGAAGGAGCTCTAGTTAATTGTCTGAAAAGCTGGAACTCCGGATCAGAAAGAGGGCGCAGATTAAGAGGTATAGAGAGTTGGGATCCGGTGATCGAAATTAATCTAACAGTGTTAAGCGGTATAGAGGGCATAAAGATCTACGATATGACTGCAGAATATATTACATGGCCATCTGGCTCGTCAGCTATAGCGGGGAATGCTCACAGAGACAGAGAAGTTTTGATTAATGGTAGAATTCCACGAGGAGCTTTGCGTGCAGTATGCGCATTACCCGGTGAGATTGCATTCCTCGGGCTAGCAGAAAAGGCTATTGCCCCAGAAGAATTATTTGAAACGTTGTGGTCCGCAAGAGGATCAAGTACGCAATGGGTAGCAGATATCTTGAGGAAACTATTCGAAAAGAGGATGTTAGACCCCAAACGAGCTTTGTTTGCCATCATGCTTAAGTTAAGTGAAATGCATAGGAAAGAGACCCCAAGCATGACATTTATAAAGGCATTAATCGAACTACTTGGAAAAGAGAAGGTATTAAGGCAACTGGGAGAGCAGGGTATGCATGCGACAATATTTACATTAGCAGAAGAAGATTGATCTTTTAACGATCGTGCTAGCGATATATTCTGCAGCAACTCTGGTTGCTAATCTCCCCATTTATAATCGAAGTTAAAAACTGTGCCCCATTAAATTTCTGGGTTTATTCTGTCTCTTCATTTACTGTCTTCCAGGTTTAAACTTACTACCATCTGCGTTGGTATTTGCAGTAGTAGGTTCTGATGAAGAGACGGTGAGTTTTTCTTGCTCCTCCGTTTGCAATAAACTTTTATACATTGTACGAATTCCATAGGCACTTGGGATATTGAGATAAGGTTTACGGTTTTTAATAAGGTCGGCTATGTAAGTGCCTGCAAAACTACCGGGGCTAACACTTGTAGGAATAGTAGGGAAATCGGCAACGATATTGCCTAAGTCTTGAATGCTAGTGGCTGTTTGTATCAAGTTCTTATAGCGCTCTTCTTCGATTTCCTCCTCATCAAGTATATGATTAGCTCTGCCTGCATTCATAATGCTTAAAAAAAGCGCTGTAGTAGCTGGGGTTGGTTGCCGTTCTTTTAGCGCTCGTTTATGGTAAGTGCCAGTTTGGTGGCCATTTTTTTCATGTTCCTTTTCCATACTGCCGACATGACGAAGTGAGTCGGTATGTGCAAAAGTCACTTTACCAGTAGCGCTATTTTCTTCATCGCTTGTCGATCCTTCATCAGTTGAAGAATAGTCTACTACGGTATGTCGAACTCCAACCTCTGTGCCATCATTAACCAGCAAGGTTTTGCGAGTGTTTGGTTCTTGATGAGTACTTGCGCTTGCTACATGTGACTCATCAGGCTCTGAATCAGTTGATGTATCACTGACTGCTGTTGCTCTTTTTTCTGATTCCATTTACTTATACTCCTTGCCTGTATGTAATAAGGAAAATTATTAACTTAAGTAATTATTTAAAAGCCAAAAGCTCATGTTGATCTTTTCGCCTACAAAATTCAATAAATTTTTGTTTATCCTTAAATTTTAGATAAATATTGGCCTCCAAAGGATATCCAACATGTTGTATAGTTAGCTTGCAAAATATATGTTTGAGATCAAAATATGCCCACTTGAATAATTTATCTATATAACATAAACTGTCCGTTCTATTTTTATCTCAAATAGTGTAGTAGGTACAGGTTATGCCAGCGCAGCAAGAATTCTTTAATTTATTAACACGTCTTTTAAACAAGACGAGAGGAAAATTAGATGATGCTGGCATTAAAAAATTAGTGTTATTTGTTAAAGATAACGGCAGCGAATTAAAATCCTCCTACACTTTTAGTAGGCGTATTATAACGCTTACTGGCTCTAACCAGCAATCCGCACCACTTAACTTTATTGCGGAGTTACTATTTAAAATATTAGATGGAGCTCCTGGTGAAGGGCAATTAAATATTGATTTACCCTCATTATTTGAATTTTTTAAAGAACTTCATGATGCTGTTAATATAACTCCTTTGTTGCTCAGTCTTTCCAACTCTACTAAATCCGATATATTTCACCATTTATGCGTATACATTTATGGATATCATAAATTTTATTATGATCAAAAACAAAAAAGCTTTAAAGATCGTTTAGAAAAAGCAAAAGCGATAATAGGATTTTTTGCAACGCATTATAGTTCCCACTTTAAATTAACTAAAGAGGATTTATTAAGAGCAGCTCAATTTAATATTCCCGCGTTAGCAACGGCGGCATTAGATCAGGGAATTTTAGTAAATTGCCAAAGCGATGATGGTGCAACTCCTCTTTATTTCGCCGCTCAATCGGGCTCTTATGCTGTTGCTAAAATTCTTGTTGAAAGAGGCGCTGATGTCAATAAGCCGCAGTTTAAGGAGCAGGGGCCTTATCCTGTAGCAACATTAGTAGAAACCGCTACAACGGATGATGACAGGGATTTTCCTAAACTTTTAGAGTATTTATTGCTCCACGGCGCTAATGCTAATTTATGGCTTAGAAATGCCCAAAATTTACCACTCACTATTAATGCCTGGTTAAATGCGCTAGAAGTGGGAAAACCAGAAATAATAAGTGTTTTATTGAAATACGCTAGTGTTGAGTCAGGTATAACCTATCCAGTTGATATTAATATGAATCACAGTGCAAGACTTAATTCTTATCGATGTGCGATGGAAGGTGATAAGACAGGGAGGGTTATTGAGTTACTGCGCAAGTACTCTGTTAATGTAACAAAAGAAGCCCAAACATCCTTGCTGCATAATCCATTATATGAGGCTATGCAAAGTAGAAAACCATTGGCAGTGATTAAACAATTGCTACTGGTATTTTCACCTTATTTACCCAATTATGAAACTCACCCTCTAGTATCAGTATTTCTTGAACTATCTGGATATGAGGGCAACACCGAGCAACCTGAACTTAGAGAGTCGCTCACTGCATTTAAATTGCAGGTCAGATTGTTTACTATGGAACCAAATTATTTAAATTTTAATGCGGCGATAACGCTTTGCCTACTTATGGTGAAACAACGGCAATATGATTTTTCATCAGAATTATCGGTCATTTTAAAATATATTCGTGAAAAGCAGCTTCCAACCAGCAATATTGATATCGCCACTTTATACCTCTTGGTAAATAATTTTATTGGGAGTGCACCATCCAATCAAGTTTTAGCGAATGAGTGTAATCAGTTAAGAATGTTGCCGTTATTAGATCTTAATGATGCTCAAAGCAATTGTTTGGCAGAGGCACAGTTAAGATTATTTGTGCTTGGTACTTTATTAAATGAAGAGAAAAGGAAAGAAGATGAGTTTATCCTTGCCTTGAGGAAATATTATGAGCAAGGGCGCAAGGTTAATATGACAAATAAAGTTTGGAAAATCATTTTAACCAAGTTAAGGAGTAATGATTTTTTAACCTCTCATATCGATCATGTTGTCATTTTTATATTTGATACGAGCATGGTTATCAAAGATATGTTTTCTTCTATTGACGACAAAAAGCAAATTGCTCAATATATGATGGAGTTTTTTAATATACCCAATCAAAAAGAACGAATGCCAGATGAGTATCTGGAGTTGGCGAGACAGCATTTGCCACCTCTGCAACGTTGGTTTTTTGCGGGACGCGATGTTGTACAGCTTATTTTAGCTATTAACTATGAGTTTAGTTTAAAAAGAACGAATGATACGGAAAATAACAGGCAATTAGTTGTTTTAGAAATGGATAGAATTATTGATTATCTGGTTATTTTTATCAATGAAAAGCCTCATGGTAAGCTAACGCTTATCGCAGAAATAAATGGACTACTTCAACGCATTAATAAAGAATCGGCCCCATCATCATCCGAGATGTCGGTAGAGAGTTGGTTCGAGCAAGAAATGTTATGCCGCCGTTTAAAGTTACTCTGGCTATTAATAAGCTACGATCCGAGTCAAACAAAAGAATCTGTTTGTAAGCAAATGACTGAAACAATGGAAAATCCTTTACTCATGCAGGCAAAGGATAATCCGGAGCTCAAGGGCTATTTTTTATCTATTTTAAATAAATTAAAAGGTTTTGGACTATTAACGAATGATTACACTGTTTTTTCAAAATATGGAATAAGCCTTGCTGATCTACGTCCATACTCTCACCTTCGTGGTTGGGGAAAGAGGGTAGAGGTACAAGAGCGCAGGAGACAACAAGCTGAAGCTAAGGCCCAATTTACAAGGCAGCTTAGCCAACAAAATGATGATGCCGCTCCTTTTGCAGTAGAAGAACTGTTGGGTGAAAGTAAAGAAATAGAGGAGCCGACTAACCTTGCTGCGATAGCTACTGATGCTAATGAAAGGTTAGAATATGACACCAATGCACAGGAAAAATTTTGGCGCACCTTTAATAAGGCAAAAAACGAACGTTGTACACCGAGAGCCCCTTGGTTAGAGTCTATAGCTCAGCAAAAACAAACCGAGTTAGACAAAGCTGCAAAAGAAGCACAAAAAAAGCAGAAGGAAGCAAACATACGCAAACTTTTTGGCTATGAATTAGATGAGCATAAAATTCCAGCTAAAACACATATTTTAAAAAAGTTGGATCACACTACACTCGATGGAGAGTTTTGGGGAGTTTTTGCTTTACAACCCTATCACTTTGACAATATAAATATTTATAATGCTTATTTGGGTTGTTTTGAAAAAGGTATCAGTAACAATCTTGCAGGAATTCATAACGATAATGGTGTGTATCGCATTTATCCTCCAGGTGATAAACGCGCTCATGCCAGTGTGTATTACAAAAAAGATGAAAACAGTAAGCCCGTTGTCATGTTAATCTTTGATGAGGAATCATTAAAACATAAATATTATCAAAGAACGGGTTTTTATACGAAAAATCTTGTCTCTTCCGCATCATAAACAAAGCATATCAAGCGCAATGAAATCATCTTGTAAAGAGATACCCGTTCTGTCCTATTTTTGTTATTCAACGTCTTCTATTTCTATTTATTCTATGAATTCTTTCTACTTGATTTAATACTCCCTTGTTAGTAAAGGCTCGCATTTGTAACACAAAACATCTTGCTCTAATTCCACAGCTTTCTGGGAGTTGATGGGAAGTAGTAAGTTGTCGAGTAGAATCGCCTCTTTGCGTTAAAAATGCATCAATAAAATCATGAATTAATTTTGCCACTTCATTGCCGCTAAGATACTTTTCACCATTGCCATCAGCTTGTATTTTTTTTGATTGACTAACGAGAGCAATAAGATCTTCAAATGAATTAGTAAGAAGAACTTTATCACCTAACTTTTGTTCCTCTTCTAGGGTTAATGCATCTGCTGGACGAGGAATTATTTGTGGCGGTGGGGCTTGAATAGGAACACGGGGAAAGTAGTCTAAAAATGAAACCCTAGGTTTGGGACGTTTTGTTTCTGGTTCAGGTATCAGCTGAGATCTAGAAGGAAGCAAAACTTGAGATACAGGCTGCGATGTTGTTTGAGATGATGGCCCTGGTGCCGCATTTTCAGCTTCACTATCGCTACTCCATAAAAGCGGAGAGAAATCAGGGGGATGTTTTCTTTTTTCGCCTTTCATTTATTTGTCATTACCATTATGGCTACTCGTTAAGTAGCTTCCGGTTGATAACTCATTTTTGTTGTTTCTGATTCGCCATTTTGTATACTGTAATTCTTAACAATGCCTTGTTTGTTAAATGTTACAATCAGCTCCACAGTATCTATATTTTCACCACTGTCAAAATACCGAATTATAGGAACATAATTGGTAGCTTTAGCAGTGGACTCAGTATAAACGTATCGCCAAACTTCATTTCCTCCCTCTGTATGGGAGGTTTCTCTCGGATTACCAAAATTTCGCCTTACATCTTCTTTAGTACTTTTATTGATAGTAATTTCGTTAGCCATACTCAGATAGTTGGAGTGTTTCAAGGCTTGGTTATTCGTGCTTTTGCAGCCAACGGTTAGTAAAATAAGGAATGTGATTATAATAATGTGTTTCATAATGCATCCGATGCGGTTTAAGTTAATAACATTATATCATCATTTAGTAAAAGGGCGAGAAGTTAGAAAAAAGCGTTCTATCAAGACTACATACTTAGTAGTTTGCTAAGAAATTGATCTAAACGATTAGCAAAAGCTTGTATCTCTCGTTGGCTGAGTTTTGCTTGTCCACGAGTGATAACGCCACCACTTCTTAATTCCTCATTGAGATTACGTACAGCAAGACGTTGTTTGATATTGTCTACAGAATATAATTCACCCCTTGGATTTAATGCCGTTACTCCTTTACTAACTATCGCGTCAGCAAGAGGAATATCCGCCGTAATCACCAAGTTACCAGGTTGGGTATTTTGGACAATATAATTATCAGCCACATCAAAACCGGGTGCTACTTGCACGGTTTTTATAAAAGGTGAGGGTGGGGTATGGAGTGGCTGATTGGCTACCAATGTAACAGGGATTTTTGTGCGTTTAGCCGCACGAAATAAAATTTCTTTAATGATAACAGGACAAGCATCCGCATCAACCCAGATATGCATACAAGCGCCTTTTTATAAGATGAGATAGTGATTGATATAGTACAACTGTAAACCAACTAACTAATAAAAGCCAGCTTTTTTATTCGAAAACCCGCTTGTAGTCTTGATGGGGTAAGAACTCGTTACTATACTCTTTGGGGCTATTTTCCAATAGTAGTTTGTGCTTACGCTATTTAAAAACCACTTCACTTTATGATTTCCCTGAAACAAAAGGCCTGGACATATAAATTTTATGAAAACAAAAAGATATTACGAGTTTCACGAATACAGTAACGAGTATGCGAAAAAAAACGAAGCTGAATTGTTGCAAGAAATTAGTGAAATACGATATGACATTGATCCAGAGCAAAGTGCTAAATTTCAATTTAATCTCACTCAAAAAATAGGCCTATTCCTTATTTTTATTTTAATCTCATTATGTATCATGAACGCTTTTAACAACGTTCTTTTGTGGACGAGTATTTTCTTGGCTTTTGGCACTTTTGTCGTAACTGTGCAAACAGCCGATACCGTTTATTTATTAATTTGTGTATTAAACCCCATCTTTTGATATAATCTTGCTGGTATTTTTCCCTGCTATAAAACAGGTAACCAATAGGAGTATATATTGTGCAAGGTCCAAATTTAGTGGCGTTTGAAGAGGCTATTGCGGCTCAACAATTTGTTGAGGCTAGAGAGTACTTTATTCGACATCTGGAGGAAACGACCTTTTTTGGAAAGACCATTCGAGCGGGGAATTTTGCTGCATTGATGCGTCGTATGGTTCCTGCTTTTGCCAATGAATACAGCGCATTGGGAGGATTCGCTGGCACGTTGCGTATTCTTGCTGCTTGTGACTTTAGGCTAAAGATGTACGCCACTGCTGTTGAATATTATCAAGTAGCGGTGGAGACCAATAAACTGATACCTGTAACAGCTATTAATGCCGATGACGCAAAAGATATGCTAAAACTATATAGTGAGCTCATTACAGCTCAACAGCTATGGGGTGATTTTTTGGGCATAGAGGCCACCTTTTTGTCGGTTAAACAATTTATAGCCGATGTTACTACCCAGATGCCTACTTTAGTAGACGATGAGCTAAAACAAAAGATAAAGACATTAGATGAATTAGAAAAAACGTATAAAGATATTGCAGATGGCTACAGGGCTTTGCAAAGAGTAGTGGCAACTCCTGCTGATACCTTCCAAACCGATGCCTCGTTTATAATAACAATGACTAGCGAATGGCTAGATGCTGATCTTTTTAAAGATAATATACCTGCACTGTATTTAAAAATAAGAGCAAGGCATCATATGAAATGTGCGTTAAGGGAGCAAACATTAATTCCCTGGCCTTCCTTTATTACCAATTTTTCCTTGGTACTACAAGATTTTGAGAGGTTGTCTCAGTTATTATTAGGTGATGCTGTTGCTAATTTGCCAGTTAATCGCGAAAACTTTGAGCGTGCCGGACGGCAATTTGAAGCTTATAAATATTTTGGGCAGGAGACAAGTACTTCAGAGCATCCTTTTTTTGATCATGTTTTTGCTCTTTTTCTTGATTTGGTTAATCTAGAGGCTGCAAACCTTCCTGTTGCTTTGAAACTTAATGAGTTAGCTTTTGAATTGGCGACAGTTTATGGGGCACAGGCTATTGAATCCAAAAAAGATTATACCTCAGCGCTTAATTATTACAAACGAGCATGGCGTTCATTGCAATTAGTAAAAAAATGTGAAAACCCGATACATCCTGTAGTGCGCTTTAATTTGGGGCGTTGCCATATGCGTCTTGGGCAGTTTAATAATGCTCGTCAACATTTAATTACTGCCTTTGACTCTGTAGATCAGTTGACGCCAAGTGCAGTTAAATATTTATTGAATGTGGTGGTTAATTTGCAAATGTTGGGTGAGTTTGCTCAAGCCCAACGTTATTATCAGAATTTTGCCTCTTCCTCACCAGTAACCGAGGCGGCTAGCTCAAGCAGCACTGCTTCAGAAGTGGAGTCTCAACTTACAGATGAGCGAGCAAAAGTGCAGCTTGTTTTAAAGGCTGAAGAAATGAGAGCTGCAAAAAATCATCAGCAAGCGATAGGCTTTTATGAGCAATATTTAGCACTGACGAGTACAAATGTTGTGGCGCGATTATTATATGGCGCCTGTTTGTTGCAGGCTATAGAAGAACCCTCTAAGTTAAAAACCAATTATGAGGCTGTAATAATTCAGCTATTGGGCATGGAGGAGCAGGGGGCACTGCTTAGAAAAACTGCGCATTTTACTAAGGCAATACAGGCATATCAAAATTATGTGCCAGAGGAACACAAAACAACGACAACCGCATTACAATTTTTTGAATTGATTTTCAGGCCATATATATTGGGAGTCGTGCTCGAAATTCTTCATTCGGATACTATTAATGTGGGTGATATTGCGAATGCTAATCTTATTACTGAGGTGGCAGGTAAATACTATAGAGAAGTCGATGCAAATTTAACGGATGTGACAAGAAAAGCGATTTTTAACAAGCTTCAGGATATAATTTATATTCTTCAATTTTTAAAATTATTAAAAACCGAACAATATCCCCAGCTGGCCGCGCTTTCAAACATGAAATACCATGCGCCAATTTCTATTTATATCAGAATGATTGAGGTTGTTGTTCTAGCTTTGCAATCAGATGTGAAATGCACAGAAAAAGCAGCCGATGTTAGAAAATTGTTACAGGAAACAGACGTGCCAAACGCTGAGACAGTGAAGGCAACACTTATTGAACAGTTTGAATTGGCCCTATTGTCAGATGCTAGTAAAAAGGTTCAAGTCGCTACGATAACAGCATTGGTGGAGCAGAGATTATATCAGTTATTGATTTCCGCTAGTCAACAAAAAGCAGTAGAGAAATTACAAGGAGTTGCCAGGTTGGATAATACCTCACAGACAAATAGACTTTCAAATAAATAGTGTTCTGCTCGAACACTTCCTATAGTCTATAATTCAAAGATTACTCTTACACTTAGCGAGAAAACTAAATGCGACTATCTTTGATTATAAAATGCACCGTATCGGTACTATTAATAGCTTTATTATCAGCATGTAATGATAGCTATAAGAGTTCTCAAGGCTCGAATATATCGGGTAAAAATACGTCAGGTTCTTATAGTTACCCAGAGACCTTAGGAGTAAACTTTGGTCATAACCAAGCTAGTTGGCATGTAGCGAATCAAGCGTCGCTAGAAGGAAAAAGCCTAACAGAGGTAATACCAGCAGGGGACGATATCAATAATTGGCAGCAACTGGTCTCCATTACGTATAGTTCTTACGTTGTTATGCCCCAATCTTATTCAGTGCAACATGCGATGGCGGAGAAATTAGAAGGAATTAAGGCCGATTGTAAATCGCATTTGACGACAAGAGTTCTGAATGAAAACGCTAATGAAGTGACTTATGAAATACAATTAAAAGGCTGTGGATCGGGGATGTTAGCTGACCAAACTCAAGTTGCTCGTATTATCAAAGGACGTTATGGCTTTAATAGTGTCCATTATGCGGTTAAAGCACCGTTAATTAATGAAGCAAAATTACAGGAAATGCAAGCAGTGGTCAGTAGTGCTCAGTTAATTTAGTTTAACAGGGAGTTACTATCTAAATTCTCACTCCTGCCCAGTAAATGGCATGAGTGAGAATTTTAGTAAATATAAAGTTTCTTTAAGAGAATGTCATGCTCATGCTACGTACAAACTGCAATTTATAAGCTATTTTAAAAACTTAATGTTCTGATTTAAGTTTGATTACCTGGTTTTTCATAGCTATCTCACTTGTTGATTCTTTATTAACTAGTGCATAATAACCACATAACAAATAACGGCGAGAAATTACAATGCAATTATCTTTGCACCTTAAACATACTGCTTTGGTATTATCCATGCTTTTACTATCAGCATGCTCCACTAAGCAGCATCACAGCTATCAGGACACTGTACCCACGACGAATCAAGGGATTATAGGGGATTATCATTACTCGGAGACCCTCGAACTACCTTTTAGTGAAGAGCCACCACACTGGGTAATCGCATATCAAGTTGCATTACCTGGCGCGAGCCTAGCTGAAGTAATACCTGAGGGGGATAGCATTAATAACTGGAGCGAACTGGTATCGGTGAGTTTTATTTCTTATACTATCCTATCTAACCTGACCACCATGCAGCAAGCAATGCAAGATAAAATTGAGCTAGCCCAAGCAAAGTGTGGTTCTCATGCGACCATCACCATTTTGGATGAAAAGCCAAAAGAAATTATCTATGAGATGCAGTTAACAGGTTGTGGCTCAAGAATAAATGCCGATCAAACACAGATTTCACGTATTATTAAAGGGGTGCATGGTTTTAATGCTGTTCATTACAGTGTAAAAGCACCGTGGGTTACTGTAGAAAAACAGCAAGAAATGCTCACATTTGTAGAAAATGCGCGGTTAGTAAGATAAAAGATTTAAATAAATAGGGTTATAAGATCATGGTAATTTTGTCGGAAGCAAGACGCAACGTGCTTGAAAAGGAATTTGATGATATTGATTATGAAAATGGTTGGGCATTTAAAGATGAAGTGGCTATCGTAAAAGCGTTTCGTGTGACTGAGGATTCTGAAGAACTTGCTGCAACGCTTCGCGTAGATCTGAATGGGTTTTTAAAGGGTATTAACATTTTACCTACTTCCTTGCCGTCCACTAGGGATGCGCGATTTATCCAATTAGATCTGAATGGGGTTGTAGTTGATACTAATAGATTACCTACTGCCTTACCGGACAATATTGGTGTGCGATTTATTCAATTTGCTGTAGAGCACGTTGAGCTCCAATATGTGGCCTGCGTTCAAGAAGATAAAGCAGTATATCGCTATGGTTTAACACCACAAGCTGAGGAGATAATCTGCGCATGTATTAGAGAAGGCGTTATTACTAATAGTATGTGCGTTTTTCCTGACAGCGCGGAATATTATGAGCATGTTTTATTTGCTGGAGATACTAGTCATCTCGAGCCTAGAGAGTTTACAGAGGATGGCGAAATTGCGCCTACATTAGACGATTACGAGAGGGACCCTCGACGTATTTCTCAACCCATCGCTCGTGAGCTGGTTAAAAAATATCAAGCTCAACAAAGGCTACTTGCCGATCCCTCTTATCCAGCACATTTAGTACAATCTGAACTGGCAAGGCCCATGGATATGAACAATCTGCTACTTGTTTGCGATCCTAGGCGTCCTGCTTCTCCCTTACCTCATTATGTACGAGATTATTTTCCGGTAGAGAGCGATGACGATAAGGAAAATGCCACCTCAGTCCGTAAACCAACGCCTTTCAGCAGCCCGAGAGGTCGTTAAACAAGCAGGAAACATGACAAAAGACTATTGCGATTTAGATTATTCTTCGCTACAATCATCACTCATTTCCTTTCAAGGCTGGCTTAGCTCAGTTGGTAGAGCAGCTGATTTGTAATCAGCAGGTCGCGGGTTCGAGTCCCATAGCCAGCTCCATATTCTCATATAACATTTCCAAATAACAAGTAGCCTTGATGGAGCGATGCAACATCAAGGGTGATAATGACGACGAAGATCGGAACCTTGATGTCACTTCGCTCCCTCAAGGCTACTTGTATTTAGTTATTGATTATCGATGATAGGTTGCGAGAATCAGAACAATTGGCTCTTTCATTGAAATACCACTTTAATTCATCTAAAAGTATATTGTTTACCATTAGAAATTTATCGGTTAGTGTGATGTAGCTTGTTTCATTAAGATAGGAATCATAGGAAGAAATTTCAGGGGAAAATACAGCCACTTCTTTATGGTTTATGTTTCGGATATCCATTGGGCTACATGCTTTGAGGTTTTTTTCAGATAAATGTGCATATCCACAAAACTCTTCATACATTTGATGTATTCCAGAGTGCTGTTTTTCTAAAAAACTAATGAGATGGTAATCTGATAATTTTTTTCCATCAGGGTCTTTAAGATCGCTAAATTTAGATTGGGGATTCATAAAGTTATAAACATAATCATACTCTTTACCTTTGTATAATTTAATGCCATGAAATCGTGCTAAATTATCTATTTGGCATCTAGATATAACGGCCGCACACTGAGTATTTTTATCGTGAACAAGTATTCTAAACCCTCTAGACAGTTTTAGTGAGCGATCCATGACCGCATGAGTCAAAAGGTCGGTGTAATATTTAGAGGAAGCAAAATGTTGCACAAGAGACTTAATTTCATTTTCTGAAAATTCTATCTTCTCCAATAAGGACATAATTTCTTCAACAGTTGAGTCTTTCATTATTAATTGGGGTTTTATTGAATAAGTTTAAAGTCATAATGTATCAACCTCCACCAATAAAATTATTATTGGTGGAGAAAGTTGTTTATGGTAAAGGTACCAATATAAGATTGTGTAACATTTGTAGCATCATTTTATTCGCCTATCAAATTAACAATTAACCGAATCAACAGGTCCTTCTGACTAGGCTGACTTTCAGCAACTAATAATGCTAACGCCACTAACCCTTTATCATCTATCCTGTTAGGCAGCTGTTGCATCTCAAGATATAACAAAAACAAAAAACTACCAATTCGTTTATTACCATCAACAAATGGGTGATCTTTAATCACAAAATACAACAAATGCGCAGCTTTTTCCTTAATCGAATGGTAAAGGGGTTTATGATCAAATGTCTGTTCTAAACTTGCCAATATGCCATCCAACCCATGTTCACGTTCACGGCCAAATAAATCACTAGCCTCTTGACGTTGTTTTAGCGCTGTTTTAAGTGATTCGATAAAATCTTTTACTTGTACATAACTTAATGGTTTGCTTGAGCAGTCTTCCTTAGGGAGAGTTAGTTTATCCTCATCGTATGCTAATAAAAGATGCCAGGTTTTTGCATAGTCGCTAATCAGTTTTATTACCTCTAGGCCAATATCATTAACCAATTGTTGTTGCACTAAGGTCTTTTCCAATAGAGCAATAGTTTGGTGCAATTCAACAAGTCCTTTTTCTTGTAGTCGATGCTGATGGTAGGTAAAACCCTGGATAAGATGTTTATTAAGGACCTGCGTAGCCCATTGCCGAAATTGTGTACCCTCTTTAGAGTTAACACGATAGCCAATGGAAATAATTACGTCCAGATTAAAGTATTCTACTTCGTATATTTTGCCATCTGCGGCAGTTGTTGCAAAAAATGCAACAACTGAGCTTGGATTAAGCTCATTAGTTTGAAAGACATTTTTTATATGACGTGAAATTACAGATTTGTGTCTGCCAAACAAGGCCGCTAGTTGATTGAGTGACAGCCAGATGGTATTGCTCTTCAGATGAACATCAATTTCTGTATTGCCGTTTGGAGATTGGTAAAGGAGTATGGAGCTGATAGTTTCTTCATTCATTTTTAGCTTGCCAGTGGGTTGGTCTAAAAGATAAGCCTATCATAGTGAATTTCAAAATTGAATAGAAAAAACAGGAGGACATTTATCTTCTATTTGGTGGGTGTTCTCTTATTGTTATTATTTTGTTATCTGAAGGCCAGATAAATGAAGAAGGGGCGCCCCCGCTTTATAGGGCACTCTTGGGACACTCGTAGATAATAACCAGCAAAAATTGGCCATTAAGCACAACATCAAAATCGATATACCGGTTTG
>Ga0302303_10001139_pt1 | contig 17959 bp, 14 predicted proteins | sample III_Palsa_E2_1_FD_194542 | JGI IMG/M metagenome (GOLD analysis project Ga0302303, IMG submission 194542) | Peat permafrost microbial communities from Stordalen Mire near Abisko, Sweden - III_Palsa_E2_1 | ecosystem: Environmental > Terrestrial > Soil > Palsa > Peat permafrost | place: Sweden...
GTTAAAGAAGGTATAAGCAATTTGAATTGACGGCTAGGAAATAACCTCTAATTTGGCAAACGCACAAACCAACCATTTTTCCCCATGCTCTTTAAACGATACCCTAACTCGAGCACTCTCACCCGCACCTTCCGCTTCCAAAATAACCCCATCTCCAAACTTCGGATGACGTACTTTCTGCTGCTTTTTAGAAACTTTAGGACGTGGTGGTTTAACTTCTATAGGACGTGGCGTGGGTGCTTGGCTATAGGACGTAGACCAGGCGGATTTATTCACTATCTTTTTTAAGCGAATGGGTGCTAAACACGCTTCATCAATTTCACTTAAAAAGCGTGATGGACGATTGATTTGTAATTTGCCATATAATGCGCGTGATTCGGCATGGGTTAAATATAACTTTTGCATGGCGCGTGTAATGCCGACATAACATAGGCGGCGTTCTTCTTGTAAGCCTTCTTGGCCTTTTTCGCCCAAACTTTGTTGATGGGGAAATAAGCCTTCTTCTAATCCGGTTAAAAACACCACGGGAAATTCTAAGCCTTTGGCGCTGTGTAGGGTCATTAATTGCACGGCGCTTTCATCGGCGCTGGCTTGCGTGTCGCCGCTATCAAGGGCAATTTCATTTAAAAAATCGGCTACATGTAAGATCTCTGTGTGCATACTGGCGGCGTTGATCAATTCTTGTAAATTTTCAACGCGGGCACGACCTTGTTCACCTTTTTCTTGTGAAAAATGTGTGATTAAACCGCTGGAGTCAATGATCAGTTGCATTTGTGTTGCCAACGGTTCACCTTCAATGACTTCTTGTAACAGATTAATTTTTTCTACAAACTGTTGTAATGCGGTCAACGCACGTGCGGTTAAGGTTTGTTGTTGCGCGGCCAATGTGACGGCTTGCCATAAGCTACAGCCCAATTCTCTGGCAATATCACGTAATTGCTCTAGTGTTTTATCGCCGATGCCACGTGGTGGCCAATTAACGCAGCGTTCAAATGAGGTATTGTCTTCAGGTGTGATCACCAAACGAAAATAAGCCAATGCATCTTTAATTTCAGCGCGTTCATAAAAACGTTGTCCGCCATAAATCCGATACGGTATTTTCGCTTTTAATAAATATTCTTCAAACAAACGCGACTGTGCGTTGGATCGATATAAGATAGCGCAATCTTTTAATGCGGTTCCACTGGTTTTATGTTGTTTAATGCGATCAATGACAAACTGAACTTCATCTTGTTCATTAAAGGCTTCATAGACAGAAATCTGTTCGCCCACGGCGCCATCGGTCCACAATGATTTGCCCAAACGTTTTTCATTGTGCGCAATCAGTGAATTGGCGGCATTTAAAATATGTCCAGTGGAGCGATAATTTTGTTCCAAGCGAATGGTGCGCGCCTCGGGAAAATCCACATGGAAACGCTGTATATTTTCTATTTTTGCACCGCGCCAGCCATAAATAGATTGATCGTCATCACCGACCATCATTAATCCATTGTGTCCGCTGTTAAAAAGACGCAACCACGCACATTGTATGGTATTGGTGTCTTGAAATTCATCCACCAAAATATGTTCAAAACGGCTTTGATAATGTTGTTTTAATGCCGTGTTTTCATTGAGTAATTCGTAACTGCGCAATAATAATTCCGCAAAATCGACAATGCCTTGTTGCTGACAATAATTTTCGTAGCGCGTATAAATGGTGTGTTGTGCAATGCTATTGCTGTCACGTTTTTCTACATGACAATTTTTTGCGCGCAGACCTTGTTCTTTTTGATGATTAATAAACCATTGCATTTGACGAGGTGGCCATTGTTTGTCATCGATGTTTTCTTCTTTCATTAAACGTTTAACTAAACGCAGTTGATCATCGCTGTCAAAAATTTGAAATTGTTTGGGTAATTTGGCTTCTTCGCTGTGTTGTCTTAATAAACGATGCGCAATGGAATGAAAAGTGCCTATCCACAGGCCCGATAATTGTTGTTTTAATAATTGTCCAATGCGTTCATGCATTTCACGAGCGGCTTTATTGGTGAAGGTCACGGCCAATAAACTGTGTGGAGATAAACCTTGTTCTTGTACTAACCAAGCAAAACGCTGTGTTAATACGCGTGTTTTTCCGCTGCCAGCACCGGCTAAAACCAAACAATGACGTTCGGTGGCAGTGACGGCATCGCGTTGGGCGGAATTTAAATGATTGAGTTGTGTTTGCATAGTAGACATAGTGTAACAGGTTTCAGAATGTGTTACTACGACCTCGTTTAAGAGGGTTTTCATCCTGCGGTGGATCCGCATCATTTTGCAAGCTTGCAGTGGATGTAGGCGAAGCGGTAGATAACCCGCGCTTAGAATTTCTCAGCAATGTAATGGGATGACGTACATGAGGTGGGGCACTGACAGAACGAGGCCTTGATTCATTATCCTTGATGACATGGAGTTTTGGTTTGTCACTAAGTGTGTCATCTTTATCTTTTGCTTCAGCGGATTTCGGATCTTGTCCTGTTATCCATCTCCAACACTTTTTAAATGGAGCTGTGGTTTTTTTCAGTGAGTCGACGCAGGATGTTTTTAAAGCCGTTTTGCTGTCAAATTCAACACCGCTGTCTTTGGCTTCTTTTTTGTATTGTTGATAAGCTTTATAAGCGTTATATCCCCAATAACCGGCAGCAACGACAGCCGTTAAACCTAAAATACCCCCCGCGACCGCCGCCACATGTGGGATTAAAATACTGCAAACAAGACCGGACGCTGAAAGTCCAAACAGAACAGAGGATGCGATAAATTTCTTTCTGAGCACGATAGAATGTTTTTTTTGTGCGGCTAGATCGTCTTTTACCCGTTGTATTTGTTGTGTAACCAATTGTTGGTTAGAAGGAAGCGATTTTTCATTTGCCAAAGTTGATTGAAATTTTTTTTCTAAATTTGTAAGTAGTTTTTTTGTCTCTTTGACCTGTTTTGCCGCTTTCCACCATTTATATGCATTGGCACCCGCAAAATAAGCCGCACCAATGGTGAGAACGGCACTGACACCAATGAGGACCGCTCCTACTGTAGCAACAAGACCAATACTTGCGGCAACAGCACCACTCACACCCACAGCAATAAGCGGAACATCAACGGTGATAATTTTGGCCCATTGTTTACCAATGTCTGTATTCACTTTTTTGAGTTCTACACTGTTTTTATCCGCATTTTCTTCAAGTTTTTTGCGTTTTTGTTTTAAATCTCGAAGACGCAACCCTGAATTATAAATATCTGCAATTCCCGCCAACGCTAAACTAGCAAAGCCGACTATAAAGACGGTAGGGCCACCGACTAAACCAAGGCCAATGAGGCCCCATATGCCTAATGGCATGAAGGCAAGGCCATCGTTAAGAAGACGAGCGTATTTACTGCGTAGGTACCATGGTGGATTTTTGGGGAGATCCGCTTGACTTTTGGGTTTATCAGAAGATATTTGATATTTTTTAGCGACGAGATACCCCGATGATGTCAATTCATCTAAATGAGCATTCCATTGCTCCTCTATCATTCCGCTGTTTGCATTTCCATCCGCTGCAGTCATTTTTATTAAAAAACCACCGTTTATTTATTAATAAACTATTAATATGATAACAATCCTAAAGAGTTTGTTAAATGACTTTTTACAAAAACCATGACTTATTCAGATATTTTCAGGCATACTATGAAATATCAGCGAGTTTGCAACGGTAAAGTAATAAAAAAGCATGACAAAACAAGCCATTAGATTTTCAGAGTGGATGCAATATGCCTTGTATGATCCAACCCAGGGCTATTACATGCGTCACACGCCCAAGCTAGGTGCTGGTGGTGATTTCGTAACCGCGCCGGAGATTTCTTGTTTATTTGGTTATACATTGGCGCGTTATTTGGCGCAGCAGTGGCAGCCTGAATGGAATACCGTGGTTGAGATTGGCGCAGGCCGCGGACGATTGGCGTTGGACATTTTTTTGCGTTTGAAAGCATTTAATATTTTGCCAGATCGCTACATTATTAACGAAATTAGTCCATATTTGCTGCAAGAACAGCAAAAGTTTCTGCAACAACAGTTATCAGCAGACGATTTTCAACGTTTTTCTTGGATGAATGATTTGCCTCATCACGTGAATGGTGTGATCTTGGCCAATGAGGTGTTGGATGCGTTGCCGGTTGAACGCTTTAAAATCGACGATAATAGCGACATTTTGCAACAATATGTTGCGAACTCCTCGCAAGGTTGGCAAGCACAATGGTTACCTGCTGAATCATCGGTGATTGAGTTTGTCCGGAGTTTGCCGACTTTGGCGGTGGGATATGAGTCAGAATACGCGGCGACTTTACCTGATTTTATAAAAAAAATGGGCGGCTGTCTTGAAAAAGGATTAATTTTGTTATGTGATTATGGTTTATGGCGTGAGCAATATTATCATAGGGATAGACATCGTGGGACTTTACGCTGTTTTTATCAACATCAACTCATGGATAATCCCTTTCAACGAGTTGGCGAGCAAGACATCACGGCTCATGTTGATTTCACTTTATTACTAGAAACGGCCAGTGCTTGTGGTCTACAGTTACAAGAGGCCGAGTCGCAAGCGCGGTTTTTAATGGCTCATGGTTTGCTCGAAGAAGCCGCTATTATATGTGAGGCGGCCAATACCACTGAACAACTGCGTTATAGCCAGCATATTCAGCAGTTGACAGCGCCGCATGAAATGGGAGAATTGTTGTGGATTTTTGTATTTGAGCATCCATCGCATGAATGAACATCCTGTATTGACGCAAGAGCCGATACGTATTGATAAATGGTTGTGGGCCGCGCGTTTTTTTAAAACACGATCGCTGGCAACCGATGCCGTGAGTGGTGGTAAAGTGCATTATAATCAAGCACGTGTGAAGCCTAGCCACCGGGTGCAAGTGGGAGTGTTGATCACTATCCAAATCGGCGAAAGCAGTAAGACGGTGAAAGTGCTGGGTGTCAGTGCGGTTCGTCGTCCTGCAAAAGAAGCAGTATTTTTATATGAAGAAACGATCGAAAGCGTGGCAATGCGGGAAAAGTATGCTAGAATTCCACTGGATGGGAGTATGCAGTCGCCACGGAAACGACCGGATAAAAAAGCACGGAAATTGTTGCAACAAGTGAAAAAAGGTGGCTGGCTGGACTTTTAGCTTATAATTTAGCTGACTATGTTGATCAAGTATGGTAGACTCAACGAAGCGCTTGCACTCATATGTTTAATTGTGAGCGCAGTGCAAAAGTGTACTGGGTAGTTTTTATTGAGATGAACATGATATGAAAGACTGGGAATCCTACGAGGATACGTTGTTGGTAGTGAATGCACCATTGTTTAATAGTGGTATCACGGCTTTAACAACCACGCAAGATGAAGAACGAGGTTCCACTTCTCCTTCTGCTGGGGTAAGTGCTAATTCCTTTGTTTTGGGTTCAAGAACTTTAAAAGTACATGATGGCCAAAATAGCGATGATACCTCGACTCCTGATAGAAAATCATTTCAACTAGTGAGTCATTTTATCCGCCAAGCAATTAATTTTATGAGGGATAAAAGACAGGGAGAATCACTCACTCACGCTGTGGAACATTTTATCACTAAAGATGATGATGCGGATGCGGTAAGTCGCTGTATTTTTAACCCAGATCGACGAGAAGAAGTATTTTTACCCGTTGCTTTTCATGATGAAAAGTATGGCAAACTGGGCATGTATTTGTATCCTTGGGCATCTTCATCGCTCAGTAAAAAATTTGTTTTTCCTGGGATTGAGCGATGGGTAACAGCGGGCTGTCTATTTGGTTCAAGTTTGTCTGGTCGGACCAATGGCGATCAGTCGGTTAATAATCTCATTAAGCATGATATTATGATTTTTCCAGGACAAATGATCAATGGAATTAAGATAAATGTACAGAGTAAGCCTTATGAAAAAATGCTCTTTAGAGAGTTAAAAAAGCTTGCTTGCTTTATTGCTAACTTTTCTGAAGGACCTGCTCAAAGAAAACTATTTCATCATTTGCCAGATCTGGATTATGTCGTATTTGGCATGCAGTTATTTGTTCAAAAAAAGATCACGCTGCCTGCATTAAATACATTATTTAAACAAATTTTCATCAAAAAAGAAGAGCATACAAAAAAAATCAAAAGTATCTGTGAACGCTATGACATTTCTGTTGAGATTCATTCTCCTTTCAAAAATCTTTTCCGAGCGGCAACAAACGCGGATGACTTTCTTAAGGCAGTACATGAAGCGTTTATAGATTTTTTACCTCACCCTGGAACTAACGGGACAGGGATAGTTGAGCGTAGTGAACAAGAGTTAGTTAAATTTTGTTTAAAAAATCTTACCGTTGCTCGTGATGAGATGGCGGATATGCGATTTGTCAGGTCATGGCAAGACTTTGTGGCGATATCCAGTCAATCATTCGAGCGTATTGAAGATTTGTTTGGCATCGCTAACCCTGTGATGTTAGCTGTTGCTGCATATGGGACAAAAGATTATACAACCTGCTCTCTTCTACCGCTTTCCGAAAAGCCCATACAAATTGAGTACGCACAGTGCAAAAAGAAGTTGATGGCCAATGCAAAGGCGGCGGACAATAAAACGCATATACAAAAGAATGAAGATTATCCACAAGTCATTAATTATACTACATTGGATCCTCTAGCCGTCTACTTTGAACAAGCGCCAAAGCAAGCAGGCTTAGTATTTTATTGTACCTCTACATATGATGATATGGCTAATTTAAGTACTCTTGTTTGCAAAAAACTTTTATTAGCCTCTTATAAGAATGTTGTTGCTTCTGCTAAAAAAGAGGACGCGGTCACCGAAGTTGCTACTGCTAAAAAAGAGGACGAGGTCACCGAAATTGCTACTGTTTTTAAAGCGATAAAAAAACAACAAAAAGGAAAATAAATTTTTTGAAGAATATGTATGGATGCAACCACATTGAAAAATGAAGAAAAGTATCTTGCTGAAATAAAAAAATTACTATTTGAAAAATATTCATATATTGTAGATGAAGCCGATTATCATAGTATTGATATACAAAGTATTGCTGAACAAGTATGTCATTATCATGAAGATATTATTGGTAGTATGCCTGGCAATGTGTATTGGTTTGACAAAAATTTAATCGCAGTTGGATGTAATAAAAACGTATTAGACATGATGGGTATGACATCGATTGAAGAGTTTAGGGGTTTACCTTTTGAAAAGCTGGGTGAAGTGGGTGGTTGGACTTCGCTGGCAACTCAAATGTTCAAACAAGATACGTCGCATGTGTTAAAAAATGGCCAGGCAAAATTAAACATTGAAGAGCCACCTATCCCCAGTTCTGATGGCAGCATGCTTTATTTCTTGACCAGTCGAGTTCCTATCTTTGACAAAAAGCACAAAAATATTCTTGGTGTGGTGGGGATTTCCATTGATATTACCGCCAGGAAAAAAATGGAAGCGGCGTTATTGTGTGAAAAAGAAAAAGCCGAAGCAGCGCATCGAGCGAAGATTAAATTCATGGAAAACATGAGTCATGATTTTAAAACACCGCTCAATGGTGTTTACGGTGTGATCCAAATATTGCGTGCACGTCAAGATCTTCCTGATGATTTACATCCACTGATTCTGGCACAAGAAAAATCTATTCTTCGTCTTAAAAATCTGATTGATGTTATTTTGGATTTCGATCGTATAGAAAGTGGCTTGCTTGCCATGAAAGTGAAACCATTGGACCTGATGGAGATCATCGAAGGGATTGCTCAAAATCTTTCTTTACAAGTCAGTGAAAAAAACATTCGTTTATTTATTCATTATGCAGATTCCGTTCCACGGAATTTTATTAGTGATCCGCATTTTATCACCAGCATCTTATTAAATTTAATGAGCAATGCGGTAAAATTTACCGACAAAGGACAAGTCGATGTACGCGTTGTGCTTGTAGAAGAACAAGCAGAAAATGTCATATTAAGTATTGCCATTGAAGACACCGGGATCGGCATGGATCCGGATAAAATTCCAGATATGTTTGAACGGTTTCAACGTGAAGAAAATACCAATACGAATTTACGGGCGGGACATGGCTTGGGTTTATCTATCGTCAAAGAACTACTGCATCAATTACAAGGGAATATTGAAGCAACCAGCAAAAAAAATCAAGGTTCTTGTTTTAAAGTGACGCTGCCGTTAAAAAAAGTTTAAGCGAGCATTTTTATTAAAATAGCGCGTAAGGTTTCCATTTCAACGGGTTTACTTAAAAAATCGTTCATTCCCGCTTGCAAGCATTTTGTTTTATAATTTTGTTGGCTATTACCTGTTACTGCGATGATAGGCACGTGTCGGCTTTGGTTTTCACTTTGCCGAATGGTTTTGGTTAACAAAATACCATCCATATCGGGTAGTCCAATATCCATTAGAATTAGATGGATGTGTTTATCTTGTTCAGAAAGAAAATCAAGTGCTTCTTTTGCATTCGATACAATGCTTAAGTGGGGATACCCTAGTAGATGAAGAAAATTTTTAATGACCATCTGGTTGATTAAATCATCTTCAACATACAATATGTGTATATTTTCTAAGGGGATTGGAAGGCTACCCATACTATTTATTTAACTCCATAATGACGTCCGTCCTGAGTTCCTTATTCATTAATTACATTTTATCTCTATTATGGGGAACTTTGCTAGTTTTTTTATTGTGTGGACAATCATAAAATGATATTTTGCTGGTGAATGTGAGGGATCATGATATTGTTTATTCTTAAAACAGATTAAAAAGAGGTATGTGAGTCATGTTATGGTCAATATTCATTGTATTATGCATTGCGAGTTATTTATGTGGCTCTTTATCTTTTGCAGTGTTGATCTCACGTCTTTTAAAATTACCTGATCCCCGTGCGCACGGTTCAAATAATCCAGGTGCGACCAATGTTTTGCGTTTAGGCGGAAAACAAGCCGCTGTGTTGGTATTATTGGCAGATGCGCTCAAAGGGTTTATTCCTGTGCTGGTGTCGGCTTATATACTGTCTTACATTCAGGTTCCTTTTGATAAAAAAATATTATTAAGCGTTATTGCGTTGGCGGCTTTTTTGGGTCATTTGTATCCCGCTTTTTTTTATTTTAAAGGGGGGAAAGGTGTTGCGACAGGAATAGGCGTGATCTTTGGCTTGTCGCTATCCATGGGTTTGGCGGTTATCTTCACTTGGTGTATCATAGCAATGATGTTCCGTTATTCTTCCTTGGCTGCATTGGTTGCCATGGGATTGTTGCCGGTGTATAGCGCACTATGGTGGGATGGGGCTAGTGTGCCGATTATGATGATAATTAGTGCGATGTTATTTTGGCGACATCGTGCAAATATTACACGGTTGTGGCAAGGATCAGAGCCAAAAATGGGTAAAAAAAATTAGTAATAAGTTGATGTTATGCGTATTTTAGGTATAGAAACCTCCTGTGATGAAACTGGCGTTGCGGTATATGATGAAACGCAGGGTTTGTTATCACATGCATTGTATAGTCAAGTAGATATGCATGCGGTCTATGGTGGTGTTGTTCCAGAATTGGCCTCACGCGATCATGTGCGTCGATTGATCCCTCTCATCCATGATGTATTACAACAAGCCAACACCACACCCGATGATCTCAGCGCCATTGCATATACGGCAGGCCCAGGATTGATGGGCGCTTTATTGGTGGGGGCAACGGTGGGGCAAAGCTTGGCGTTTGCTTGGAAAAAACCAGCGATCGCCGTACATCATTTGGAAGGGCATTTATTGGCGGCGTTGTTGGAAGACGAGCATCAGCCAACGTTTCCTTTTCTGGCTTTATTGGTTTCCGGTGGCCATACTTTATTGGTACAAGTGCATGCGCTCACCAAATACGCTATTTTAGGCGAGTCGCTGGATGATGCAGCGGGTGAAGCGTTTGATAAAACAGCGAAGATATTGGGCTTGGGATATCCAGGTGGCGCGGCATTGGCGAAATTGGCAATAAGCGGCGATCCTTCACGTTTTCGTTTCCCACGCCCCACTTTAGAAAAAAGCAGTTTGAATTTTAGTTTTAGTGGGTTAAAAACACACGCCTTGCAAACCTGGAAAAAAACCGAGCAAACCGATAAAGATAAGGCGGATGTTGCGCGTGCGTTTGAAGATGCGGTGATTGATACGTTAATTATTAAATGTGAGCGTGCCTTAGATCAAACCGGATTAACCCAATTGGTGGTTGCCGGTGGTGTGGGTGCCAATCAACAATTGCGTCTACGGTTACAACAGACGTTAACAGAACGCGGTGGTCAAGTGTATTTTCCGCGTATTGATTTTTGCACAGACAATGGTGCTATGATTGCTTATGCAGGATATTTACGTTATAAAGGAACGGGCATTTGCCAGCCAGATTTTAAGATACAAGTGAGGCCTCGCTGGCCCATTGAAGAGATAAACCAATAGGATGTTTTAAAATGATGTTTAAGCATGTGAGTATGGCGCCAGATGATGCGATTTTGGGATTGATGGAACATTATAGGCAAGATCCTCGCGTTGAAAAAATTGATTTAACGGCGGGTATTTATCAAGATGAAAACCGATTAACGCCTATTTTAAAAACAGTAAAAGAGGCAGAACATCAGTTAGAACTTGCAGAAACCACTAAAAGTTATCTAGGCATCGCCGGTGATTTGGCATATGTGAAAGAAGTACAAAAATTAATTTTTGGCGAACATGACACGCGTATGGCGGACGGTCAAGTGACAGGCTTACAAGCACCTGGTGGTACCGGTGCCTTACGTGTGTGTGCGGAATTGATTAAGGTGATTTTACCTAAAGCAACGGTTTGGGTGAGCTCGCCTACTTGGAACAACCATCCTGGCATTTTTAATAGCATAGGCGTGCCTACCAAAAACTATCGCTACTATGCTGCGCAAAACAAAGGATTGGATTTTGAAGGCTTGGTTGAAGATTTATCTTTAGTGCCTGCTGGCGATGTCGTCTTGCTCCACACGTGTTGTCATAACCCAACGGGTGTTGATATTTCACGGTCACAATGGAAAGTCTTGGTGCAAATTGCCAAAGAACGTCGATTTTTACCTTTGTTCGATTTTGCGTATCAAGGTTTTGGTGATGGATTAGAAGAAGATGCTTTTGCCATTCGCTTATTTACCGAGCAAGTGGAAGCCTTGTTAGTGGCCAGTTCTTATTCCAAGAACTTCTCACTGTATAATGAACGTGTGGGGGCGGTGAGCATTGTGGCCGCCACGGATGAGGAATCAAAGATTTTATTAAGCCAAGCCAAACAATGTGCACGTGGCAACTATTCTAACCCACCTGCGCATGGTGCCACCTTGGTACGCATGATTTTATCTAACCCCGTGGCTACAGCAGCGTGGGAGTTGGAAGTACAAGAGATGCGTGAGCGTTTGGCAAAAATGCGCGAATTATTTGTACATGGACTCAATGAAGTCGGCGCAGAAGGAAAATTTGATTTTATCCTTGCACAAAAAGGGATGTTTTCTTATTCTGGCCTGACACGTGATCAAGTGCTACGTTTACGTAGTGACGCCGGCATCTACATGTTAGAATCGGGTCGCATTAGTTTATCAGGGATGAATCAGAAAAATATAGGAACGTTATGCCAGGCAATCGCAAAGGTACTATAAAACAGTCTATCTTAACGATGCTAAAAAGCTTGCTTTGCACAGCGTGCCTGTTTTATAGCAGCGGATTATGGGCTGCTGAAAAAGAGGCTCACTTGTGGAATTTGCAAGATGTCGACATTAAAACCATTGTCGATCAAGTCGCGGATGAAACCGGCAAAAAATTCATTTTAGATCCTCGCGTTCAAGGCAGCATTACCATGGTGTCTAGCACACCATTACAATCGGATGAAGTGTATCAAGCGTTCTTAGCCGCTTTACAAGTCTTGGGTTTTGTGGCCGTGCCCAGCGGCGATTTTGTCAAAATTGTGCCTGAAGCATCTGGCAAGTTTATGGAAACCGCCACACAAAGCACTCAACCTGGCGATGCGTTTGTGGTGCGTGTGATCCCGCTTAAATTTGTTTCCGCTAGTACCTTGGTGCCTGCATTGCGTAGTTTAATTTCACCACAAGGACATTTAGCGGCCTATGCGGGATCTAATGTTTTAATCGTGGCTGATCGAGAAGCGGTGGTAGAACGTTTTGCAACGATCGTAACACGTGTGGATGTGGAAGACGCCGATGGCATGGAATCCGTAAAAATCGAGCATGCATCGGCCAGTGATATTGCCAATACATTAAGCACGTTATCCAGTGCACGCAGACCCAATGAACCAACGTTAGCGCCTTTATTATTATCGGGCGATGATCGCAGCAATGTGATTTTAATCAGTGGCGATAAAAAACGTCGTGCGCAAATTAAACAGTTGATTAAACAACTGGATGTACCCATTGAAGGGGGCGGCAATACAGAAGTACTGTATTTAAAATATCAAAAAGCAGAAGACTTGGTGCCGGTATTAAGTAATTTGATCAGCAGTTATCAAGGGTTGCAAAATCCAAAAGCAGACAACGGATTGCAACAAACCAACTTACCACCATTAAATACGGGCGCCAGTCGCGGTAATAATGTCAATTTAAATGTGATGGATGCGGGCAATGATTCTTCTTCGCGCTATCGCAGCGCTGGTTTGGAAAATAATATGACTGAACGACAAGCACTGGGCATTGTCATGGGTGGATATGGCGTCCAAGCCGAACCCAACACCAATTCCTTAGTGGTATCAGCGCCACCGGATTTAATGCGTCGTCTTAAAAATGTAGTGGCCCGTTTAGACATCCGTCGTGCACAAGTGTTGGTGGAAGCCATTGTGGTGGAAATGACGGAAAATAAATTGCGTGAATTGGGCGTAGAATGGCGTGGTTCAGGTGATCTGTATGGTGGTCTCACCAATGACGCTGGATTGATTGATCGCTTACAAGGCGGATTGGATGTGGGAGACGCGACCGTGTTACCACCGGGTCTGACCTTGGGATTTATTCATGATGGTTCCATACAATTTTTATTAAGAGCTTTACAATCAGATACCAGCAATAATATTTTAGCCACGCCGTCGCTGGTTGCTTTAGACAATACGCAAGCCAATATTTTTGTCGGTCAATCTGTGCCATTTCGCACCGGGCGCTATATTAATGAAGGCAGCACGGATGGAGTACCGTTTGAAACCATAGAACAAAAAGAAATTGGCTTGTCTTTAGACATCGTGCCACAAATCACGCAAGATCAAGCAGTACAATTAGCAATTGAACAAATTGTCGATAATATTGAATATTTTGATGATAGCGGACAGCCGGTGACGACCAATCGTTCGATCAGTACCAAAGTGTTGGTCAATGACAAAGATATCTTGGTATTGGGTGGCTTAATCCGCAATGAAACGCGTAACAGCGAAGATAAAGTGCCGTTTTTAGGTGATATTCCAGGATTGGGTTATTTATTTAAAAGCAGTACCAGCGAACAAATCAAAACCAATTTAATGGTCTTTTTAAGACCACGTATTATTCGCGATCAAAATCAAAGCATTGCAGTGACGCAGGGCAAATACGATTTTATGCGTGATAGTTTATTAAGCAGCGAAACGGCCGATCCAAATTTATTACCAAATTTACATAAAAAAGAATTGGTGCGATTGCCAGCTCCTTTTCATTGGGAAGAATAAAATGAAACTGCCGTTACAGTTTGCAAAAAATGACGGCATTTTATTAATGGAAACGGCGGCCGATACACAAGGTTATACGGTATATTATTGTGATAATACCTCTTTGGAAGCGCTCAGTGAAGTGCGGCGCATTGCACAAACATCCCATTTAGTCTTTACCAAAGTTGATCCGGCGCAGTTTGAAGTATTATGGCTGAGTTGTTATGATGTGGATGCCAATAACACGAGTATTTTGGCAGGTGATTTAAGTGAACAATTGGATTTGCAAGACATTGCAGAACAAATACAAAAAAGCCATGATCTGTTAGAAAATGATGAAGCGCCGATTATACGTTTAATCAATGCATTATTAAATCAAGCCATTAAAGCACAAGCATCCGATATACATATTGAAACATTTGAACAAAATGTGATCGTGCGTTTTCGAGTGGATGGCGTGTTACAACAAGTATTAACGCCGCCCAGACAAGTGTCGCCATTGCTCATTTCACGTATTAAAGTCATGGCGAAATTGGATATTGCAGAAAAGCGATTGCCACAAGATGGTCGCATGGGTTTACGTTTGGGTGGACGCAATATTGATGTGCGTGTGTCTACCATGCCAGCCAATCATGGCGAACGCATTGTGCTGAGAATTTTAGATAAAAAATCAACCTTATTAAATTTGGCGCAATTGGGCATGAATTTGGCAGATCATGATTTATTAAAGCAATTAATTGCAAGACCACACGGCATTGTATTGGTCACAGGACCAACCGGTTCAGGAAAAACCACCACTTTATATGCGGCGTTAACCACATTAAATGAAATCAGTCGCAATATTTTAACGGTGGAAGATCCCGTTGAATATGATTTGCCAGGCATTGGACAAACACAGGTCAATACCAAAATTGACATGACCTTTGCCAAAGGCTTACGCGCCATTTTACGACAAGATCCGGATATCGTGATGGTGGGCGAAATTCGCGATTTAGAAACCGCACAAATTGCCGTACAAGCCAGCTTAACGGGACACTTGGTATTATCAACATTGCATACCAATACAGCGGTTGGTGCCATCACACGCTTGCAGGACATGGGTGTGGAACGTTTTTTATTGGCTTCCAGTTTAATCGGCATCGTCGCGCAGCGTTTGGTACGATTATTATGCCTACATTGCAAAAAATCACATGTGGCCACACCGCATGAATGTGAGTCGATGGGGATGGCGGATCAAACAGATCAAATCATTTGTGAACCAGTGGGGTGTTCTCTTTGTCAACACACCGGATTTATGGGGCGCACCGGTATTTATGAAATAATCCCGATTGATGAAGCACTGCGCGCGTATATTCATGATGGTGTGGGCGAGTTGGTTTTGTTGCAATACATCCGTCCACGCTGGCACAGCATGCATCACGATGGTGTCCGCCGTGTATTATTGGGTGAAACCAGTTTGCCTGAAGTATTGCGCGTCACAGTCAAGGATAGCGATTATGCCGGCCTTTCATTATAAAGCAGTCAATACACAAGGTAAAACGGTGAGCGGCGTCACGGAAGCTGACACGCTTAAACAAGCCAGACAACGTTTGCGCACGCAAGGATTATTGACAGAACGCATTGAGGAAATTAAAGAAAAAACCTCGCGTTTTTCCAGACAAAAAATAAGTCACGAAGCACTGATTTTATTCACTAGGCAATTGGCCACCTTATTAGATGCATCCGTTCCTTTGGCAGAGGCATTGTATAGCGTGATGCAACAAGCGGAAAAAAACAGTGTACGTGAAGTATTGGCCGCATTACACGCCAAAGTCACGGAAGGATATACGTTTGCTAAAAGTTTGGCGCAATTTCCGCAACTTTTTTCCACATTATATTGCTCCACGGTACAAACCGGTGAAGCGTCGGGACAGTTAAGCCAAGTATTATTGGAATTGGCGGATTATTTAGAAACACAAGATGCACTGCGGCAACGTTTGCAACAAGCGCTTATTTATCCTTTATTAATGTTGGTGGTTTCTTTTGCCATTGTATTTTTTTTATTGGCTTATGTTGTGCCGCAACTAATGGTTTTATTTGAAGAACAAAACACAACATTGCCGTTGGTCACACGTATCTTATTAAATATCAGTGCGGGTTTAGAACAATTTGGTTTGTGGTTGCTTGCCAGCGTTGCATTGCTTATCGTTTTTGTTCGACGTATGTATCAAAAAGAAAACATTCGGATAAAAATAGATGTGTTTTTATTAAAAATACCGGCCATTGGACGTTGGATTTGTCTGTTAGAAACCGCACGTTTTTCACGTACCTTGGCGATTTTATTGTCCGCCGGTGTTCCTATGTTAGATGCATTAAAAACCAGCGCGCAAATTGTAAATAATCGCATGATACGTATGGCACTCATACAGGTGGAAGAAACCGTACGCCAAGGCAATGCGTTAAGCCAAGCGCTGCAGTCAGCCACTTTTTTTCCACCGCTCAGTTTACAACTGATTAAAAGTGGTGAATCAGCGGGGCGATTAAATGCCATGTTACAGCGTGTGGCGCAATTACAATCACAAATGGTTGAACGTGTTGTGCAGCAAGCGGTGAAACTATTTGAACCGTTATTAACGGTGGTCATGGGTGCGGTGGTGTTATTTATTGTATTGGCGGTGTTATTACCCATTTTTGGATTGAGCAGTGGGGCAGTATAAATGTTAACATTGACTCAGTTGCAGCAAACATTTTATGACAGTGTGATTGATAAAAGTAATCATGACATATTAAAGTATATGCATACAGATCACATCAACGCCATGACGCGATTAAATATTTATAGAAACACAGTCACCGAAAAACTGCGACGTGCCTTAGAAATTACCTATCCTGCTATTTGGGATTTATTGGACGTTGCCTGTGCCAACAGCGTGGCCTATGCTTTTTTGCAAGAAGAAAAAAACCTTCCAGAAACCGCTTGCTTGGACGATTGGGGTGATCACTTCCCTGAATTTTTACGTACTTTTCAACCGCTGGAAAAGATGGTTTATTTATGCGATGTTGCGAAGATACAATGGTATATGCACTTAAGTTATTGCGGCACCGGTGATGAAATATTTCATCATTATTGCGCGTATCATCTGGAAGCTGTTTTTCATTTGCTCGAAAATCCGCAAGAAACAGCTGCTATTGATATCCATCAAAAAAGCAGCTATTGCATTATTTCCCGTTGCGGATTAGAGGTCCGTTTAACTTTTTGTTGATCAAATAATCGAGCGATAAAGGTCCGGCACCCAAGGTGATCAACATGCTCAATAACATCATCCAGTAAATATGATCCACCATGTTCAAATAAGTGAGTTGTATGGTGATGGCCATCATTAACATGGGTAGACACGCAAATCGTGTTGCAAAGCCCAAAGTTAATAATATCGGACAAGTCAATTCAGTGGCGGCAGCCATATAAGCAGCCAACGTGGGTGAAATAATCGGTATTTTGTATTCATATTCAAATAAAGATAAGGTGGTTTGCCAATTAGATAGTTTAATCAAACCTGCCAACCAAAAAATTTTCGCCATCCACAACCGCATGATTAATAATATTAACGGTAATATATATGTCGTTAACCGCGCGCGAATATGATCAAACAGAAATACGAGTTTTAGCCACATGCGAATTCTTCCTTGAACGATGAAGATGGACATCTTGATTCACCAATAACATCCCTAAGAGTATGAGAATACCTGCCGCATATGCATACAGGCTGAGCTGTTCATCAAGAATAAATAAACCTAAGATAACACTAAATAAAGGCAATAAATAAGTCACCATCGACAATGCCAATGCACCATTGTCATGCAATATTTTGTAATATAAAACATAGGCAAACGAGGTTCCCCATAATGCCAAGGTAAAGATAGCGCCCCAGCTTTGCCAGCTGACATCAGAAATCGGCCAAGGTAATTCAAACAACCAGATAAAAGGAAATAACACCACGGGTCCAGTACTCAACTGCATGGCAGTGAATGACAAACTATATTGACCTTTTAAAAAATAACGGCCATACACCATGCCTACCGCATAAGAAAGTGCAGCCAACGCAACACCCAACATACTCCAGAGATCGGTCATGATTTCTTCGCCCATTAAGGCGGGCGATAATAAGATCAATGTTCCAATAAAACCACTCAGGACACCGACGATGCGGCGCAAAGACATTTTTTCACAAGAGATAAAAAAATGCGCGAGCAAAATGGTAAAAAGCGGCGTTAATCCATTTAAAATACCTGCAACGGCACTGTCGATATATTGTTCAGC
>Ga0302303_10001142_pt1 | contig 17909 bp, 20 predicted proteins | sample III_Palsa_E2_1_FD_194542 | JGI IMG/M metagenome (GOLD analysis project Ga0302303, IMG submission 194542) | Peat permafrost microbial communities from Stordalen Mire near Abisko, Sweden - III_Palsa_E2_1 | ecosystem: Environmental > Terrestrial > Soil > Palsa > Peat permafrost | place: Sweden...
GGTTAATGCCGGTTATTACCAGCCCGAAAACCAGGTAAGCAATCATTTCCGCGCTTATCGACCAGCTGGCTATATTCCAGCTAACATCATGCACACCGGGTAATTTAACCGAGTTTAACAGGAATAAATTGGTAATGAAAGTGGTAAGATTATTGCCATCATCGGCCATGCGGTTCACATGCACATAGCCCGATGCCGAGTGCTTGGAAAGTTCGATAACCACAAATATCAGCAGCACAATGAGGTGCAGGGGATATAGTCTGAAAAATCTTTTTTTGTAAAATTTGCTAAGTTCGGCGCTTGTTTTTAAAAACTGGTAGCTATAAGTGATAACAAAGCCGCTCAGCACAAAAAAGAAATCGACAAACAGATCGCAGTTGTATATAAAATTATTGTTGATAATGGGCGTGGCGGAAAAGGCGCTCATGTGAAAAAAAACAACGAGGCTTGAAAATATCCCTCTAAAAATATCTAAAACCTCGAATCTTTCTTTCATATATATTTACAATCGCCGCAAAAGTAGTGGTGTTTATTAATAGTTTAATATCACCTTAAATATATTGGATTTTGTGCTATGGTCATAACTATAAGTGAAATTATCGGCTGCTTTGGTAATTATGAGCAGGCCAAAATGCTCTACAATATCATCTATGGCTAAAATGTCTTCCATTTTATTTTCTTCGCAAACAAAATACAGGTGATCGTTCCTTTCGCTAACCGCGTATAGGGTGTGCAAAATATCATTCGTAATGGGCTTTTTAGTGCTGGATAAATCATTGTCGATTAATGAAAGCGGGTTCCCAGTATCAGTTTTAGTGATGAGCAGGCTTGAATTGCGGGCCTCAATAGTTATCAACGTATCGCTGCTGCCCGAATGTTTTATTGAATTGGTTAACAACTCCGTTAAAACCACCTTAGCGTTGAAGATAGTTTTACCCGCCCGTGTACTTGCGGGTAAATTAGTTTCAACAAATTCCAGCATTTGTTTCAATGCAGCAATAAGGGTATCGCTGTTATTGAGAAACACAAACTGCCTGTTAGCCATTGTATTTATAAATTACAGGTGTAAAAGTGCTTCGTTATAGCTGCCGTATATTTTAAAAACCTTATCCAGCCTGATAAGTAATAGCAGATCATACACATCCTTTTGCAGGCTCACCAAAGCTATATCCAGTTTCATGCCCATGGCGTGTTTCAATATAGATACCATGGCTCCCAAAAATGAGCTGTCGATATATTCAACCTTATTAAAATCAATTACCATATTTTTTTTGTGGCGATCAAACAGTTGGGTAACCTGCGATTTAAACAGTTCGGAATTTTCGAGGTTAGCTTCCGAAACATCTACCGCTATTAATAAATGGCCGGGTTCATCTTTAATTATCTTGATCATATTAACTGGTTTTATAAATACTAATAATGCTGCAATCGTCAACCTGTGTGGCTGCCGCTGCTTCAAACAATGATTTCTTTATATTTTCAAAAGGCATCTCCGCGTTGAGCAAGGGGGCAAGGTTATTCGCGAAATTGTTGTAATCGCTTTTTTTGCCGGTATTGCCCGAAAAATCTATCATGCCATCGGTGAATATAAATAATTGGTCGCCTTTGGATAGGCTGATCTGTTGCTCGCCATAATTGCTGCCTGCAAAAAGGCCAAGCAGCAAGCCATCGCCACTTATTTGTTTAAGCTGTTTTGTTTTTGCCTCATAATGCAACAGGGGCAGATCGCCGGCACCGGAATACGTTATTTGCTGTGTTTGATTGTCTATCATCAATAAGGACAAGCTCGAGAGTATGTCTTTTAATACATCGTCCAAACAGATCACCTCATTCACCTTTTGCAGAATCTCCGCGACGGAATAATTATGGTCGAATATGCAAAAGCGGATAGCCGCGCGTACATAGCTTAAAAAGCTGAATGTAAAAAACCAGGCCATCCATTTTTTGCCCATAATATCGCCTAAAACAATAAAGGTATAGCGTTCATCAACCTGTATAAAATCAATAAAATCCCCGCCGGGAATATCCTGGTAGGGTTGGTGCCAGAAATCTATTTCGAAGCCTTTAACAGCGGGTATTTTATTAGGGATCGATCGTACATTCAATGCCTCGGCGGCTTTTTTAAGTTCGTTTTTTGATAGTTCCTGCTGCTTTTGTACGGTATATAACAGGTTATTCAGCTTGGATATGATTACCTTAACGGGCGTATCCTTAAATACATAGTCAATGGCCTGCATATCCAGCCCCTTTAGCATCAGTTCATTATCGGTATTGGCGGTTAAAAAGATGAAAGGAATATCGGCCAAAGCAGCATCGGTTAATAATTGCTGCCTGAATTGCATCCCGTTCATCTCCGGCATCTCGTAGTCTGATAGTATGGCATCTGGAATTACGGTTTTTAACAAGGCAAGCGCCTCCCGCCCCGATTCGGCGTTAATACACTCCAAGCCTGCTTTTTGAAAGGCGCGGGCCAGCATTTTGAGAAACAACTGATTATCATCAACCAATAATATTTTTTTTACGCTGGTATTTGCCATTATCGCTTGAGTGCAAGGTTACGGTAGATGGATTTGATTAGTAGATACACTCCCGCTAATATAATCAATAATGATATCAGGTCCATTAAAGTAATGCCATCATCATTGCTAAAATAATAAATGGTAAACATTTCAAAAAAAGGAGGGGCGGGCATTATGATCATGGCAAAGCCCATCGTGATCATCACCAGGCTGATAATTATCAAAACAATTTTCGAGAGCCGTTCACCGCGCAAGTATTTTTTTGATATTTTACTATCCAGCGGGTTACTGGATAAAAGTATGCTGAATTCATCCAGCAATTCCTCGCGCGAAGCATTGCTGGTGTCCAGGCTTTTAAATGCCTCTATCGGATCGGTTGTTGCCGGCCTTTTGATCGCGTCGTCAAATTTTTGCTGGTAGGCTTTTGCCTTATCGCTATCAAGTTCGGTTTTTGCAAGTAAAGCGAGCAGCTCGTTTAGTTTTTCGTCAATAGCGGCCTCATTTTCAGCAATGTGTTGAAATTCTTTAAGCTCTTTTTTAATATTATTTTCTATACTCAATTGTAATCTTTACTTTTCAACTAATCTTAACGGTCTTCATCATACATCGGGTATAATATATATGAATAGTGTGTCCATCATTACGGTAAACTTTAACCAAAGTTTCGTTACTGAGCAACTTTTATCATCTATAGCCTCCACAAATACCTATGCTAAAATAGAGATAATAGTTGTAGATAATGGCAGCAAAGTAAACGATGTGCCCGCCCTGCAAGCAAAATATCCCGATATTAAATTTATACGTTCAAATACCAACCTGGGTTTTGCCGGCGGTAATAATTTAGGCGTAAAAGCAGCAAAGGGTGATTACCTTTTTTTCGTAAATAACGATACGGAATTTACGCCCAACCTGGTGCAAACATTGGCAAGCGTTTTGGATGAACACGCGGATGTTGGCATGGTATCGCCAAAGATCAGGTATTTTGATACGCCCGATATGATACAATATGTGGGTTTTACACCCATGAATTATTACACCTGCCGCAATTACTGCATAGGCCAGTTTGAAACTGATAAGGGCCAGTACGATAACATCACCGGCCCGGTAGCTTACGGGCATGGTGCCGCTATGATGGTTAAACGCGAAGCTATTGAAAAGGGAGGGGGACTGATGGCAGAAAACTTCTTTCTGTATTATGAAGAGATGGACTGGTGCGATCATATAAAAAAGGCAGGTTACCAGATATGGATAGATACCAGGGCGCTGATATATCATAAAGAGTCGGTTTCGGTAGGGAAGGTGAGCGGGATTAAGGAATATTTTATGAATCGTAATCGTATACTGTTTATTAGGCGCAATGGGCCCTTGCAGGCAAGGTTTATTTTTTATATTTACTTTATGTGCATTGTAGTGCCCCGCAATATATTGTTATATAATAAAAAGGGTTATAAAGGTTTTACAACATTACTTTTTAAGGCAATCTGGTGGAACATTACCCAAAAAACCGATAGCAAAAAGCTGGGTTACCCCATTAATTAAGTATGAAGATTTTACTCTGGATAAGTTTGTTCATTACATTTTACGCTTTTTTCGGCTATGGGATACTGCTGTTCATCCTCATAAAAATAAAGCGTGTTATAAATGGCAAACCGTTGCTGCCAGTAGTTAATTTTAACGATTTGCCTACCTGTACGCTGGTTGTTGCCGCCTTTAACGAAGATGGCGTTATGGAAGAAAAAATATTGAACAGCCTGGCTTTAGCCTACCCCAAAAATAAGCTGGACTTTGTTTTTATAACCGATGGCTCCACCGATGATACGGCAAAAATAGTTAAGGCGCACCCGCAGATCCGCCACATGCACAGTAACGAGCGGAAAGGGAAAATAGCGGCGGTACACCGCGCTATGGATACCATAAAAACCGAAATTGTAATTTTTACCGATGCCAACACCTTTTTGAATATCGACGCGCTGGCTAATATCTGCCGCCATTACAGCGACGCGAAGGTAGGGGCAGTTGCCGGGGAAAAACGGGTTTATGCCGATGCCGCCAATGCTACGGCAGGCGAGGGCTTCTACTGGAAATATGAATCGAAGCTGAAAGCCTGGGATTCGGAGTTGTACTCGGTAGTAGGCGCGGCAGGGGAGTTATTCAGCATACGCACAGCGCTTTATGAACCGGTATCGCCTAATGCCATCCTGGATGATTTCATGATCTCGCTGCTTGTAGCCAAACGTGGCTACCGGGTAATATATGAGCCTGATGCCTATGCTACGGAAACAGCATCGCAAAATGTTACCGAAGAATTAAAGCGTAAAATAAGGATAGCGGCAGGCGGTATTCAATCTATATTGTGGTTAAGGGGTTTGCTTAATCCATTTCCAATCCCGGTGCTGTCGTTCCAGTATATAAGCCACCGGGTATTGCGGTGGACGATAGTGCCATTTTTAATGATACTGGCGCTTATACTCAACATATTTATAGTTATTAATGGCGCTTCGGCTATTTATATCCTTTTGCTAATAGCCCAGGTAGCATTTTACCTGATGGCCATTTTGGGCTGGATAATGGAAGAACGCCACATAAAGGTTAAGGTATTTTTCATTCCCTATTATTTTTGCATGATGAATTACGCGGTGGTGATGGGCATTATCCGGTTTTCAAAAGGCAAGCAAAGCGCGATATGGGAAAAATCAAAAAGACAATAGCAGTACTATAAAAATGTCGATAAAAGATAAAGTAAAGGGTAATCCTGGTTTAAAAAAGTTCATCCACTGGCTGCTGATACCATCGGGCGAGGCAAGGCCCAGGCTATGGGTAAAGTGGTTTGTAAACCCCTTCATTCATAAACGGGGAAAGGGCTCATCCATTAAATGGCATACACGTATTGATGTATTACCTTTTAATAAATTTGAACTGGGTAAAAACTCTACTATTGAAGATTTCAGCACCATAAACAATGGCGTTGGCGATGTGATTATCGGCGATAATACCTTAATAGGCATGAGCAATGTAATTATAGGCCCGGTTAATATTGGTAACAATGTGATATTCGCCCAGAATATTGTCGCCAGCGGCTTAAATCACGAATATTCGGATGTTAACGTGCCTATCGTGAACCAAAAGATAATCGTATCGCCTATTATTATTGAGGATGATTGCTGGATAGCCGCCAATTCGGTAATCACATCGGGTGTAACCATTGGCAAACATAGCGTAATAGCAGGGGGAGCAGTGGTAACTAAAAGCATACCACCATATTCGGTAGCAGCGGGTAACCCGGCAAAGGTTATTAAGCAATACGACTTTAAAACGGAAAGCTGGGTACGGGTTTAAACGTTTTCCTTTTGCAGCAGAGCTGGTATGGTTTTAAATATCAGCTTCAGATCGTTTACCATGCTGTGGTTTTGGGCGTAGGTATTGTCAAGCATCAGCCTTTCTTCTTCGCTCATATCGCCCTTGCCACGTTTTTCAACCTGCCATAAGCCTGTGATACCTGCCGGGGCCGCAAAACGCAGCGCGTATTTATCGGTTGTCAACTTTTCAGCCTCGTATAAAGGCAGCGGCCTGTTGCCCACAATGCTCATATTGCCTATAAATACGTTCCAGAGCTGCGGCAACTCGTCGATACTTAAATTACGTATAACATTGCCAATTTTGGTAATGCGCGGATCATCCTTGATCTTGAAAAATGCCGAGCCATGATTGGTTTTCCGGGAATCGATATATTGCTTCTCGCACCAACGTATCTTATCAGCATATAGCGGAAACTGGCATTTGCCGTACGAAAGGCAATCATTACATAAGGATTCGGTGGCTACATTCGATGGTTTTTCTTCATTTGCAGCAGCGTCAATATCATATTGATTTAAATGCTTCAGATCTTTCAACCGTTTATCAGCATTAACATACATCGACCGGAACTTATAAAACTTAAAAACCCGGTAACCGGTGCCCACCCTGTACGAATAATAAAAAGCCGGTCCTTTTGATTCCAGCTTTATCCATAAATAAACCACCAGGAATACCGGCGATAAACATAAAAGCGCCATTCCGGAAAAAAATGTGTCGAACGCACGTTTCCCAAAAGGTGTTTTGTAGGTGGTGATCCGATTCTTCTTTAATTTCTTTTGCAGATCGCCCCAGTTATTGATTAAAAAATTGGTGCGTGTTTGTATGTTTTCCAGCTTTATAGGCCGTATAAAAATATCGGTTATGCCTGCGCTTAGGGCTATTTTACGTAAGTTTTTATCTAAATGCTTTGCAACTAAAAGCACGGGGACGGAAGCCAGCTTTGTTTTATTAAGATTTTCGATAAGGTTGATGCCATATTTACCTAATATGTCGCTTTTTGAAATAATGGCAACCACATTGAATTTTTTCTCTTCCCACTCCGAAAAAAATTCATCGCCTGTACTAAAACCCCGGAGTTGCCTGCCTTCAAAATCACATTGAGTGGTTAAGGCAACATATAACTCATCATCAGGCCTTATCAGTACAATTACCTCGTTTTGTTTTGATGGATCAGAAACACTCATGGTATTGGGGTTATTTACCAACTCTTCTTAATATAACTCTCACACGCGCTTCAAGTTCCGCCGGATTAAAGGGCTTTACAATATAGTCATCGGCCCCGCTGTTTAAGCATAAAATCCTTTTTTCTGAACTATCTTCGCCCGATACGATTATAACCGGGATAGATTTAAAAAAATCACTTGCCTGTAGTTGAGCAAGCAGCTCAAGGCCGTTAATTTTAGCCGTGTTCAGATCGGAGATGATCAGATCGGGTATGTTGCCATTCTGTATAGTAGCCAACGCGTCCATCCCGTTAATACATACTTCAGTTTCATATACAATGCTTAAAAATTCTTTTAATATCAGTTGCATATATACATCATCCTCAACAATAAGGATTTTGATTTTATTAGCATTGGATAAACTCATATAGCATGTTAAAAGTATGTAGCTAAAATAAAAATAAAATAGCTAATAATGGCTATTTTATTTTAGAAATTTAATGCGTATGAAACCGTATAATTATAATTTTACTAACCAAAGGAATTTTTAATTAAGAAAAAATTAATTCGGAGCTTTTTGTTGTTAAATTTTTAACAGTGGGATAATAAACTAATTAGTTATATTTATTATTATTAAAAAAATCATCATCAGAATAATATTATAATGGATCAGCACGCAGAAGATAATGGTACCAAAACCAATTCAAAACCTTATGACCTTACAACCATACTAGCTATATGCGATAACAACCAGCCATTTTTAGAAAAGTTGTTAGTTGTTTTTGTCGATAATGTTGCCCTGGATATGCAAACACTCAAACAGGCAGCCAGCGCAGGCAACTGGTACGAAGTAGGGCAATTGGCGCATAAAATGAAATCTTCGTTAACGCATTTTGGGGTAAATTCCTTAAAAGATACGATAAGTAAGCTGGAGCATTATGGCAACTGTGATGCCGCTACCCTAAATTTATTAGTTGCTGAATTTGATAGTGTTGTAAGCGAGGTATTAGTACAATTAAAGCAGGAGTTCCCAACGGTGCTTAATAAATAAGCCTATTTAAGGTTGAACACCCTTTTAAGGCGTTTAATGGTACCTTTAAACAGGCCGCCATCTATTTGTATGCGCCTGTCGGTAGTCCATACAATTGCCTTGGGGCTGGTAACCTGGTAAAGCCTGCCAAAGCCTTTTTTATTTAATTTAAGCGCCAGGTAACCATCTTCATTGGTTCCGGGAGGGTGGTTAAAGCTATCAACCTGTAAACCCTGCTCGCGCCTGAAACCGGAATTGAACCCGTAAACATTAACAGCCTCGGCCTTGAAGTGTTTATTGTACAGCTTGCTAAGGTCTGATACATACTCATAAAAAAAATAAGTAACCCGCCCCGTTGTGCCCACCGGGATAAACGAAAACCTGCCGTAAGTAATAGCGACATCATCGTTATTAGCCAACGGTTTTATCATTTCCTCAATCCAATCTTTAGGGTATATGGTATCGGCATCGGCATTTAAAATGTATTTGCCTTTGGCCAATGCCAACCCAGAGTTCCGGGCTGGGGTTATTCCCTGTGTAGTTTCGAGCAAACAGGTAACACCGCAGGCCTTTACCAGTTTTTCGGTAGCATCTTTCGAGTTATTGTTAACCACCACAATCTCAACAGACCGCCTGGTGGTGTTGTTGCATAAGGAGGACAGGGTTTGAACAATAGTAGTTTCCTCGTTATAAGCGGGTATAACTATCGAAACTTCAGGATCGCCCTTTAACAAAAGCCCATAAGCTTTTTTAACTCCTGATAGCACAGCCTTCGAATTATCGGTAGTTAAATAACTGCGTACATAAGGAGGGATAGAAACCGGTCTCATACAACAATAATAGTAAATTAATACAAGAGTATTGCTTAGGCCGATGTGAATTTTACAAGCCGGTACAATTAAAGCTTTGTTCTTCAAACTTCCGCAGGTTTTGTGCACAGCCTTATTGCAACAGTTGGCAACAATAACCATCGGAAATAAGGAGTTGAATTATTGTATGCGGGCAAATATCCTCGCCTTCAACTCTTAATATATTATCGCAATCTTCCAGGTCGAAATTGATACAGCTTTCGGGATAATGCTGCTGCAACTTCTTAACCAAAGTTTTCGACTGTGATCTTTTTTTGATGTCTGTTTTAAAAACTTCTACCATAGGGATATATTGATATTATTCCTGGCGTAAGATCATGCTGTTGCCATCCGGATCGAAAAAAGTGGCAAACTTGCCCCATGGCGTAGGGTCTATATCTTTAACATCCACACCTTTGGCTTTAAATTCCGCTACTTCTTTCTCAATATCTTCGCTGTGCAAAACAAGCCCGTGCAGGCTGCCGGGCTGCATTTTTTGATACCAGTTCACCAGTGTTATAGAAGTAGTTTGGCCGGGCAGCCCTAACTGAACCCAGGTATTACCATCGCCCATGGGTGCCTCTACAATTACCTGGAAACCTATCCCGAGGTAAAATTGCTTCGATGCTTCCTGGTTACTTACGGGTATTGATATTACTTCGATGAAATTCATGGTTTTAGTTATTAAGTGGCAATTGATATTTCTTTCAATCAAATCTATTGATTACTAATGGAATAATTAATGGCAATAAAAGTCAATATTAGGGGGCATTTGCGACAAAATCATTATGTTTACCTACTAAATCTAAAAACCGATGATCGAGACAGGCCTTTTATTAACCCGGCAGAACAGGCTGTTAAGCATAGCTGCCATATTGGATGTTTTTGAAACTGTAAACAAGTTTTTTAGTAGTACAGGGCAGCCAAAACCTTTTAATATTACGCTATTATATCTTGAAAACGAGGGAAATAGCAATGCCGATATGCTTATGGGCTATCCTTCCGAACCGATACAAACAGCGGCTGCAAAAAAATTGATATTGATACCAGCCTTTAATACCGACGATATAAAGCAGGCCGTAACCCAAAATCAGGAATTTTTGCCCTGGCTCATCGGCCAGTATCAGAACGGCGCGCATATAGCTACGTTTTGTACCGGCGCATTTTTATTAGGCGCCAGCGGTTTGCTCAACGGTAAAGTGGCAACCACGCATGTTGATGCCTGTAATGGCTTTGCCTCGGCGTTCCCGGCTATTAAGCTGCGGGCCGATAAAACCGTGACCGAAGATACCCGTCTTTATACCAGCGGCGGTGCAACTTCAACCTTTCATTTGCTGCTGCACCTGGTACAACAATATTGCGGAAAAGATATTGCCATACGCACCGCTAAATTTTTCGCTATTGATATGGATAGGGATAACCAATCCTATTTCAGCACATTTCAGCCGGCACGTAACCATAACGATGAACTGGTGGCATCGGCACAACAAAAAATAGACAACAACTATTGCGAAGGCGGTACCATTGAGGAGATGATTAAAGATATACCCGCCAGCCGCCGCAATATAGTGCGCCGTTTTAAGCAGGTTACCGGTATTACGCCCATTGAATATTTGCAGCAAACGCGTATTGAGGCCGCTAAAAAACTGTTGGTGCAAACCGATAAACAAATGACCGAAGTGATATTAAATTCGGGCTATAGCGACCCGAAGGCCTTTAGAAAAATATTCAGAAAAGCGGTAGGGATGACACCATCCGCTTACCGCGAAAAATTTCATGTGAATTAATATTTTTAAATACATTGTCCAATTATAAATTTCCCGGTCGTTATGGTGATATAAAACTTAAAAATTAAAATCATGAACGAATTTAGCTTGATCTTCAGGAATGAACAGAACCCCGATGCGCAGTTTTCGCCAGAGCAAATGCAAAACATTTTAAAACAATGGCGCGACTGGATGGGTGGCATAGCTGCACAAAACAAATTAGCAAATCCCGGTAACCGCCTGGGCATTGAAGGCGCGGTAGTTAGAAAAGGCAATGTAGTAACTGACGGCCCGTACGCCGAAATTAAGGAAATGATAAGCGGCTTTATTATTGTACAAACAGAAACGCTCGAAGAAGCTATTGAACTGGCTAAAGGTTGCCCTGTATTTAACGCGGGCGGCAGCGTTGAGGTAAGGAGCATTATACCTATCAGCATGTAACACACAAACTGATATTGGTTTAAAAAGTAAAATATCAGAAACCTCTTAATAAATTTAAGGGGTTTTATTTTATGCAAAAAAACGAAGAACTCATACCGCACCTTTTCCGGACGGAGTACAGCAAGATTACGATTGTTTTGGCCAAACTGTTTGGCTTTGAAAATATAGAAGTAGCTGAAGATATTGTAAGCGATACCTTTATGATAGCTGCCGAAACCTGGGGGCAAAAAGGGGTTCCGGCTAACCCGGTGGCCTGGCTGTACACGGTAGCAAAAAACAAAGCCCGTGATCATTTAAAGCATAATAAGCTATTTACCGATAAAATTACGCCCGCCATAAAAAATAATTCAACCGAAACGTATGAGGTTGAGATAGACCTATCAGAAAAAAATATAAATGATAGCCAATTGCAAATGATGTTTGCCATTTGCCATCCTGCTATGCCTGCCGAGGCGCAGATCGGCTTATCGTTGCGGATATTGTGCGGATTTGGGATTGTGGAGATAGCGGATGCATTTTTATCGAATAAAGAAACTATTAACAAGCGATTATTAAGGGCTAAAGAAAAAATACGTTCGGAACATATTAAAATAGAATTTCCAGGCAGTAACGAAGTGAGTAAACGCCTGGATAATGTGATCACTACACTCTATTTGTTATTTAACGAGGGTTATTATTCATTATCAAAAAACATAAGCCTGCGGAAAGACCTTTGCTTAGAGGCCATGCGCTTAACCCTCATGCTGGCTGAAAATGAGCTAACAAATCATCCTGCGGTAAATGCCCTGCTGGCGCTCATGTGTTTTCACGCTTCGCGATTTGAAGTTCGCACAGGCCGGGATGGGGAATCGGTATTATACGAAGAGCAGGATACCTCGCTTTGGGATAATTCACTCATTACCAGAGGGGAATACTATTTGAATAAAGCATCAACCGGCAATAAAATATCCAAATATCATCTGGAAGCTGCCATAGCTTATTGGCATACTACTAAAACCGATCCGCCCGAAAAATGGCAAAGTATTTTACAGTTGTACAATAACTTATTACTGCTGGAGTATTCGCCCATTGCGGCACTGAACCGTACCTATGCATTAGCAAAAGCTGATGGCAAAGAAAAAGCCATTATCGAAGCAGAAAAACTAAACCTTGAAGGCAATTATTTATACCACTGCCTTTTAGGTTATTTATATACAGGTGTGGATGCCCAATCGGCTTTAAAAAATTTTAAAGCAGCACTAAAATTGGCCAAAGCACAAACCGATATGGCAAAGATTGAGCAGTATATACAGGAGCTAAACGGGAGTTTATAAAAACAATATAAGGTTAAAGTGTTTATACTGATAAAGTAAAGAAAACAAAATATATATGATAAACCCGGTACAACTGAGCATTACCACAGCTGGCGGCTCATCAAGAAAAATCATTATTGAGCCTATTTTGAAAAAAGAGGACGAGGGCCTGCAAAATACCGGCGTATATAAAATTTATAAGGATGCTTTTGGCGATGAAACCACCCTGTTTACCGAACCGCTGGAAATAGCCGAAGGCGACAGCGGATTACCCGATGAAAACAACCCCGACTATTTAGGCAAAATAACCATCCTGAACAGCGTAGAGTGGAAATACGAAGGCGATTTGCTGGATACTGGGGAGCAGTTGGAAGTGGTTAAATACATTAGGAGTTAATAAACACTAACTGCACGAATTCCATGAGCGAATTGCACTAATTTAAGCTGTTATGCTTTGAGTAATTCGCTAAAAAATTCGTGCCATTTGTGCTTATCAATTTATCAGCCTTATAACCTGGTCTTTATCCGTTTTTAAATAAGCTGTTTTAATGTATACCGTTCCTGCTTTATCATCAGGGTTATAATAAGATCCTGTTCTGGCTTTGTTAAAATCATTCATCGAAGCATACATTCTAACCGGCTGGCCATTAAGGGCAATAGCTTTCGGCGCTTTGGCCTGGTGGATATTTACTAAATAAACCCGCTGCAAATATTTACCATCATAATTCCCTATGGCGGCATGAATATTTACCTGTACATTATTAGCAGCGTTAACTTCAATCAAAGTTTTGGCAAATGCGCCTTTTCGGTAATCGCGTGTAATGCCATCATCCTCGTACAGGTTAAACGATGATTGTTTATAAGGATAAATATCCAATGTTAAACTATCGGCCTTCCTTTGCCTGTCGTACTCCATTTTGGGGTACATAGGGATAATGGCGCCTGCCTTTACAAATACCGGCAGCTTATTCAGTGGGGCAGGGTAGTTGTTGAGCCAGGTATTGCCGGTATAGGCTTTGCCATTCCAGTAATCATACCAGGTTCCTTTGGGCAGGTAAATGCTGTCGCGTTTGGCTTCGCTTTTATAAACAGGGGCCACTAAAAACCATTCGCCGTTCATAAACTGGTATTGGGTTTGCTTGCCATGCGTAACCACATCATCCGGAAACTCCAAAACCATTGCCCTGGTGGTAGGCACACCGGTTTCATGCGCCTGCGCGCAATAGGTGTACATATAAGGCGTTAAGCGCATTTTTAACTCCAGGTATTTGCGGTTGATAGAGGTATAAGGCTCACCATAAATGTATGGCTGTTTATCCTTTTTGGCCCAGCCGCTCATTACCATAAAAACAGGTGTAAAGCATTTCCATTGCAGATCGCGCACATAGGTGGAATCGCTGCCGCCAAAAATCCCGTCGACATCTCCCGTAGCAGCGTTTTGGGCTGATAAACCCGAACCAATTACGGTTGGGATATGAAAACGGATATACTCCCAGTTACCGCTTTGATCGCCGCTCCAAACCGTGGAATACTTTTGCGTTCCCGCCCAGCCCATTACACTCCATACAAAACCACGGGCATTGCTGTTATCCTCAATGCCGTTATAAGCCGACTTACAGGCATCCAGCGCGAATTTATAACCCGGCCCAACCCAGGCCACATCCAGCTTACACAAACGGGTGCCGTATTGGCCAACCTCTTTTGCAATTTTCTCAATACCATTTTCTGTCCATAAGCCGGTATAAAATCCACGTTTATGCAGTTCCGCAACTGTTGAATCCAGCTTAACATAGCCGCAGCCGTAGCCATCATTTGGCAATATCCAGCCGCGCGGCATATTGTTATCTACATATTTATCGGCCACCAGTTTAATTACATCGGGTGTGGTGCCGTTAATGCCGCTGCCGGTATAGTTGCGGGTAGCGTAGCCCTTCATGCCACGGTTATAGCAATTGGCATCGCCCATGCTCAAGGCCCAGCGGGGCATTAAAAATGGCCTGCCTGTAATTTTGGTGTAGCCATCCAATATCTTCTTTAACGATGGGCCATAGAAATAAAAGGCATCAAACCTATCCTCGTTATGGCTCAGTTTCAGCGTGTCTTTAAACGAATAAACCCCTACATCAAAAGTGTTTCTGAACACGCCATATCCGGCGGTAGACATATAGAAAGGAGCGGGGTTGGCTCTGCCGCCCGCATCCCAGCCGTTACCTTTTTCAATCAGAATATCGTTGCCTTTGTGCGAGAAATAGCCGTTTTGCATACCGCAGCCATAAAAATATTCATCAGGGCGGCTTATCATGGTTTGCGTGGTTTTGGCACCGAAGCTTATCGGCTTGCTATCGGCCCAAACCAAATGAGTGCCGGTAAGATCATACAAAGCAAAACGAAGCGGTGCTTTATAAACGCGCAGCTTACAATCGCGGCTTTTCAGCTCATAATATTTGCCCTTATCGGTTGCAACAACCTGTGGATCATGAATGGCATAGCTTTCCACAATATCATTTCCTGCCGGATTGGTGAACTCGCCATCGGGTGCCAGCCATATCCTGAAAATATCATCGCTGTAGTAAATTACTTTGACTTTTGAAATTCCGGCCGCTATATCGAATTCATTTTTGTTTACCTTAAAATCGGTAATATCGCCCAGGTACGATTCCTTAGCGTTTACTTTAATTGAGAGGCTGTCGTTACTGTGATTCTCGTCCTTATAAAAATGTAAGCGAAAATCGAGTGTATGAGAGGGCCGTTTCGATAGGTCCATCGGCAGAAAACTTATAGTTGTATCTGCACCAGGCTGTATTTTGCCTGCTGCAATCAGTACTGCATACGTTTGTTTTTTATCGACTATACAATCAACAGAGAAATTCTTCCATACCGCATCTATGCCCGTGTTTTTAACTTTCACGGTAAGCACATCATGGCTGGTAAAGGTATTATCGTTCTCGTTCATTGATGTTAAAGCCGTTAAAGCCATATCGCTGTGATAACCTTCGGCCAGTTCCACATCATCTATCATCCAGTACCAGCTATAATAACCCTTCCAGTAAAACCGGATATAAACTTTTGGCTGATTAGCTGCCAGTTTACTGATATTCAGTTCTTCATTTATGGGGTTGAACATATCTGTAGCGGATGGTACATTGTTCTTAACATCAATATCCGTCCAGTTTTGGCCATCGGTGCTGATACCCACATAAAGGCCAGCGCCGGGAGCGGCATTAAAATCATTATAGCGGAACGTTTGCTGAAAGCGCAAAATAACCGAGGAGCGCGCCGAACAATCTATAGCGCCGCTTTGCACCCAGGCATCGGGGTATTGCTTTTTCTTAACCCAGCTGGGCTGATCCTCATCAACCATGTAACCCGGTTGAAATTGCAGGTAATAGCCACGGCTTTTGGAAGCGATAGGCGGCGCCTGCTGCTGGTACTGGTATGAACCGGGATACGGCTGATCGGTAACTATCCAGGCTACACTGTTGGTATTGCTCATATCCACATTTGTCCAGCCATCGGGCAGGTTTCCGGTGCTTGAATTAAAATCCTCTTTCCAGAAAGCCTTGCTATCCTTATTGGTAACCTGTGCCTTTAAAGTGCCGAACGCGAAAATTGTGACTATAAGCAAGCTTAATTTTTTCATTTATTTCTAATATGGTAGGATGCAAGCCGTAAAAGTACCTATTTGATTTAAAAATTAAAGATGAGCCTGGTAAAAATTGTGGTTTAGGTTCCTTAAATTTGATCAAATCACGGCAATGCGTATTGAAGTAAACCCACATATTCATTTGGAAACTGTTGAGCAAAAACAGGCGGAACAGATCTTCGCCCTGGTTGATGCTAACCGGCAGTATTTAAGAAAATGGATGCCCTGGGTAGATTATACACACGCCGTTGCCGACATGGTAAGGTTTATAGAAGATTCAGAACTTCAGTTTAAGGAGAATAATGGCTTTAATGCCGCCATTTATTATGGCGATGTACTGTGTGGCGTAATCGGCCTGCATAAAGTGGACTGGCTTAATAAAGCAACAGCTATAGGGTATTGGCTATCGGAAGACCGGCAAGGCAAGGGCATCATGACCGATTGCTGCAGGGCCATGATCCGTTATTGCTTTAATGAATTGGATCTGCAAAAAGTTCAGATCAATTGCGCTACTGCTAATTTCAAAAGCCAGGCCATACCTAAACGACTGGGTTTTATACAAAACGGCGTATTAAAAGCATCGGAACTATTGAACGGCGAATTTGTAGATCATATACAATTTGTATTATTAAGGCAGCAGATCAGTTATTAAGCGTGCGGTAAACACGCTTCAGGATGCGCGTTATTGAATAAACCCACCCTTATTTGTTAACTATTGTTAAAATTTGAATGGCCATCTTATTAAACAGTATTTTAGTTTCACAATTAACACTTAACCTGGCATGAGGATCTGGTACACGTTTATATTACTGTTGGTATCTTCGCGGCTTTTCGCCCAGCAATTAAGCGGCACCGTGATTGATAAGGCAACAAAAGAGCCTGTAGATTATGCCACAGTATCCACTGCCAATATATCAACCTACACCACAGGAAACGGAAAGTTCAGTCTGTCAACCATTCATCTCGGCGACACCCTGAGGGTTAATTGCATGGGTTATAAACCCTATAAGCTGGCCGTTAGCGCTATTAAGAACGATACCCTCACCATTTACCTGCAGCAGGTTTCCATACTGCTGCGCGATGTTGCAGTAAGGGCAAAGCACGATCGCACCCTCGATTCCATCCGAACCCGCAAGGAGTTTTCCTCCATATTCGGCTATCAAAACCTTACTTATAAAGATATGTTCATTACCAAAGACCCCTACGTATATGTACCCTATAACTACATCGACGCGCCAAATAGCACCGCCTCCATTGTGAGCGTGAACCTGCTTTCAGTTATCGGTTTGCTTGATAAGAACAAAAATTCATCGTCTAAACTGCAAAAAACCCTGTTGCAGGATGAGCAGGACAATTATATCGACCGTGAATTTTCCAAACAGAAGATCATGGCGCTCACCAACCTGAAAGGCGATTCGCTGGTCGATTTTATGGCTACTTATCGCCCTACCATCAAGCAGGCCCAAAAAATGAACGATTACGAGATGAGCATCTACATAAAAGACAGCTTCGCGGAGTTTAAACAGAGCTACAGCAAGGAAGAACAGTCGCCTTTTCGTTAACCAAGTTCTTTTTTCTGGGGCATACCAAAAAAGCGTGCCGATCACAATTATTATAAGGCACGAAGCAACTCTATATGTGCAAGTACAAACTGGCTAAGTGTAACACTTTTCTCACCGCTCTGTACAGCTTAGAGATCATTTCGTACCCCACAAAGCCGACAGGAGAAAATACGCAAACCCAACCAAAACTCAAATTCGCCATTATAAAAACGCTGTATCCCTATGCAACCTCTGTTCCCTCCGTGGCAAAAATCATCCAATAACAAAATTACCCTCATACAAGCCTTTGTG
>Ga0302303_10001144_pt1 | contig 17897 bp, 16 predicted proteins | sample III_Palsa_E2_1_FD_194542 | JGI IMG/M metagenome (GOLD analysis project Ga0302303, IMG submission 194542) | Peat permafrost microbial communities from Stordalen Mire near Abisko, Sweden - III_Palsa_E2_1 | ecosystem: Environmental > Terrestrial > Soil > Palsa > Peat permafrost | place: Sweden...
AGCCAAAACCCAATGTAAAATATTGTTCATTACCGTTGTTGGGGTTTTCATAAAAATAACCGGCACGAAGCGCGAATTTGTTATCGTACCAGTATTCTAATCCAGGTGAGATACTTATTTCCTGCAACTCTTCACTTAACCCTCCGGGAGCATCGGTAAAAGAACCAAAGATACCTGCAGGCACAGATACGTTATCATCTTTACCTTTTATAATGTTGCCGTTTTCATCCCGGATTGGGGGTGTTGGAACAAGTAGCTTATTTAAATCGAAGGCAAAGGTCAATGCATTATCGTCATCTAAATACCAAGTGTTTGCCATACCAATTTTCAGGTTAGTCGGTAAAAAATAGCCTTCTCCGTAACGTTCGTAATTAATCTTAGTACCTACATTGGATATATTCACTCCAAATGCAAATAAGGCATCCTTATCAAATTGTTGAGTTTCCTTTTTGTAATATAAAGAAACATCAGCAGCTATTGATTTTCCCGGATTTGTTGTTTGTCCTTGTTCAATCAAACCGCTTGTCAGATCTGAATAGATATATCGTAAAGTTAAACCCAATGAAAAATCCTCTCCAAACTTGCGTGCAAGGCTTGCGTCAACAGAGACCTCGTTGGGATGAACAAATCCGGTTGCATTTTGATCATTATCATATAAATCGGAAGTGCCCAGATTAAAATATCTGACCGATGCGCCAAAAGTATTCCGATCGTCAAGTTTACTGGCAAAGCTGCCATAGGCGATGTATGAATTTGGCAGGATTTTCTGGAGCCAGGGCGTATAGGATAGTGAAACGTTAGTTGTATTTTCAATAAACGCCAGCTTGGAAGGATTCCAGTAACTGGCGTTTACATCTGGAGAAATTGCCACGCCAGCTTCGCCCATAGCACCTGATCGGGCATCTGGGGTAATCGTTAAAAATGGAACAGCGGTTGTTATCGCATTTGATGAACTACCATTGGTGTTCACGCTCCCGTTAACTTGCGCTTTTGCCCCGAAACTTATTAAAAGTAAGATAGCTGCGATTGCGGTTTTCAATGATGAAAATATTTAGGTTTTTTAATTAATAATACTCCGCCTTAACAGCTAGCTTAATAAGCTTTTAAGGCAGTTTTAATTTGAGTCAATACGGCTATTAAACTTGGCAAGAAATAGCTTAGATGGACATTTTCGTGTGCCTGTACCGCTTCAATCATATACCACGCATCTGTATCCGGATATCCACCTTTTAAAAGTGAGTAAGTGGGAGGAATAGTATTGATACTTTCAATTTTGTACCAATTTTAAAAATTTATGATTGTTTTTTCAATTTTGAGCCTGTCTATCTGACTGCTATTTGTCTGACAGATCCCACTATCATAATAGGATTATAACAATAGAACAATTAATATAATCTTTTTCATTTCAATAATATTATATAATATTATTACCTAACTAATATCCGACATGACCCGGGACTTACCTTTTAATAATATAGGTAGGTGTAAAATATATAGTATTTGAAATAATATTTTTCGGATAAAAAACCTGGTATCCATCAATGAATTTTGGATAAGGCAGTTTTTCTTTTCGCTTAGAGAACCTGGAGTAGACTATAGAATCCTGATAGTAACGCATAGAGTCCCTTGATTCGGAATTAAAACTTATTTTATAGTCCATCTTTTTTGTGGAAAGATAATCCAAGCTTCTTACCAATAAATTTTCTATTTTTTGATTTGCTTTTAAAAACAAAGGAATATCTCCATACTTTACAGTTACAGGCAATCCATGATGATCGGCACTAGAATTATAAAAAGCTTTTACAATGCTATCTTGATGTGTAAATAATTTGTTATTATTATTTTTATAACTTTTTGACAATTCGTTTTCATCACTATAAAAATATACGTCTCCTTCTCCTGAAATTGTTTTACCATTTATTATCACCTGTGCTGTTGGTGGTTTTAAAGGATGATAATAATCATGCCTAGAAGGATCAATCTCTTTCCAGCCATCCTTTTCCTTTTGGTAAAAATGTATACCTCCGATAACGACAAAATTTTCAAAATCAGGTATATAAATATCCTTATCTAAATGATTGATAATTGAAACACTCAGAGCATATTCTTTCAAACCCTGGCTGTTATTGTCTTCCAATAAATTTAGATGTACTTCTATGGTATTACTATTCTTATTGTTTTGTGCAAACAAATAATTAGTGACTGTCATAAATAACAGCGTAATAAATAAATTTTTCATAGTGATTAGTTTGGACATGTAGGAATTGTTGGTAAAGGTGGTAAATTATTTATAACAGCATCATTTGCAGCTTCATTAAAATTTGGATCGCTTAACTTTTCTGTATTTGCTTGATTTAAGTACCTTGCTTGATTATCGGTGTCACCTTCTTCAGCACAAACTGCTGCTTGATACGTATAACATATATAATCTTGATTTATGCCTGTTATATTATTTTGATCCAAGTATGCATGTATTAATTCGTGACCTAACTCAGCAATTATTCCTAAAGGATTGTAACCATTTGTTAGAACAGAAGGTGAAATATATAATGTAGAAACTGCTGAACTCCCACTACCCGAAGTAGTTGATAAGCCGTTAGCTGTTGTGTTATTAATAAGCCATTCCCCATTAGATGTGACAGTTACATTACTTGGCTGATTAGTTATGGCAGTGATTGTACCAGGTAGAGGAAAGTAAGAATAAAATGCAGTAAACAAACTTTGAATAGTAATATTTGCAGGCGTCGTTCCAGGAATGGATGACATATTAGTACCGCTTGGGTAGTTTTGACTAAGATAACTACTAGCTGCACTTAACCCGTCGCATGGATCGGTCATAAGAGAACACAACAATGCATCACTAGCTATCCCGCTAGTACAAGAATTTGGTGTTGTAAAAGTTTGAGGGTCGGACGTTACCTTTGTTGTACCAGATGGGCAAACAGATGTGACAACAACCTGAAATTGCGGGCTTATTTCATCAACCGTATAAGTATAGGTAGAGCCAGTTGTAGGAGTACCGGCGTCAACATAGCTCCCATTACTTAATATTTGAAAATCATACGTAAGTACTGGCGTTCCTGATTTGCCCTGGATAGCTGCAGTAAGTACGACATTATCCCTAAGATTACCGCTATTAGCCGATAAACTTAAAGTAACTCCCGTTACACCACAACTTGGTGCAGTTACAGTACAAATGGCCGGGCTACTCGTGACGGCAATAGAACAGCTACAGGACACGATGACTCGGAATTTATTTTGTCCACTTTCATCTATAGTATAGGTAAATGAGGCAACGTTAGGGTCATTGCCCACATCATCCCAACTAGTGCCTCCATCGCTAGACTGTTGAAACTCAAATAGAGGCGTTGCCCCGCCTACAGTAGTGACGGTTGCATTAAGAATAACGTCGTCACCTAAATTGCCTGTACTTGCAGATAAGTAAATACTTGCGCTTTCAATTCCGCATTGCGTAGGAACATCACAAGATTGGCCGAGATCATTACCGCAACCATCATACACCTCGTAACAATTTGTGGTTGTGGTAATATTACCATCCAAGCTTGTTTGAGTTACAGGGTCACCAGTATAGCCGCCGCTGCAATCTGGAGGAGTTGGATCATTCGGGTCATCTGGGTCATCCGGGTCATCCGGATCGGACGGATCGCCACCATCATCGCCATCTTCATCACTGAAAGATGAAGATGCATGCGCATGATTAATATGGAGTAAAATTAACTTCCTGTTATGCATTACTGGGAAAATACCCAAATAAATGATAATTAGTAAAAAGTATTTTTTCATTGACATTAAGATTTAGGTTATTGCTTAAATATAATAGCTGACTGGGTGTTACTTCCAAACTGCCATTGGTATTTACACTTCTGTTAACTTGTGCTTTAGCTACCAAACTCATAAAGAGTAAGACAGCTATGATCGCTTTTTTCAATGATAATAAACTTAGGTTTGATTTTCTATTATCTTCTAACAATTGAGACCTTAAGGACGATACAATTGCGTATTAACGATTTTTTATTGAACGTATAGTTTAAAAAGAGCATTCATCATTACATTTTATTCTATAATTATTTTTATTTCCTTCGCGTCGAACCTACCCTTAATACAATCTTTTCCATAATTATTAATATAAGACATCTTTATTCGATAAACGCCTTTGGATAGTTCTGGGTTCCCCGTTTTTAGTAAGATGTCATTTATATTGATTGTTCTAAATAAAGTTGTGCCTTGAGGAATGTTTATATATTGCAATATGGTTTTTGGACCAAAATCAGCAAAAGCCCCCCCAAATGGCCTAGTTGCTTTACCATTGTCATCAGTTATTGTTAGAAAGAAATTTATCCTCATATCATTAAATAAATCTAAAAGCCTGATGTCATGATCACTTATGTTTTTAAACTCCATCTCTAAAATTAAATTTTTGTTATTTGATTTGTCGGATCTTGACCGAACATTAAATTTTATTTTTATAGAATCTTGTCTAAATGCTCTTATAGCGGAGTCTCTTTTATGACTAAAATAGATTGAATCATGTGGCGATTTTGATTGTGCCGATCCAATGATTGAGTAAACTAATAATATAGATAAGCAAAGTTTTTTCATTTTATATTTAATTTAAGAACATGTAGTTCTAGTTGTTGATTGTGGGCATGCGGCTGTATAACCTGGTGTCGTTGTACCCGCAGGAACGGTCCAGCTTTTAGAAGTGGCTAAATTTTGCACCCCGATTATAGAAGGATTTAACGCTATTTGACCTACAGCATATGGTGAGTCCCCAGGGCTATCTCCAAGGGTAAGCACATAACTATAAGCATCCGTATTTAATCCGTTTAAGGATTGATCGCCCCACAAGGATAACATCGCAGCTAACGCACTTGCACTATTTGAATAGTTGTTTAACGGAACGGTTATATTATTAAAACAATTTGCTTCGGCAGTATAATAAATCTCGACCACACATTTACATGTTGATATGTAATTATAATTTGCAGTAGAGATTCGATTCAAAATGTCTATTTCACGCCATATTTAATTGTCACTGTCGGAACAGAAAGGCTCTCCGTCATACTACCTTGAGCATTAGCAGCTCTTGGGTTCGGAATTATAGACATAAATACCGATAGTTTATAGATTCCAGAAGGTAATTCAATAACGTTAGTTGGATCTTGAAGTTTAATAATTGGACTTCGAACTATCTTTCTAATGCTGAAAAATATTTCATAAGTCCCATTTGCTGGAATAGTCAGGAATCGCTCATTATCGATTATTTTTCCTACAATTTGACTGTTTAATAATAGCTTATCAATCGAAAACGCATTGTATTGAAATTCCTTTCTTGAATGAATAAAAATTTTCGAAACATTATTAATCGCAACATTTCGATTTGAATCATTAAACAATGATATATGAAGCAGGTCCATTACATTATAGATGTTTAAACTATCCTTAGACTGATTCTTAATTTTTAAAATTGCCTTGATACCGCTGATGGATTTTGTTTGCGAGGTATCAATCACTAATGACACTTGAATATTGTCAAAGAAAGCATCCGATTTTGCAGTTGCATATTTTCGCTTCGGAATAATTTCTTTTGAAGATTGTGCGAAAGAATTATTAATGGCTATACATGATAAAATCAGAAGCGCTATGGAAATATATACTTTTTTAGTTTTCATAATATTATAAATTAGGGACAATCTGTACATACCGGCCAAGTTTGTTGGTGAGCATAGTTACAAATTATAGAAATTTCAGGGTTAACTATATTTTTTTCAGCAGTTTCTGTCAAACTACCCGGACCATGATCTGCTGTTACAACTGGATCAAGTTGTGTTCGCCAATCGTTATATGCTGTCGAATTAATTACACTTGTATAATTTTGCAATGCCAATAATTGGGCTGTAGCTTGATCTGAAGTTTGACCCGTGTTAGGAACTACAAGATCATTGTATAAATCCGATTTAATTGAAGGTAACGCCAAGATCAAGCATGGTAAAAAATGGCTTAAATGCACATTTTCATGGGCTTGTACCGCCTCAATCATATACCAGGCGCCCGTGCCTGAATAGCCCCATGTGCTCCAATCTGTTAAGCTCGTAACCTGAGCGCAAAAATCAACTTGGGTAGTGTTACCACTTATTCCCGTTACCTCTGAGATTCCCGACGGCAGTTGTATCTGCTGCGAATAATTTGCGGCTACATTGATTGGAACTGCGTGCCAATTTGTTCCGTCGTTGCAAGCTGTGATCTGTATTGAAAGACTTTCAGGATATGTCAGCCCAAAATTATCTCCAATCGGTATACTAGGACTCGTTTGACCGAGAGAATATGACGGCATGTTATTCTGATCACAAGAATTCTGATCACTTATTATGACAGAAGCATAACTACTCGTAACAGAAACAGAGCAATCACACGACTCGATGACTCGGAATTCGTTTGTCCCATATTCGTCCAACGTATAAGTAAAAGTATTAATACTTGGGTTATTCCCGACATCGTCCCACGTTACACCGTCGCTGGATTGCTGAAATTCATACTGTATAACCGGCGAGCCTACAACAGTAGCGCTTGCTGTTAATACGACGTCATCACCAATATTTCCACTTGTTTCTGACAAGCTTATTCCTGCGCTGGATATGCCACATTGTACACCGCCATCGCAAGAATAACCAATATAGTTACCACAGCCATCGTAGTTGTAACTACAAGTTGTAAGGGTTGTGATGTTTCCGCTGATTGTTGAAGTAGTTGTAGGATAAGAAGAGCCGCCATCGCATGGGTCAGGATTTTCTGGATCGTCTGGGTCGCCAGGATTATCTCCATCTTCGTCACTAAATGTGGCAGCGTGGGCCTGGCTGAGCGCCATCAATTTTAATCTTCCGTGATTTAATCTCGGAAACATGCCAAGAAATAGCATCATAAATAAAATTATTCTTTTCATTAAATTTATGTGTTTAGGTTATTGCTTAAATATGATAGCAGACCGGGTGTTACTCCCGTACTGTAAAGTCACTACATAATTACCCGGGGCTCCGTTAAAAGAAATCGGGTTAGTGTAATCGCCCGCCTGCAAATCACCTGGCGTGCTTCGGTAAACGATACTGCCATTTAGGAGATTGGATACCATGATGCTGATATGCATCGCTTTTTTAAGCGTATACCTGAGTTTTAGTCCGCCGTTAAATGGGTTCGGATAAGCTAAGAAATGCAGGGAATCTGTTTTCAGGCCGTTGTCTGTATTATTGAACTGGTTAGCGAAAGCCGAAGAATCAGTCTTTGTCCCCGTACGGATCAGCATAAAAAATTCCGCTTTTTGTGTTTCCTTTGTTTGAGGGGAATATAAACGCGGGGTGCCCGATAGGTAAACAGTGTCGTTGATTTTTACCAGGTTAAACCGGGCATTGACAAATGATATTGGCAGCGGCTTTACTTTGTAATAATGATCGAGCATGCCAAACGCGGTATTATTAAATATAACTGCAGTATCTCTCAAGCTTCCCGAAATAGCGAACGGTTCCTGCCCTTCTTCCTGCCATTTTCCACTTAGGGTGGTATCATTCAGTTCCAATTCCAATTTGAGTGCCACCTGGCTGATGATGTGTTTGCCGCTCCAGTCAAATTTGATAACATAGCCTGTATATTCACCTGCTATAGCTGCTTTATCAACATGATGAAGTATGGTTTTGAACCCGGTCGTCAGATCCACGGCTGGCGCTTGTGCCGTTGACGGCGGCTGAAGGTTAGGCACTGTTTGCAGGTCCAGATTTTCCGGCGAATCATCAGCCAGCTCCCGTATTGCCCGCTTATCCTGAAAGGCCGCTGCTTTGGCTAACCAGAACTTCGCACTATCGGCGTTTGCGGTTATACCATAACCATTACGGTAACAAAGACCCAACATAAAGTAACTGCCATCATCTTTAAGGGTTACCCCACGCTTGAAGTATGCAACTGCCTGTTCGTAACTTTGCGTGCAGCCGAAGCCCTTATAACGCATATAGCCTTCGCCATAGATACATTTTCTATCGTTTAAATTAGCGCCTTGTTGATAAGCTTCCAGCGCTTTTACAAGATCCAGATCGGTTCCTATACCCAACCGGTACATATCCCCCAAATTGTAATAAGCCCTGGCATAGCCATTTTTCGCTGCTTTTTCAAACCAGTTTAGGGCTTGTGCGTCATCGACCTTAACGCCTATACCTTTGCTGTATAATATGCCAAGCGCATTCATGGCATCCGCTTTCCCCTTATTGGCGAACATCGTATAAACTTCAAAGGCCCGCTGAGGATTATAATACTTGCTCTTCGGGTCTGCAAATGACCGGATATTGATTCTTGTTTTTTTGACGCTGTCTGCCGGTGTACTGGCAAGAGCTGTTATGCTTGTAAAAGCCAGCAAACAAATAAGTAATGCTTTCATAATTTATTGTGATTACCAGGATAAGGATTTTTTTGAGGATGCATTCAAAGCCGAGGTTCTGACGGAGATATCAAGCTTTTTCAGGATGGCGGGCTTTTTGTTTTCCACCATTGCTTTGATCTCGGTATTTTCCTGCGTGTCGCTATTGTGATAGCGTTCGTTGGCGACCAAAAGGTTAAGCTGATAATCGATCAATTCTTTATTAACCTGTACGCTGTCCACGTCGCTGGTTAGCCCATATTGTTTCAGCCTGGTCCATATCTTTTTTTCATTCGTAATAGCTTCTACCCGATTTTTATCATACAGGTAGGCCTCATATTGAGAAGATGTTAATATTTGCAACAGGTTTTTTGCTTCAAATGGCGTCGAATCGTATTTTTTATAAGTGATCTTCGTTTTGTAGTCCGCCGTGATCTTTTCAAGTGCTGCCGCGACTGCTAGGAGGGAATCTGCCTGTCTGCTGGAAAGCTTTAATAATTTCCGTTTGGTTATGACAGCAGCGAACTGCGATTCGGGCAGCTGGTTATTTAACATATCCAGTTTCCATAAATTAAGCGGTTTGTAAACAAAATATGTTCCTCTTACAGAGTCTATTTTAAGATATGATTCACTATTGTTTACCCTCGCGTCACTTATTCCCGCTCTGGTAAAATATTCTAGGTTTTCCGAATTGATCCTGGAAGAATCAACAGTTTTCACTAAACTATACTTCTTTAATAGCAACCATGAGGAGTTGCTTTGTGTCAATGCTATCGGTTTAACCAATAATTGTAAAAACTTGTCATATTGCGACAGGCTCAATATTTTAGTTAACTTTTCCCCTTCAGCCAGGATGGTGTTACCTGTCGGTTCACTTTCATTGTCCTGCGGAGCGTTTTCTGTTTTACGCGCTCCGAGCAAGTCGTTAACTTGTTCTGTACTCAGGCTTAATGATTGCCTGTATTTAATGGCCTTTTCCAGTTGATTTTCGGTATTCTCCGGATTAAACTCGTAATCATTCAATTCCAATGGTGACAATACAGTTTTCAGGTATGCTATGCGGTTCGTATAATAGCCACTGATTTCATCTGAATTTTTACCGCTTGCAAGGGCCTGATTGGCTAGTTTATCCTGTTTTTGGAAATACTCAGCCAGGATGCGCTGTTTTTCAACAGGGATAGCGACTTTCGATGTTATGCCAGATAACCGGTATACCACGGAAGCGGGGTATCTCGCAGTTATTTCCTTAGCGACCTGCGCATTGACATCCGGATGAAATAAAATAAGACAAGCACTGATTAACCAGATTAACTTTTTGTTAAGTTTCAACATATGATAAAGTTTAGATTGCGTTTTAAAACCAGTTTCTTTTTCCGTCGTCGGTAATTATAAAAGGCCGCTCTTTTTTTTGTGAGTATTCGGGCACCAGGAGCAGCAGGCTGTTTTTGGGTACATCACCAAACAGCATTTCCGAAGTGCCAATATTTGCGACTTGCTGCGCAAGCAATTGCCATTTATTATTCCAGTAGTAAAGCCTGTATTTCTTCCCCGGTCTGAAGGTAAGGTAGCCAGATTCTTGTTTCAGTACCATGCTTATCCGGTTATTTAAATCCGGCGCTAAACTCATTTCATGGTGATAACCCTCTACCAGGGGATATCCTGCGGGTATCATTTTGTGATCGTTATAAAACGCCGGCAGATAAACCACGCCTTTACTCATGGTTGTAAAACTTACACTGTTGCCATTCTTTCGTCCCCACCAGGTTGGCTTCCATTTTAAACCATTAAATATGTAAGCATAAACTATTTTCGCACTGTTTTTTACTGGAAAAAGAGGGCAGGTTATATTTATAGTTGGCCAGTAATCAGCTGTTACGTCTTTATAGTTCAGCGTCCGCATAAAACCATCCGGAATGTCCTGAAGTTTTTCAAAGCCAGCCAACGTGCCGGGTTGTTTTGAGTAAGTTACCCGGATTACTTTTGAAGGTTCCCGTGGCACCGCGTTATTGGATATGGCATCGATCCTGGAGAGGTCAAACCGGGTGGTATGCATTTGGAGATCAAAGACCAAAGTTGTAAAATGGCTGCCGGTACTGGTTGCCCAATAAGGAATTTCGTCCAGCGCGACAGCTATCCCCTGCGAACGCAGGATAAAAGCCGATAAATCAGCAACGTCTTCACAGGGCCCTTTTTTTCGGAATAACAATTGCATTGCACCTAACCTTGGCAACGGTTCGTTCCTGTTTTCCAGTTCGTTGGTATTGGTAAACCAGGTATTCACATTGATACTTAGCATGGCTAATTCTTTTTGAATCCCATTTGTTTTTAAACCGTCTTTAAACCACCGGAATTGATTGGTATAAGTCGCGGTCCAGTTTTGCAAGGGTTCAACGGAAACACGATAAGGTAAAATATATTCGCAAAAATCATTGAAAGAGATAGTTTTATCCCAGGAAGTTCTCCATGCAGCAAACATCCGGTTGATGTGATCAATCAAAAAATCACCTTTGATCATAGAAATATCCGGCATCATTACAGGCACCATATGCGCCCCCGAATGCTGACTGGGAATCAATCCGGCCGCTTTTGCCGCGGCATTAAAATCAGGATAAGCGAATTCGTTATATGTTATTTTTTTTCCGCTGGCATCCGCCCAATAATAATCAGCTGAGCTATGGATGTCCATATTTTCTATCAGAAAATAGACTGCCTTCAGCTTTAACGGATCACCTGATTTTTTAAAATAAGTAATTGCCTTTTGCAGTTCAGCCTTATTTTTGCCAGCCTCTGCCAAAACTGTTTCCACAGCAACCGGGTAAGAATTATGCTTTTGTGTAAACCCGGAGACCGGTAAAATAATCAGTAAAGTAAATAAAAGTTTATACATAGATTATTGATGATAAGGATGGTTCAGTTTATTCATAATCAACATCGCGTGATATTTATAATTTGATACCCTTTGCGACGGGACTTTAGGCGTTAAATCCACGATCAATTTGGCTTCGTTAACGGTTTTTATTGTATCATTCATTTTCAGATAAAGATTCAACAACGCAAATCTTGGCGCGACACGTCCAGGCTCAATATATGCTGCTGTTAAAAAAGCATTTTCTGCATGAGCATAATCTCCGGTCTTTAAATAGCATTGAGCCAATTTTGAGTAGATTGCCGGATCGGATATTAGCGTTATTGCTTGTTTATATTTTATAAGCGCGGCGGCGTAATTTTTAACAGAAAAAAGAATGTTACCATAATTTGTCCAGTAGCTCTCATCGCCGTTTAGGTGGTCTTCAATGTGACCCATCAGCGTTAATGCTGTGGCATAGTTGCCATAACCTTTTTCCAGCCGGGCCTGGTTATTCAGATAATTATAATAAACGAGCTTTGAAATCTGAAAAGTCATTAGCAATCCGAAAACAACTGCCAGGATCGCTATGCTACGCCTGGTATAAAGTTTCAGCCCTTCAAGATTCACAAAATCCTGAAAAAATGGGTGTCCTGGTATGTCATAACGTTTTAAATAAGGATGACTAGTCAAAATTGCGCCATAGAAAATAAACAGGCACAACACAGGAATAGCCTGCAACGTGAAGTTAAAGACCGACATGACTACAAAGGCGGCAACGCCAATATAAATGATGATATATTGGTAACTTTCCTGCTCTGAAAGAAGTTGGAGATTTTCCCTGTTTGTGCTATGTTTTTTAAATACAGGAACTTTCAGCAGGCTATAAAAGATGAATATTAGTAATAGGGATCCCAAAACGCCGCCTTCAACTCCGTTTTGTAATAACTCATTATAACCCATGTGCACAAAAGCGGCATTTTTTTGTTCCTGTTCAGATCCTGCCCCTTCTTTAAAATAGGCGGCTTGTTTTAAGTTGTAGTATTTTTCGAAAGTTCCATAGCCATAACCTGCAAACGGTTCGTTCATGATCATTTGCCCCGATAATTTCCAGATTAATTTACGGCCGTCAGCTGACGCTTCTTTCGCTTTGTAAGCCAGTTTTGCGACTGGGATTATGACTGCTAGTGAAAGTATAGTTACAAGAATAAATAGTGGGCGATTAGCCTTAGTCTTGAATGTACCTGATAATCTGAACTTATAAATAGATACGATTAGAAGTTCCACTATCAAGCCTATTATGGCTGTCCGGCATTGTAGTAAGAGAATAGTCAAAACCATTAGCATGATAACTGCCACTGTTGCCCGTTTTAATAAACCATTATAAAAAGCTAAAGCAACATAAGCGGCTGGAACAGCCATGGCCAAAAACATAGCGGTAACATTTGGATTTTCCCAGCTGCCTGTTACCGGAAAAAAAGTATTTAAACTGGGGAGCATCTTGATATACTGTCCAAAACAAATCAAGCACTCGATTAAAGCGAGTAATGTAATAATAGTAAAAAGTGCTTTTACCGGGCTTTGATAGATATTAAACAGGAAGACCAGTGCTAAATAAAGACCGCAACCAGATAAGAGATAGGTGTTAAATAAGTTAAAGTTATGATGAAGGAAACATCCATTAAAAACGACATAGGCTGCCCATAACATGATCGCTATTATAGGCATGGATAACCGAAATGTAATCTTTTTATCGGCTGTAATTAAGGTGTATCCTGAAAATAGGATTAAAAGAGATAGGCCGGTCAGGTAAAGAAAAAATGGTGTAAGCGATGAATAAATGAATGCGCTGCTTGTAACAAGCGTTGATGCCAGAATATAGAAAATAATGATTGAAAATAATCGGTGGCGATATAAGTAAACGTTTCTTTTAGGGGTAAAGATGTTTGGCATTGATTGATAAAGTTTAGTATATGGGCCTTTGCCGATATAATTGGTTTATCGAATCTCAATATTTTGATAACATCAGATTTATGAAATGTTATCTACTAGTTATACAATATTGTCTTATAAATAATCATTGCCGTTAACTAATTAGGCCATTAGTTCTTGGCTAATCATAAAGATCTATTAATAAAATTTCGGACTTTTTAAAGAATTCCCTTTTTGAGCCTAAGAAAATCATTACCCCCGACATTTTAAGTTTAGTGTCAAGCGTCTTAATGTACCTGAACATGTAGCTAAAAAATTTCGACGAAGAAAAAGTTGTTTATATTACAGCGCATAAAAAATCATAAATTTGATTTATGAAAAGAGTTTTGTTTATTCGACATGCTGAAAGCGAAGCCAATGCCGGTTTACCGACGTCAGATCCTGCTGATATTGCATTGACATCCCGTGGATTTGAACAAGCAAATTTCGTTGCTGATCTAATTGACATTAAACCAGACTTGGTTATTACTTCTTCGTATATCAGGACACAGCAATCAGCTGAGCCATTCCTTAAAAAGTACCCTGATATCAAAACCGAGATATGGCCAATACACGAATTTGATTTTTTATCACCAAAAGAATGTATGAATACCACAGTTGAGCAGCGCAAGCCCTGGGTAAAAAGCTTTTGGGCTCAATGTGAAACTGATTACACTCATGGCGAAGACTCTGAATTATTTGGCGAGTTTAAATCGCGTGTTTTAGCAAGCACCAATATTGATGATTTTGTAAATAAGGCTATGGCAAAGGTGGGTTAGTGAATTAACAAAACAGTTCATATTAGGGGACAGTATCCTTGAATTGATAGAATCTGGATAGGATTAAGTAAAACGCCAAGTGAATGTGTGCTGTGGTCACATAGGTATCCTCCAGATGATGAATGCGGGCTACAGATACAGTATTAGAACAGGTGGAGATGTTTGCGGGGAAGTTGGTGTAAATAAACCTAGAATATGGAACAAGAACTTTATAAAGAATTGAACAAGCAAGAGTATGCTGAATGCCACAGAGAAAATAATGAACCTTTTAATGCCAGAGATCAAGACTTTTTTCAAGGTTTGTTTAGAAATAAGTATAGTCTTTTATCGGATAAATATTTGATAGTAAGAGTTGCATCTCCGATAATTCAGGTGAGAAAAAATAATGATAGTTATTACTTTATAAGAATTAATAAAAGAGGTCACAGGTACTTTAAGTGTGATGATTTAGATGGTTGTAAAGAGTGGGTTGACGCAATCCTTTAATCCGAAACTTCTTCTAAAGCAGTTTTGAATGCAGTAAAGTTGCTTTTTCAATCCGAACAAAGAAGGGTGGTTTCAGAAAATATATCGGTATATCTTAATTATATAGAAAGTCTTTTAGAACTCGATCATGTTACTCCTGTTCAAATGGAAAAAGTATTGCATGTCAGCAAGCATATTGGTGATGGCCTTGGGTATGACATTCTAATCCCAAGGATGGAGGAAAGCCAGATTAATGTTTATAGAGTAGAGGTAAAGTCTGTTACTGGCAACAATCATAGGATTTATATAAGTGAAAATGAGAGAAGGAGTATATGGGTTTTGTTCAGGAATCAAACTGGAGACTTTGGCTTAATGGAGAGTCACCCATTAGTCTAACTCAACAAGTAATGGAATATGTCAAAAAACACAATGACCAGCTCACCGAACTTAAAGAAAAAAAAGAATTGTACCTAAGTGCTGATCAATGGATGCTTGAGTTTGGATCAAAATAAATACGAGATAACTCGCAACCTATTTTACTTTCTTTGGTTTAAATATTTTTTGATAAACGTTTAGTTAATGTTGATACCCCATCCGTGTCTACCTAATACTTAGTATTTTACTTGGGCGTCATGGGTGTCCATCTATTACTACCATACTTAATATAATAAATACAATGTATTAGGTGGACGGTGTTGTCTCCATTTGCACAGTTTCCGTTAATACTTCTTCTCTTTCTTTGATGGCTCCATTAAGGAATAGTTCTAAACCTTCCGGCCCAAGTACTTTTTCCAGCGGGTGGCCGATCATTTTCCCTTTTCGAAAACTTATACCATGCATTATTTCGGTCATCGAAGGACCATTGTACCCTCGTTGTTTTCTCGTAATAATCCCCAAATCTTTTAACTCACTGACTGCACGGGAAATATACTTGGAAGAGACGTTCAAATATTTAGCTAACTTAACATTACCAGGAAAACATTCGAGATCTGTATTTGCATGGCAGCAAAAAGCAGCATACACGACTTTGGCATTGATAGTAATTTTCGGGTTAAGCATAACTTCATTATCAATTATTCCATATCTTATTGGCTTGTTCATCTCTTTGTGTTTTTTAGTAAATAGAAAAACGTTATAACCAAATATGCTAAAATGATTAGCAAACTTCAAGGAAAAGTTTTATTATTGGGAACAAATGACAAAAAACCCCTGCTGTAAAATGACTATTTGTGCAGTAATGTTTATACAGAACACAATATCTGCTGTAAAATTGATGTGATGGTCCTATGGAATAAGCTTGAATTGATTACAAAAGTTCATACCAGTACCTTTACCAACCCCTCTTTTAACCAGTAGGTTTTTATTCACCCGCAATTCCAGGTATTTTCTAACCACATAACAGTTACCCCGGTCATAATAACCTTAACCCTTACCCACAATAAGTATACGCGTGAGTATCTGTATGGGTATTCACAATTACCAGTTTTCATCGGTTCCTGGCATCGCAGATTGGTCGCGGCACAGTAAGATATCAACATACATCGCTATAATCTCAGAAAACATAGTTTTTTAAATACAGGATATTACAATCATCATCATTTGTATTGAACCTAATACGATAAGAAAATGTGGTTTGTACTATTTTTTTTTACCCAAATTTTTAATCTGCATCCGAGGATGTGACTGGTACTTCATATTGATACCCCCTACTTGCTTGAGGATGGCTCCCTACCCCCGGTGCGCTTATTTTGTATCTTTTTTCAATAGGTATCTCTCTGAAAACCCTTTGCAATTATAACAGTGCGTCCTGCATGATACTTATACCAGCCTTATCAAACACTCGATAAGAATGCACCAACCTATCCCTGCTTTGTCAAGCCATTTATAATGTACCGCAACCGTAAAGCCTTGTCCACAACCAACACATTTAATCATTAACAAAAAAACAAACACATGATCATCACATTTAATAAAGCCGAAATAGTCGAGGATGAAAACGGGTGTAAGCATCTTCATTTGGAGCTACAGGCTTTTATGCCTGGCATGAAGACCGTCATTCTAAGCACCTTTCCAGCAATATCAAACTTTGATCCGCTTGAGCTTTCCGAACTTGTCGCACAAGTAGAGGTGTCAACCATCAACAAAAATCAGGAGTAATGCGCATCAGTAAATTACCTGAGATAAACTATTAAAGTTCAAATCTACCAGGTTTAAATCTATCAAGTTTAAACATTATAAAACCAAATAAAATCGTAAACAACATGGAAACCAACAACAAAACAAAAACCATCCCAATGAGCGCATTTAAGGAAGCCGCACTCATTTACTTCAAAAGCCAACCTGACGAAATTGAGATCAGGATGATCACCGAAAGCAAAGAAGCGTTCATAATCCACAAAGGCGAGGGTTACAAGATCAGTACCCGTGAAGCGTTGAGGGAAGAGGTCGCAATCCAACTAACTGATAAACGAGCTGCACTCGATATAGACCTTGGGTGCTGGATTCAGACAACAAAACACACAGTTAAAATGAACCGGATCCTTGGAACCCTGGTTCGCACCATAGAAGATACCGAAGATGCGAAGAAACTGCTAATAGCTGTAGGGCTTGGTTCCTATACGGATAATCCAGATGAAGCGTTCTGGGAAATTCTCGCGCGAATTGACTCAGGGGGTGATGTACTTGGTAAAGTCATAGTCACCACTGTGCAGGTGTACAGCGGTTCCGGTTTGATTGATGACCTAACGGAACTGCAGATCATGCATGGTAACCAGGTATACAACAAAATGATAGGTGGAATTTTTGAAACCGTGTACGTTGATGACGAACAGCATGGGCCTTTCGAGTTTTACCTTTATTCTGCCGAGTATCATTTTAACGACTAATTATTATTCGAGTAATATCACGCAATATTAATCTAACATCATAAAAGTAAAGAGCCTGTTGACAGCAGGCTCTTGCATTACATTTAATGTGTAGTAGATAAGTAGTCGTTGTTAAACCTGTTACATTCTTTGGACCATAAGGCCAACTTTAGCACCTTTATACATGGAAACCAGGATCAGGATCTATGCTTTACTACGGGGTGAAATAAAACCTTTATGGTGATTTTGCTAATATTTTGTTACTTTCATGCCGTTAGCATATAGAATACTTGTACAACCTGACTTTTAAACATTTTTTAACCTTTCTTTTTATAATTATATCTTTTACAGATATAGTAGTAGCGCAGACACCTGTAATAACACCGAAGAATAATGTGGTGCTTACGCTGGACCCGGTGACTGGTCAGCGAACAGTAAGTCCCAACGATGTAGCGACAGTTAATGCGCCGGCGGATGCGACCATTACTGTTAGCCCCACGCAGTTTGGTTGTTCGACGACAGGCCCCCAAAACGTAACGCTAACCGTAGTGACCCCG
>Ga0302303_10001145_pt1 | contig 17894 bp, 15 predicted proteins | sample III_Palsa_E2_1_FD_194542 | JGI IMG/M metagenome (GOLD analysis project Ga0302303, IMG submission 194542) | Peat permafrost microbial communities from Stordalen Mire near Abisko, Sweden - III_Palsa_E2_1 | ecosystem: Environmental > Terrestrial > Soil > Palsa > Peat permafrost | place: Sweden...
GACCTCGACCGCTCGGCTATCAATTATGCATGGTGCTTTGATTGTGTGCCCGAAGAAAATAGTTTGCTATTGCGTTTCGGCGATATTGATGTGGAGATACCTTCCATAAACGTTGTTTTTGAGGAAACCGACAACCTGCTTGGCGCAAAAGTACATTCGCGCTTTGGCGACGAGTTCCCGATACGTTTCGACTTCTTGGATACTGTAAAAGGTGGTAACCTGAGCTTGCAGGTGCACCCGCTCACTGAATATATACAAGAAAAATTCGGCATGCATTACACCCAGGATGAAAGTTATTACTTTTTGGATGTAGATGGCGATGCCGATGTGTACCTAGGTTTGCAGGAAAACATCAATCCTGATGATATGCTGGAAGATTTAAGGGCTGCCGAACGTGGTGAAAAGCTTTTTGACGATGAAAAGTATGTTAAAAAATGGCCGGTAAAAAAACACGACCATGTTTCTATTCCCGCCGGTACAGTGCATTGCTCGGGTGCGGGCGGCATGGTATTGGAGATAAGTGCAACACCGTATATATTTACCTTTAAGCTATGGGATTGGGGTCGCCTGGGTTTAGATGGTAAACCCCGCCCTATTAATATTGAACACGGTAAAAACGTAATACAATGGGACCGCACCGCGACATGGGTAAAAGACCATGCGCTTAATTTAGTAGAAGATTTAGGCAAAGGCGATGGCTGGCGCGAAGAACGTACCGGGCTAAACGAGCTTGAATTTATTGAAACCCGCAGGCATTGGTTTACCGGTAAGGTAAACCATAATACCAATGGTAACTTAAATGTGCTAAATTTGGTAGAGGGCCGCGAAGCGATAATAGAAAGCCCGACTAACGCGTTTGAACCATACATTGTTCATTACGCCGAAACGTTTATTGTGCCGGCAGCGGTAGGCGAATACACCATCCGTCCGTTTGGGGAATCGGAAGGGATGGAATGCGGTACTTTAAAAGCTTATGTGAGAATATAAACCATAAATAAACCAATTATGAACCAGGGGAACACATCACCGGCCGGCACCACGGGCTTTGTGATAAAACTTACAGTGGTAGCTGCCTTAGGCGGATTTTTATTTGGGTACGATACCGCCGTAATATCGGGCGTAGTACCGCTGTTAACAACCAAATTTGCATTAACAGATGATTTGGTTGGCTATGCCGTTAGCAGTGCCATAGTTGGCTGCATTATTGGCAGTATAACCGCGGGCCCTTTGAGCGACCGACTGGGCAGAAAAAAAGTGTTAATATTTACCGCAGTTTTATTTGCCATATCATCTATTGGCGCGGCCATTATAAGCAGTTTAACCGGCTTTGTTTTATTCCGTGTTATTGGCGGTATCGGTATTGGCGCTGCATCAATGCTTTCGCCCTTGTACATATCTGAAGTTGCCCCTGCAAGAATGCGTGGAAAGCTGGTTAGCGTTTACCAACTGGCTATTGTAATAGGTATCCTCATTATTTATTTTGTTAATTACGGAATAGCTGGTTTAGGGTCAGAAGCCTGGAAAGTTGAAACAGGCTGGCGGTATATGATCGCTTCGGGCTTAATCCCATCTGCATTGTTCCTGGTATTGCTGTTTATTGTGCCGGAAAGCCCAAGATGGCTTATTAAAAATAACCGTAGGGATGAGGCAATGGATACACTTGAAAGGTTAAACGGCAAGCAGGAGGCTATCGCGGTAGCCGATGAAATATCATCAACCTTAAATACTGAGGAAGGCACTGTAAGCGAGTTGTTTAAACCTGGATTGCGGAAAGCAATGATCGTAGGGATATTTCTCGCGCTCTTTTCGCAGATCACTGGTATAAATGCCATTATTTACTATGCGCCAATTATATTTAAAAATGCTGGTTTCAATTCGAGTAATGCATTGGGGGCAACTGCTTTAGTAGGCATAATAAATTTCATATTTACATGGGTTGCCATTGGATTTATTGATAAAATGGGCCGTAAAAGTTTATTGCTTTGGGGTGTTGGCGGTATGATATTGAGTTTAATAGGCACCGCTTACTGCTTCCATGCTCAAGTTCAAGGCATATGGGTAGTGGCATGTATATTTTTTTATATTGCTTGTTTTGCGGCTTCGCTGGGCCCTATTCCCTGGGTTATCATCTCAGAAATATTCCCTACCAAAACCCGTGGTGTTGCCATGTCTATCGCTACTACTGTACTTTGGATAGGAACTTTTTTGATATCACTATTCACTCCTATATTACTTCATGCTCATAGCACGGATAAAACTGTTTTAGCCAACGCGGGCTACCATACTTTCCTAATATTTTTGTTCAACGCGGTATTGCTTTGGATATTCACCAAAATATGGATACCCGAAACCAAGCAAAAAACACTGGAAGAAATAGAGCTTAGCTGGAAAAAATAAGCTTTATTATTTAACCATTATATTAAAAACTTACGGAGTTTCAAAAACTTCGTAGGTTTCTATATGGCCGGTTTGTCCCAAATTATCGGCCATAACAATTAAAATCATCATCAAAAAAAACCTGGCATGAAAAAGGCAGTATTGATTTATTTTATAGCTTTTGCGTTTTCATCATTTACGTATGCCCAAAATGCAAATTACAAACTGAGCCCTAACCCGGCTTTTAGCAAGTATAATTTGTTTAGTCCAACCGCTATTACCTCCAAAGGCTGGCTGCACCAGTTTTTGGAGTATCAAAAGTCGGGATTAACGGGGCATATCGAAGATGCGGGCTACCCGTTTAACACCGGTATGTGGACAGCGGAAATCAATAATGGCTCCAGCGATATTTTTTGGTGGCCTTATGAGCAAAGCGGCTATTTTGTGGATGGCTGTATTAACGCAGGTTATTTGCTGCGAGATACCTTTCTCATCAACAAAGCAAAAAAACAGGTTGAATTTGTACTGAATAAGAAAAATGCTGATGGCAGGCTCGGCCCGCAGGATTTAAAAGGCAGGTGGAACAAATGGCCTTACACAGGTTTTCTCCGTTCGTTCATGACGGAGTACATCGTAAATCACGACCCTAAAATTGTTGATGCCATGTTGAAGCATTATTCTACCTACAAAGGTGAGGAATTTGCTGATGAACTTGATTTGTGTAATGCCGAAGAGATGTGCTGGCTATACGGCATCAGCGGTGATATCAGTATGCTGCATAAAGCCGAAGTTGCCTACGCCACTTTTAAATCGGACCATAAATACCGCGACAGGGATGGCAAGGATATTGATTTTGCATCGGATATGGTGCCTAATTATCACGGGGTTGTTTATATCGAGATTGTTAAAATACCGGCAATTTTATACAGCTATACAGGTAAAAAGGAATATTTAGATGAAGCGCTGCATGGTATATCGCAAATGGAAAGATATGATATGCTGGTATCGGGTGTACCAAGTTCTACTGAGCATTTTGAAGGGATATCCGAAAATGCGGGACACGAGACATGCAACTTATCTACCATCCCTTATACCTATGGCTATATGCTGCAAATTACCGGCGATGCAAAATGGGCCGATAAAATTGAGAAGGCAGTGTTTAACGCCGGCATTGGCGCTATAACCAAGGACTTTAAGGCTGAGCAATATTTTTCGGCACCTAATCAATTTATTGCTACCATGACGTCGAACCATTTAGGGTATGAGGATTCGCGGATGGCATTTTTACCGGGGCACGATGTGGAATGTTGTACCGGCAATGTTAACCGCTTTATGCCCTACTACATTGAGCAAATGTGGTTGGCGACTAAAGATAATGGCATAGCCGCAGCGCTATTTGGCCCAAGTGAAATAAACGCCAATGTGGGCGCTAGCAAACAAGCCGTTAACATTACCGAAAGCACTAAATATCCGTTTGAAGAAAAAATAGATTTTACTATCGGCACAAAAAAAGCGGTTAAATTTCCCGTCCAGGTGCGTATACCAGGCTGGTGTAAAAATCCATCCATCTACATCAATAATAAAAAAATAGATGCCGTGTTAAAAGCCGGGCAGTTTTATACGCTTAACCGGGAGTTTAATAATGGTGATAAAATCACTTTATCCATCCCGATGAACGTAAAAATTACCAGCTGGCCCAATAATGGCCTGGCTGTTGAACGCGGGCCAATAGTTTACAGCTATCCTATCCCTGCTACGGTGGATACGGTTAACGGTTATAAAAAATCGACTAAAGATTTCCCCGGAGTTGAGTATAAGCCTGCCGGCGCATGGAACTATTCGTTATTGATTGCTAACGCGAATGATGTGCAGGTGATCAAAAACAATAAATACAATTATCCCTGGAGTGCAGGAACGGCGCCGGTAACCTTAAAAGTACCGGCCGAAAAACTGGAGAACTGGAGACTGAGGCAAACCACAGGCTCGAAAGGCGAGCCGGTATTGCAAACGTCGGCCTTCCCAGCCAATCGCGATAGCACAGGCAAAAAGGAATATATCACCCTGGTGCCTTATGGCAGTACTTTTTTAAGGGTTACGGTATTTCCGGAAAAATAGGTTGTTGAAGATTAGCTGATTAATCGCTTTTAAAAACTTAGGGGCTTTTTTGGTAGTTTGAGCGAGTTTGAATTTAAAAGGTGGCATCATGTTGTCCCGATAGCTATCCTACTGTGTGGATACATTTTTCAAAAGAAAATCCCGTAGGGATTAAACGTTGGTAGAAATATATATAAAAGAGATGTATGTGCCGTAGGTACATAACGTATTCCGTTATATCCGCCGGAAATTGCCGGTTAGTATCGCACCTAGGGCGCGAAAAATCATTAAAAACATACATTCTACCCACGTTTTGCTCCTACGGAGCAGGCTGCAATGTGGAATTTCAATAGAAAGATGTGTCCACACAGTAGGATAGATATCGGGACGGCATGACCTTGCTTTTTTTAAAGCGATTTTCCTGAAAGATTAGCTGATTAATCGCATCAACACAAATACCACACCAGCTATAAGTGCTGATACCGGTATGGTGATTATCCATGCCCAAACAAGGTTAATGGTTACCCCCCAGCGCACGGCTGATACACGCTTGGTTAAGCCCACACCTATAATTGAACCCGTAATGGTATGCGTGGTTGATACAGGTATACCAAACTGCTCGGTAATTAATAACGTTATGGCACCTGCAGTTTCGGCGCTTACGCCTTCAAGCGGGGTTATTTTGGTTATTTTGGTACCCATGGTTTTAACAATTTTCCAACCGCCGGACATGGTGCCCAAACTTATTGCCGAGTAACAAGCCAGTGGAATCCAATCGGGCATAGGCGCGCCGCTGTTTACTATTTTTGAGGCCACAAGCGTTACATATAAAATACCCATTACCTTTTGTGCATCGTTAGTTCCGTGTGCAAAGCTTAGTGCCGCTGATGATACCAGTTGCAGGCGTTTAAACCAGCGCTCGGCAATGGACGGCCTGGACCGTTTACATATATGCAGAATGATAATAGTTACGATATAGGCTATTATTAAGCCGATAAATGGCGCCAGTACGATATAGGCTATAATGGTGAGTATGTAGGGTATATTAATAGCGCTTAAACCACCTGCTCCCATGTACAACGCGTTTGTAATACCCGCGCCTGCAAAACCACCAATAAGGGTATGCGATGAACTTGAAGGAATACCAAACCACCAGGTAATTAAATTCCAGGTTATGGCAGCTATAAGGCCTGCCAGTATTACGTGCATGGTAACAAAATGCTCATTTACTATTTTTGATACTGTATTGGCTACCTTATGGTCTTTAACTACAAAATAAGCTAAAAAATTAAAAGCCGCTGCCCAAACCACCGCCTGGAAAGGCGTTAAAACTTTGGTAGATACAATGGTTGCTATAGAGTTTGCTGCATCATGAAATCCGTTGGTATAATCAAATATCAGCGCCAGCGCAACTACAACAACAAGGAGTGTGGTAACCATTTATCGATAGGGTTGCTTTAGGCGTTTTTAACTAATATTGATTCCATTACATTGGCGGCATCTTCGCACATATCGGTAGCGGTTTCAAGCGAGGCCAGTATCTCTTTATATTTTATCAGCTTAATAGCGTCCTTTTCGTATAAAAATAAGTCGGCAACGGCGCGGTCGAATACATAATCGGCCTGGTTTTCTACGCTGTTTATCCTGATGCACGAATCGGCAATAGCCCGCACATTGCGCAGGTCTTTTAGTTCCCTAACAGCTTTTTCAAGGTCGATGCTGGCCTGCAATATCAGGTCGGATAGTTTACGGATGTGCTCGTTAAATTCATCAATTCGGTACAGGCTCATGCGGTTAGCGGCGCCTTGTATGTTATCGGCTACATCATCAATAGCAGTTGCCAGCGCGTGTATATCTTCACGGTCGAAGGGTGTAATAAAGTTTTTTCCTAACTCAAGATATATCTGGTGGGTAAGCTCATCGCCTTTGTTTTCCAGCTTATCTATCTGCTTAAACATTTCTTCGCGCGAAGCAGGGTTATTTGAGTTTACCGCTTCAACCAATACCGTAGCTATTGCCACAACATTGCTTGCTGCCTGCTCAAATAAAGGAAAAAATATCTTTTTATCCTTAGGGACAAAGTACTGGAATATGCTGTTTAGTGACATACTTTTTGTTGGGATTTTGACAAATGTACATTCGCAATGTTAAGTTAATGTTAAGCTTTTAAAACAGGAATGTTAGGGAATTGTAAAGCCGGCTTGGATTTTTGCAAAGTAAAGCCAAAGGTTGAGCCTAAGCCTTCGGTGCTGCGCACATTAATGGTTTGTTGGTGTGCTTCTATGATATGTTTTACAATAGCCAGCCCCAAACCGGAGCCACCTATTTGCCTCGAGCGGCTGGTATCCGTCCGATAAAAGCGCTCAAATAGCCTTGGAAGGTACTTTTCTTCAATCCCAATGCCATCATCCGTAACCTCCACCAGTACCTGGTCATGCAATTCGAACAAACTTATTGAGGTGCTGCCGCCTTCTTTGCCGTATTTAAATGAATTATCAATAAGGTTAACCAGCACCTGGTGTATCTTTTCCCGGTCGGCATCTACATGTATGGGTTCATCATATTTTTGTTTAAATATTAACTTAATGTTATGCTGTTGGGCCTTCATATCCATCGACTCAAAAACCTCCTTTATCAGGTCGTTAATTTTAAATTTGGTGAAGTTTATCGGTATCTCGCCCGATTCGAGTTTTGATATTTCATCAAGGTCCTTTATCAGGTAGCTCAGCCTGTCCACATTACGCGATGCTTTTAGCAAAAAGTCTTTAGCCATGTGCAAATCCTCAAATTCATCATCCTGTATGGCTTCAATATAACCCTGTATGGCAAAAAGCGGGGTTTTAAATTCGTGCGAAATATTCGATAAAAAATCGCGCCTGAATTTTTCCTGGGTACGCAGCTCGTCTATTTCGGTTTTTTTTTGCCTGGCCCATTCCTTTACTTCCTGTTCTACATCATTTATCGGGTCGGCGCTTACATGCTCGCCAAGGGCATCACGCAGATCGCGGCCAAGTTTCAGGTTGTGTATCAGTTTATAAATGAGCTTTATTTTTGAATAGATGTATTTTTCTATCAAATAATAAAAAACAAAGAAGCTGGTGATAAGGGTAACGCCAAAAGTAATAGCCACATCATACCAGCTATGTCGAAAATAGTAATTAACTATCGAAAGGGTTAACGCCACGGCGGCGGCATTAATAAAAACAAGTACGCGCAATTTCATACGCTAATTTACAATTTGTAAATGATTAGGTTACGCTGTTAGGATTATATTTATGTTAAGGAGGTGTCTACGGAGTTTTCTTGCTTTTCTTCGGCATCAATTGTCAGCGTTGTCATATAACAAATTTAAACAATTATTTTTATTTACTTGTTTCCACATCAATAGTAATAATAACATCATTGGCCATTACCATGCTACTGCCGCCAATGCCAAAATCGGTGCGCTTTATTTTAAAGGTGCCGGTAAATGAAGCCGTGCTACCCGAAGCAATGTAGCTAAATGGCACATCAACCACCTGTGTTTTATCTTTTATAGTGAGGCTAAACTGCCCTGTGTAATTGTTACCACTCTTGTGCTTCAAGGCCACCGATTTGATGGTGATTTGTGGGAACTTAGCCACATTAAAATATTCATCGCTTTTAATGTGATTATCGCGCATATCGTTATCGGTATTAATAGTATTTACATCAACCGATGCCTGGATACTGCTGCTGCCTAAATTTGCAGGATCGAACTGTATGTTGCCCTGCAAGCCGCTAATAGTGCCCTCGGTATTAATACCGAGGTTTTTTATGGTAAAGCTGATGGTTGATTTTGTTACGGTATATTTTACCTGCGCAACAGCGCAATTAGTTAAAAAAACAAGTACCAGGGCAAGGTGTTTAATATTCATAGCTGATATAACGCAGTTTTCAAACATAATGATTTACACCATACAATTTTTACATTAGCAGGATGAAAAAGATTATTTTACTTTTTGTTACAGTTTTATTCAGCACACAACTTTTCGCACAGCAGGGCTTTCCGTTTGATAATGAGATACGCGCATTTAAACATCAGGATAGCCTTAGCTTTCCGAAACCAAACGGCATATTGTTTATCGGCAGCTCATCCATACGCAAATGGACTGATTTGGAACAGCGTTTTCCAAATGAACCTATAATCAGGCGCGGTGTAGGCGGCTCGGAAATATGGCAATGGGTTGATTACTATACGCCGTATATACTTTTCCCATACCATCCCCGTAAAATATTTATTTATGTGGGCGAAAACGATATCAATGCCGGTAAAAGCGCGCAGTTTGTTGATGATGAATTTGTGAAGCTGTGGCAAATGGTAAATCAAAAACTGCCGGGTGCCGAAATCTATTTTATGTCGTTAAAACCAAGCCCCAGCCGGGCCAAATATTTTGATGAAATGATAAAGGCCAACGTTTTAATAAAAGCTTACTTAAGCGACAAACCTAAAAGCCATTTTATTGATGTAAGTACGGTGATTTATAAAACCGGTACAACAGTGCCGGACTCGAGCCTTTTTCAATCAGACTTATTGCATTTAAACAGCAGCGGGTATGATAAGTGGCAGAAGGTGCTGCAGCCTTACGTAAAATAAAAGGCACAAAAAAACCCCCTGCCTGGCAGGGGGTAACTCATAAACACTAAACATAAACCAAATCTTAATTAAAGACTGAGTATACGTTTATGATCTTCCAGCCGCTGCCATTATTGGCAAGGGTTACGTAATTGCTGCGCACAAAGCCGCTGCTAAAGTGCATATCAACCTTAATAACGTTTATAAAGTCGTTGCTTTCAACTATTGATGTGTTGGTGGTGCAATCCTGTTCAATGTTTTTTACCGATTGTAAATATTCAAGCATTTGTTTTTTATTATAACTAACAATATGCTTGCCCTGTAATACGCTAAACTGTACGCTTTGGTCAAGCACATCGGTAAAGCCGTTTAGTTTTCCGCGGGCCATAACATCAACATAGGTATTTATAGCAATACTTCTTGAAGCTGCGCCATCATCCTTCTGGTTAGCTTTGGCGGTTCCGAACATTAGCAACAATGCCAATGCGGGGATAATTGATTTAAAGGTTTTCATAATATTCTACTGATTAATTGTTGTAAATTTTATACCCATAAGACAACCGCTAAATCAATTTCGTTGCACTAAATAATCTTTTATTTTATTATTTCTTTTTATCCATGCTATAAAACAAAAAAAGCCCCCGGTAAACCGGGAGCTTTTAAGATAAAACATAAACCAAAAATTAATTATAAGAGCTATCTACATTAGTTACTTTCCAGCCAAAAGCTTTGCTAAGCGTTACCACATCGGTGCGTGTAAAGCTATCGTACTTAAATACAACTTTAACTGTAGCCGTGTTATCATCCTGTTGTAGTATGGTAGTATCAGTTTTAACCGGCGGGTTTGTTGCAGTGCTTTGCTGCAGGAATTGGATTAATTCATCCTTGTTAAGTGTGTTTACATTTTCGCCGCGCTTAAGGTTAAAGTGCATATCATCATCAAGTACCTTGTTTAAATCGGTAGTTTGATGGGTGCTAACGTCGGCGATATAAGTATTTAGCACATCTGTTTGTGATGGTTTAGTTTTAGCTGTTGCGTTAGCTGCTACACAGGCAAAAAGCAAAGCGATAACTGCAAGTGTTGATTTTAGTGTTTTCATGACATTGTGTTTTAAATTGTTATTAGATTTATCATATGACAGCAGGGATATCCCAAGTGTTACAAGCATTTTTATTTATAATTACGATTTAACAAAACTTTAACATTGTTAAAATTTATAAGCTATTATGGTTGAGTTTGATGCACTAATACTGCAATTTGATAGCCAGGGCGAAAAAACCGGGTGGACTTATATTGAAGTACCTGCCGATATAGCGCAACAATTGAAACCGGGCAACAAAAAATCGTTCAGGGTAAAAGGTATGCTGGATAGTTTGGCTGTTGAAGGGCTTGCCTTGATGCCCATGGGCGAAGGCAATTTTATTATGGCGCTAAAAGCGGATATAAGAAAAGGCCTGCGAAAAAACGTAGGTGCCATGCTGCATGTACAAATTGAACCGCACGACGATTTTAAAATAGAAATGCCCGCCGATTTGCAGGAATGTTTTGATTTTGAACCCGAAGCCTTTGAGTTTTTTAACAGCCTGCCCAAATCGCACCGCGATTATTTTATAAGATGGATTGATAGCGCAAAAACCTCTGAAACCCGCGCCAAAAGGATTGTAAATACCATAAACGCCATGCTACGCAAATGGCACTTTAATGTCATGATAAAGGAAATGCGGAAGGATTAATTTGAAGATTTGAAAATAATAAAAATCCATTTTCAAATCTTCAAATTATCAAATCACGAAATTATTATGGTTTTAAACTGCGTTTATATTCGTCTATCCTAACAATTTTCGAGTTTTTGAACAGGATATCGTTAACATCAGCTATCGAATCAACTTTGCCTTTCGAATCGGTTTCAGTTTCGGTATACCACAAGGTTACCCACTTTTCTTTGCCATCTTTGCTTATAACAGGTTCCCAGTCTGTCATCTTTATGGAAAGCTTTCTGCCCGAATCTGTTGACATTTTACAGTTTGTCAAAAATTCTTTAATCGGCCCCTTAAATTTACCTCCATCGTAATTAAAGGCAACGGTATCGGTCAGGTAAGTACGCAAGCGGGCGGTATCGCCTGTTTCATACGCTTTAAGCGCGTTTAATGTCGTTTTGGTATCAGTTGTATTGGTGTCAATTGTCCAGTTATCCGGTTTGGGGATGCTGTACGCGTAAGCAACCGAATCTGTTTTTGGGGCGCTGCCCTGGCCTTTTGGTTTACAGGCGGTAATTAATAACGGCAATACCAAAACAAGGTAAAATTTTTTCATGGTTATAAATGGATAAGTGGTTAATAATTACCTAAATATAAATGTAAGTTTTTGAAAAACAAATAATTATAAGCCCAAAAATTACGCATGCAGAAAAAGTATAATCGCTAAGCGCGCCTAAATTTAGCTCAATGTTAATTTGTGCAAAAAATGTAGCTCTCTGCACACCCGCGTAGCTGCGCATTTACATATATTTACCCATCCATATTTTTTATAGCTACTAATGAGCGAAGATTTAAACCCAAACGATATACCTGCTAATAGCGACGAAAAATTACACACTGTTACTTCCCTTGATGGCCTGTACGAAAACTGGTTTTTGGATTATGCCTCATACGTAATCCTTGACCGTGCCGTACCGCATATAAACGACGGACTAAAGCCTGTACAACGCCGTATACTGCACTCACTCAAAGAGATGGACGACGGGCGCTTTAATAAAGCCGCCAACGTAATAGGCAACACCATGAAATATCACCCCCATGGTGATGCCTCTATAGGTGATGCCATGGTACAGATTGGGCAAAAAAACTTGATGATTGATTGCCAGGGCAACTGGGGCGACCCGGTAACCGGCGACTCGGCAGCAGCGCCAAGGTATATCGAAGCGCGTTTATCAAAATTTGCGCTGGAGGTTGCATTTAACCCTGATACTACCGCATGGCAGGCCAGTTACGATGGCCGTAACCGCGAGCCTATCACTTTGCCTATCAAATTCCCTTTGCTGCTGGCACAGGGTGCTGATGGTATTGCGGTTGGTTTGGCCACTAAAATATTGCCGCATAATTTTATAGAGCTTTTGGATGCCTCTATTGATGTGCTTAAAGGCGGAACACCCAATTTACTGCCCGATTTCCCTACCGGCGGTATGGCCGATGCTTCGGCTTATAATGATGGGCAGCGCGGCGGCAAGGTAAGAGTGCGCGCCAAGATTATCGAACGCGATAAAAAGACACTCGCTATAACCGAGGTGCCTTACACCACTACCACCGGCAGTTTGATAGATAGTATTATATCTGCCAACGATAAGGGCAAAATCAAGATAAAAAAGATTGAGGATAACACCGCGCAGGATGTTGAAATTGTAATACACCTTGCCCCAGGCATATCGCCCGATGTAACCATCGACGCACTGTATGCTTTTACCGATTGCGAAGTTTCCATATCGCCCAACACCTGCGTAATACAGGCGGATAAGCCGCGCTTTATGAGCGTGAACGATATGCTTACCGAAAGCACGCATTTCACCAAAGAGTTACTAAAGCAGGAACTACAGATAAAGCTGAAGGATTTAATGGAGAAGATATTCTTCAGCTCGTTACTCAAGATATTTATACAGGAGGGTATGTACAAGCACCCCGACTATGAAAGTTCGGCTAATTTTGAGGAGGTTTTGGTTGTTTTAAATAACCTGTTTACCCCATTCTTCCCGCAGTTTTACAGGGAGATTTTGCCCGATGATTATAAAAAGCTGATTGATAAACCAATGAGCAGCATCACCCGTTTTGATGTTAAGAAAACGGATGAGCAAATCAAGAACCTGGAGAACGAGATAAAAACGGTAAAACATCACCTGAAACACCTTACCGATTATACCATTGATTGGTTTACCAAACTAAAGGAAAAGTACGGCAAAGGCCGCGAGCGTAAAACCGAGCTGCGCACTTTCGACAGGGTTGAAGCTGCACAAGTGGCACTGGCCAACGTTAAGCTGTACGTTAACCGCGAGGATGGCTTTATTGGCAGCGGCTTAAAGAAAGATGAGTTTATTGGCGATTGCTCGGATATTGACGAGATCATCGTATTCCGTGCTGATGGTAAATGTATCATCACCAAAGTACAGGACAAGGTTTTTGTGGGCAAGGAGATCATACACGTAGCCGTATTTAAAAAGAACGACGAGCGTACCGTTTACAACTTTATTTATAAGGATGGCCAAAGCGGCGTAAGCTATATCAAACGCTTTGCCGTAACGGGCGTAACCCGCGATAAGGAATACGACCTTACCAAGGGCAGCAAAGCATCCAAAGTATTATACTTTAGCGCCAACCCTAACGGCGAGGCGGAGATTATCAACATCCAGCTAAAACCGCACTCTAAACTCAAAAAGCTACAGTTTGACGAGGACTTTTCGGCAATCGCCATCAAAGGCCGCGCATCCATGGGTAATATTGTTACCAAGTACCCGGTTAAAAAGATAGTATTAAAGAGCAAGGGGATATCTACCTTATCGGGCCGCAAAATATGGTACGATGATATTTTGAAACGATTGAACGTTGACGGTCGCGGTAAGTTTTTGGGCGAGTTTGACGGCGACGACCGCATACTTACCGTAATGAGCACCGGTATTTATGAGCTAACCAGTTTCGACCTCAATAATCATTTCTTTGATAACATGATCCAGATTGAGAAGTATGAACCCGAAAAGGTGTACACGGTCGTTCATTTCGATGGCAAATCAAAAAACTACCTGGTTAAGCGCTTCGTGTTTGAGAACACGCCAACGGGTAAGGAAACCGGCATCATCAGCGAAGAACATGGCTCTAAACTGGTATTTATATCGGGTGCCCAAAATCCGCTGGCCAGCATTAACCAGCTTAAAGGCAAAACGCAAGTCCCCGAAACCGTTGAGGTTGATCTGGCCGAGCTGATTGATGTTAAAGGCATGAAGGCCATGGGCAACCGCGTTAGTCAGCACACCATCCAAAGCATTGATTTGCTGTCGGTTGAAGAAGGTGCTTCGCCTGAAACAAGTGGGACGGATGAAACCCCTGGTACCGATGATACACCTGAAACAGCAGAAACGGTTACAACAATTGAAACAGAGGAAGCAGAAAAAACAAATAAAACAGAAAAAACACCCCGAACAAGCCCGAACGAGCCCGAACAAACCCGAACGAGCCCGAACAAACCCGAACAGGATGTGAAATCTGAAACACCAGTCAGCCCATCATCGGCGCAACCGGCTGAAAAATCAGTGGAATCACCAAAAACAGAATCAGTGGAATCACCAAAAACAGAATCGGTGGAATCGCCCCCTGAATCGGTGCAATCACCTCCAAAAAAGATAGATTTCGAAATTACCAACCCCGATGATATTGAGATAGATGATAAGGGCCAGTTGGGGTTATTTTAAATAAAGCGCAATGGGCCTAAAAATCCTCGATATACTGTTAACGCTGTTCCATTTTGTCATCATCGGCTTTAACCTTTTTGGCTGGATATGGAAACGCACCCGCAAGCTCCACTTTATAGTGGTTTGCACAACGGCGGCCTGCTGGTTTATTTTAGGGATATGGTTTGGCATTGGCTACTGCCCCATTACCGATTGGGACTGGCAGATAAAAACCAAATTGGGTGAGCATAATTTGCCCAATTCCTTTATAAAGTATTATGCTGATATGATAATGGGCAGGCCTGTAGATGCAAACTTAATTGATACGCTTACAGCCGTTTGCTTTTTTATTGCAGCCTTACTTTCTGTATATTTAAATTTTATTCGCAAAAAATCCCCTCATTCATCCACCCAATGAAAAAAATTGCCTTTGTCATTCTTTCATTAATCATACTTACAAATATATGTTCGGCCCAAAAAGCAACACATACGTTTGCCCTTGGCGATAGCACATTTTTATTGGATGGCAAGCCGCTGCAAATTATTTCGGGCGAAATGCATTGTACCCGTATACCGCGCGAATACTGGCGCGCCCGTATGAAAATGGCAAAAGCCATGGGTTTAAATACCATTGGCACCTACGTTTTCTGGAACGCGATGGAACCCGAGCCAGGCAAATATGATTTTACCGGCAACAACGATATTGCCGAATTTGTACGCATAGCGAAAGAAGAAGGCTTATGGGTGGTAATGCGCCCCAGCCCCTACGCCTGTGCCGAGTGGGAATTTGGCGGTTATCCCTGGTGGCTGCTTAAAGATAAAAGCATGAAGGTGCGCAGCCGCGACCCTAAATTTTTAAAGGCCTACCGCGATTATATTATGCACCTGGGCAAACAGCTTTCGCCCCTGCTGGTAACCCATGGCGGCAATATTTTAATGGTGCAAATTGAGAATGAATATGGGTCATACGGCAGCGATAAGGCTTATTTGGATACCAACCGCAAAATATTCCGCGAAGCGGGATTGGATGGTGTATTGTTCACCTGCGACGGCCCCGATGAAATGCACAATGGTTACCTGCCGGGATATTTGCCCGCGGTTAACGGCCTTGATAACCCACCACAGGTAAAAGCGCTCATCAACAAATTTCATGATGGCAAAGGCCCGTATTATATATCCGAGTGGTACCCGGGCTGGTTTGATAGCTGGGGCGCACCGCACCAAACCAGCGATGCTAATGATAACGCTAATAAGCTGGATACCGTTTTATCGGCAGGCTTATCCATCAACCTCTATATGTTTCATGGCGGCACTACCCGTGGCTTTATGAACGGCGCCAACATGTCGGATACTGATCCTTACGCCCCCCAAACATCAAGCTATGATTATGATGCCCCTTTGGATGAAGCGGGCAACCCTACCCCAAAGTTTTATAAATTTCGAGCCGTTATTGAAAAGCATTTGCCTGCCGGTCAAACTTTGCCGCCGGTACCCGCTAGCAGCAAAACAATTGCCATACCTAATATACAGCTAAGTGAAACAGCGCCGCTGTTTGCCAATTTAGGCATACCTGTTACGGCGCAGCACCCTTTATGTTTTGAAGATTTAAACCAGGGCTATGGTTTTGTGCTATATACTAATACCATTAGGGTGCCGGTTAGCGGGATATTAAAAATAAAGGCCCTGCATGATTATGCCACCGTATATTTAAACGGCAAACGCGTAGGGGTTTTAGATAGAAGGCTCAAACAGGATTCGCTGATGATTACCGTTACCAAACCAAATTCGGTATTAGGTATTTTGGCCGAGAATAACGGGCGCATAAATTACGGCCCTTATTTAAACGATAACCGCCAGGGCATTACCCAAAAAGTTACGCTTAACGGTACCGAATTAACCGGCTGGCTGATGTTTAAATTCCCGTTTACAACTGTTGAAGGCATAAATTACAGTCTGTCAAAATCTCCCGCTGTAAATGGTCCGGCATTATATAAGGGTAGCTTTACCCTAACCAAAACCGGCGATACTTACCTGGATATGCACGGTTTCGGCAAAGGTTTCGTGTTTTTAAACGGCCACAACCTGGGCAAATACTGGTACATAGGCCCGCAGCAAACCATATATATCCCCGCAGGCTGGCTTAATAAAGGCAAAAATGAAATTGTGGTGTTCGATGCTTTAAAAACCGGGCATAATAGTATTTCAACCTTAAATCATTCCATTTTGGATGAAGTGGTGAAGGAATAATAGTTCATACCTCAATTAATTTTATATTTTTGAATATCTTATCACAATAAAGGTATTGTATGTTTTTTAACGACGGCAGCTATTTTTACTACATTGTATTGGGCTTAAATATCTTTTGCGTTATACATATGATACGCAGGGGTACTGTAAACAGGTGGATATGGCTGGTTATTTTTGTACCCATTATCGGTAGCCTGGTATATATATACAGTGAAATTCTTTCAAACCGTAACTTAATCAGGAAACCCAATATTAATATAAGTGCCGTGCTCAATCCAGGCGCTCAAATAAAGAAACTGGAGGATGAGCTGCAATTTACCGATACGTTTGCCAACAAAATAAAGTTAGCCGATGCCTACCTTGCTGCCGGCCAAACCGAAAGGGCCATTGATCTTTATAAAAACAGCCTTAGCGGTGCATTTACGGAGAATGAACACGTATTGGCACAGCTGATGACAGCGTATTACGAGCAGGGACAATATGCCGAAGTTATTACGATAGGAAAAAAATTATATAAACTGCCCCAATTTGCACGGTCAAAGGCGCACCTTTCATATGCTTTATCGCTCGAAAACACAGGTGAAACTGAATTAGCCGAAAATGAATTTAAGGTGATGAAAGGGCGATACTCTTATTTTGAGCAACGCTATCAATATGGCCTGTTTTTAACCAGGCAAGGCCGGGATGATGAGGCATCAAACATCTTTTCGGAAATGCTTAATGAGCAACCGCACCTGGGGCCTGTTGAAAAGAAAACTAACCGGATATGGCTTGCCAAAGCAAAAGATGAACTAAAGAAAATAGGGGCATAAGAAGCTGCTTATTACTACACCCCGCCCAAATATATCTCCGTTTGATAATGGAAGGCAACCTTTCCATCAACATTATACCTGTCAAAAATATCCTTTAACAAAACCAAAAATTGCTGCCCGGCTTCGGTATCCTGCGGCGGCACGTAGGATGATGAGTATGCCCTGCCAACCAATCCGTCAAGGTCAAATATTTGTTGGTTGGTGTATTTGGTTACAGTATAAACGCCATTCTTAAAAAAAGCCTTAAAATCAATATCCCGCACGTTACGGTGGTTCACTTTGTTATAATCTATGCCATCACGTTTCAATAAACCTTCATAGGCTACCGCGAAATCATCGACG
>Ga0302303_10001146_pt1 | contig 17880 bp, 18 predicted proteins | sample III_Palsa_E2_1_FD_194542 | JGI IMG/M metagenome (GOLD analysis project Ga0302303, IMG submission 194542) | Peat permafrost microbial communities from Stordalen Mire near Abisko, Sweden - III_Palsa_E2_1 | ecosystem: Environmental > Terrestrial > Soil > Palsa > Peat permafrost | place: Sweden...
TCTTAACGCTATTGAAGTATGTCTTTTCATATCCCGCATGATGTGTTCAAGATTATCCCCATGGGTGCCGATGATCATGTGGATATGGCTGGTCATTATACAATAACCGTATATTTCAAGGCCCTTGTTTTCCTGGCAATGTTTCCAACTGGCAATCATTATATCCTTGTATTCGTGTCGGATAAAAAGGTCTATCCAGTTTACAACAGCAAAACTTACAAAATAAAGCTGGTACTGGTCGTGGAATTTATATTTGGTGCTCATTACTGGCAATTCACATTAACAATACTTTTGATACACCACCAGGATTTCGGTGAGGGTATAGGCGTTAACTTTTTTCTTTAACAAGGTCTGATAGGTCTTCATCGTCCAAAATTCGTTGAAATGTAAACACTAAAAAACACAATTACAAGCCGGCGATAAAAGAAAGATAAAATAACTTTCGGAATAATTAATAAACCACGTAACCTAACTCCTAATGCCACTAGTCCGCCCTGGCTTAGCTACGAAGGAACCACTATTTCCGCTGCAGCCACTAGTCCGCCCTGGCTTAGCAAAAAAAATTATAGGGAGTATACACTACTAGTAAGCTCAATATACAGTTACTGTATACTCCCTAAATCCCGATTTGCATTCTCCACAAAAACAAAACATATTTGTTGAGGAATAGAATTTTAAAGCGGCAACCAGTGTTATCCAACTTCTTCTTTGTGAAATATTATCCCGGGCTCTAAGGCTTTTTGCACGCTCTGGCCGCCTGCAAAACATGTGAATATTCACAATAAAATCGGCGAAATCATAGGCAAATCATAACGAAATCACAATAAATACACAATAAATTCATAACAATTCATAATAAATACACAGGAACTACGTCCTGTTTTCTTCTAAAAAATAGCTGTAGATAGCTGATAATTAGTTCTTTGACATATTGAATATTTGTTCTAAATAGTAGAGACGCAATACTTTGCGTCTCCGGGGCGGGGATACCTTGAACACAACTAAAAAAAGAACAACCCGTGAAAAATCAAAAAATAATCGGTGAAACTAAGCGCAGCGACTCATGAACGCCGCCGAAAAAAACAAACAACGCGTGAATAACGGCGGGGCCTTCTTGAACACAACTGAAAAAAATAAACAACCCGCGAAAAATCCCAAAAAATAAAATAGCTGTAGATAGCTGATAATTAGTTCTTTGAGATATTATATTTTTGTTTAGGATGCAATCGGTTTGAGTTCTCCGGCAAAAAACAACCTGCGGGCGTGTAAACAAATTTCAGGAAGAGCCGTAAAAAAAGTACCGTGAAAGTACCACAAAGTACCTCGGAAGCACCACAAAAGTACCATAAAAGTACCTCAAAAGTACTGCGAAAGTACCATAAAAGTACCGCGAAAGTATCACAAGAAAATTTGTAAAATTTGTTATTCAGTTAATTGTAAATATAAATTGTCGCTTTTGGATGGTGTTTTTGGATAATCGGCAGTTTTATTCCGCCTTGGACTTTCCGCTTTTCGCTTTCAGATCAAAAAAAGCAGCATAACCTCGCATTAACCCGGCAAAAGCTGACTAAACTACCAAAAAACACAGCATCAACCTCACATTTAGCTAACACTAAACTATCATAAACCATGCATTCCGTGGCCATAAACTCACCCTGCAAACTGCAACTGCCACCGCTACGCTCAATCGGGCTATGAACATAAACCCCTCCTGATACTGCCAACTTCCACTGCAAACTACCCACTGCCAACTTCCACTGCAAACTGCCCACTGCCAATTGCCAACTGCAAACTGCCCCCCTCCGGCTATGAACTATGATCTATGAACTATGAACCCTCCTGATACTGCCAACTTCCACTGCAAACTGCCAATTGCCAATTGCCAACTGCCACTCTCCCCCTCCGGCTATGAACTATGATCTATGAACCCTCCTGATACTGCCAACTGCCACTGCCACTCTCCCCCTCCGGCTATGAACTATGATCTATGAACTATGAACCCTCCCACATCTGCACATCCGCACCTCACTTATAAGTCGTCGGGAAATTAAACTTCAGGTTTATGCCGCCCGAGCCAAAGCGGATATTTTGCGAGCCGAGGCCATCGAGCGGATACTTTAAAAAAGGCTCCAGGATGAGGTTGTTTCGGCCGAGCGGATAAGCAAAGCCGACTGCAAAATTGACTACTTTCCCGAAATAGAAGCTATCGAAGCTCCTACGCGATGTTTCATCCTGCGTTTGCTGGAGCGAAGGCGATGACAAATCCGGGTAGTTGTATTTATAGGTATAACTTTCGTTGATATAGGTGCCTGAACTGAGGCCGGCCATGATGTACAGGTTGTTTTTTTGCGGATTAAAATCGTACCTGAGGTTTACAGGAATGTCGAGCCCATACATGCTGGCATCGTAATTTTTAAACGCCGGAAGTGATGCTACATTCGCCGCATCCTTCACGTTGAATGCACTGGGTGTGGCGGGCGCCAGGTAACCGGCGTAACTGTAAGTGGGCAATACAACATTTTGCGCCACCGTGGTGGGGACGCTGTTGTTAAAAATTAACGAATTGTGCAGCACACCAACCCCTGAAACCAGTTTCAGGTTTTTGGTAATCCGAAGGTCGGCAGTAAAGCCTGCGCCTAAATTGCCCTGGTTGCTGCTGCCACTGGCGTAACTAACATAAGTAGCGGCATACACGCCAAGCCGTATCAATGGTTTTCTGTCGGGGGATTTTTCTTTTTTAGGCGGGGTAGCTGCAAACATTGAATAAATCGAACGTTTGGGCGTATCCGCTTTATTTGCACGAGATGGAGCTGGCCGGGTATTTGAATTAACGGTTGCAAATGGCGTATTGCCGGCAGCACCTGGCAGCGCAGGAATGCTTTTAATGCTGTCAGCGGTTTTGGCAGCATAGCCATTGGCAATTTCATTTTGGCCTGGAGCAGGTACCGGAAGCGATTTTTCAGGCGACAACGATACCTGATTGCCTAACTGCTTGCCCTTTATGGCAGTTATCAAGTCTTTTGGTTTCTTGTTTTTACTGTCAACAGATGTTTTAACAGTCTCGCGTACAATAGCGGGTGGATTAACCGTCCCCCATATTTTGGGGTTTGTTGCCGCATTCCCGGTGGCGGCCATCAAATTTTCGTGTTTGGATGATTTCTTAGGGTTAACACGCGTAATCTCGGGCCGATAGCTGCCCTCATATCGCCATAAGCCAATGCCAATAAACAACAACAGCAGTGCGGCGGCGCTCCACCAAATCCATGCTATAGGGCGGCGCTTTTCCCTCCCCGGAAATTTCTTCCGGAGCAGCGACCAGCCCTCCGCCGCGGAGGGTTCGTCGTACTTTTCAAATACTTTCCTGATGTGGCTTCTTAAATCCTCATCAAACTGATCTTCCATGTCTTATAGTTTCTGATCTCAATAAACTTCTTAATTTTTCCTTCGCCCGGCTCAAATAAACCCGCGACGAACTGACCGGGATACCCAATATGCCGGCAATCTCATCGTGATTGTAGCCGTCGATCTCATAAAGGTTAAAAATCGCAGCCTGTATGGGCGGCAGATTCTTCATCAGCATTAAAATGTCCTGCACCCCGAGCGCCTCAATGGCAGTGGCATTTATTGCCGGCGCCGTATGGTCCAGTTCAACATTCAGCTGGAATTTGAGATCCTTTCGGCGCCGGTCGATAGCCGTGTTTACCATAATGGTACGAAGCCAGGCTTTAAAGGGCTTGTCGCTGTTAAAATTGTGTATGGCATTAAATACTTTTATAAAGCCGTCATTTACAACCTCTAAAGCATCGTCGCGGTTTAAGCTGTAACGCAGGCTGATACCCATGGCGTAGCTATAGAAATGCTTATAAAGCGCTTCCTGGTACTTTAAGCTGCCTTGTCTGCACTGGCTGATAATTTCCTCTTCAGCAATGCTCCGGGTTTGATGCATTAAAAGTGTTTAATACTTATAGTGTTTTTTGAATCAATACGAGTTCAAAGGTAGTAACGCTACAATGTAGAAGAAATTTGTCATAAGTCCGAAAGTCCGAAAGTCCGAAAGTCCGAAAGTCCGAAAGTCCGAAAGTCCGGAAGTCCGTAAGTCGGAAAGTCGGAAAGTCGGAAAGTCGGAAAGTCGGGAAGTCGGAATCCCGATAGTTATCGGAACCGGAAGATTATTTTAGGCGGGAAGCCGGCGTCCTGATGGTTATTGAGGCCGGCAGTCGGGAAGAGGATTGTTTGTTGATATCGAAAGTATTGCAATATTTTAAAATGTCGCAGACCGTGCGTCTCTGTCTTTCCGTCTTTCCGACTTCCGGACTATTGATATTTAAACTATTACAATGTCCAAAATGTAGCAGACCTGAAATCCTCCGTCTTTCGGACTTCCGGACTTCCAGTCCCGATAGCTATCGGGATTCGGACTATCTCTATATTTTTTTAGCTTCATCCCAAAACACATCCATTTCAGCCAGGCTCATCTCGTGAAGCTCCCTGCCGTTTTCTTTCGCTTTGCTTTCAAGGTACTGGAAGCGCTTTATAAATTTACGGTTGGTTTTCTCAAGGGCATCCTCCGGGTTGATGTTGATGAACCGGGCATAATTTATCAATGAAAAAAGCAGGTCACCGAACTCACTTTCCGCCCTGGCATGATCCATCGTTGTTTCATCTTCGGCATTGAACTCGTTCCTGAATTCCTGTATCTCCTCTTCTACCTTTGCCCATACCTGCCCCTTTTCTTCCCAGTCGAAGCCCACTCCCCGGGCCTTCTCCTGTATCCGCGATGCCTTTACAAGTGCGGGAAGCGATGCCGGAACCCCCGCCAGTACGGAGCGATTGCCCTCTTTCAACTTTATCTGCTCCCAATTCCTTTTTACATCATGCTCGTCGGCCACGCTAACATCGCTGTAAATATGCGGATGACGGTTAATGAGTTTATCGCAAATCCCATTGATTACATCGGCAATGCTGAAGTCGCCCGTCTCAGAAGCAATCCGGGCATAGAAAACAAGATGCAGCATCAGATCTCCCAATTCCTTTCTTATTTCGGAACTATCGCCGCTTAGAATTGCGTCGGATAGCTCGTATGTTTCTTCGATAGTGAGGTGGCGGAGGCTCTCCATGGTTTGCTTTTTGTCCCATGGGCAATTAAGCCTTAGATCGTCCATTATGTTGAGCAGCCGGCTGAACGCTTTTTCCGGCGTGGCGGCAGATGAGGGGGGAGTAAGAGGCATAAAATATATTTAATGCAAAAATAAACCTTTAATCCCAAAAAAAATCGGTGGCCGGAAAGCATCTCAAATTAAAATATACTAATACCGGATAGGTTTGGATAATTTTCTGATATATAAGTCGTTAAATATAATAATTTGTTCAAAAATATTATTTAATTTTCCATAGGAATCCGATTAAACTTTTTGATTAATTGGCTGTCTGTTAGATAAATTGTTGATAATACCCGGCAATAAGCCGTGTCGAAAAAGGAGTCGATCAGGTTCCTGTTTTCGTAACCAAATATCTGTGTCGATGGTGAAAATATCGATTTAGCAATCAGGTGTTTAACTAAAAACGAGAAAAAAAGGAGCATCGCCAATATTTTTTGCTATTTTTGGAAAAAAATATGAGGTTTTGGCTTGATTATTGCAAATATTTTGCTTAGATATTAAGAATAATTAAAAAATGTCGTTTGCAATGAACCTTATTTTTATTTAGCTTTATGTCAGGACGTTACTCCAAATACCTACCAGCGCTAATATTTGTTACCGATGTTCTGTTATTAAATTTTGCGATTTATTTTGTCCATTTCCTGATAAATGGACATTGGGCGCCCGGAAACAGCACACTGTTGTTCATCTTAATTGTGAATATAAGCTGGTGTTTTAATGCGGCTTTGTCCAAAAGCTTCAGGGTGCCGCGGCCTCTGGTTCTTAGTCAGAACATTAACAGGTTTATCCTTACCTTGATCTATCACCTGGTTACGGTATTAAGCATCATCTATTTTTTCCAATTTTACAATATTCCGCGCTTTGAGTTTCTTTTAAGCAATTGGTTGTTTTTTGTTTTAGTGATCGTGGAGCGCTCCGCTTTGTATTTCACCCTGGATTATATTCGTAAAAAAGGTTACAACCACCAGCGCATCATCATAATCGGCGACGAAGGGATCTCCCAAAAACTGAGGAATTCATTTTCCAGCCATCCCGAATATGGCTATGATCTTCTCTGTTATATTTCGGACGAACAGTTTGCGGTAACGCCTTTAAACGATTTGCTGGAAAAGCTATCGGGCAACGAGCCCGACGAGTTGTTCGTTTGCTACAAGCAAATGGATAAAGAACTCCTTCGCGAATTATTTAATTTTTGCAAACTGCGGGCAATAAAGATCAAAGTGGTGACCGATCTTGAATTGACGGATCACTATGCTTCGCTGATAAACTATCACAACATTCCGGTGTTGCAGATCACCGATCACCCAATAATAAGCCTGAAGATCAGGATAGTAAAAAGGGTGTTCGATCTTGTGTTTTCAATTATTGTACTTACGGTCGGCTTTCCTTTGCTGTTGGTTTTGTTTATCATCACCAGGCTCACTTCCAAAGGGCCGGCTTTATACAGGCAGGAGCGAATTGGCAAAAACCAAAAACCATTTTGTATTTATAAGTTCAGGAGTATGTTGGTTGATGCCGAAAAATCCGGCCCGCAGCTGTCCAGCGCCGATGACCCCAGGGTAACCAAATGGGGAAGGATTATGCGAAGGACCCGCCTTGATGAATTGCCCCAGTTTTGGAACGTGTTGATAGGCGAAATGTCCATTGTGGGCCCGCGTCCGGAAAGGCAGCATTTTATTGAACAAATAATTGAAAAAAGCCCTGATTACAAAAAGCTTTTATCAGTGAAGCCAGGATTGACCTCCATTGGACAAGTTCATTACGGGTATGCTGAAAATGTTGACCAGATGCGGGAACGGTTGCGTTATGATCTGCTCTATCTGAAAAATGTGAATCTAAACCACGAACTTGACATTATAGCCAGGACAATCAGGGTGATGATGCAGCGGAAGGGTAAGTGATTTGATTTAATTACGAGGTTACATTGTTTCAAAGGCGTATTGCTCTTAACATCTCTCGTTTCCCCGCCGCCCCCTTTACTTTTTCAATCTTACAATTAAGACCCTTGAGCGCCCTTTTAAGGTTTCCTGTTATCGCATAGGTTACAAATATACCGCCGGTCTTTAAGAATTTAATTATATGGCTCAGAGCCTCCAGGGTCCACATTTCTGGCTGCTTAACGGAGGCAAAGGCATCGAAATAAACCATATCAAATAAACGTTCCGAATGAAAATCCTGCAGTTTGCACACGGCTATTTCGAGCTCGCAATTTGAGCTGAAAAGGATTCGGGAATTCAGTGAATCCGGATATTTTTCAATAAAGTGCTGCCAGGTGTTTGGTTGTATATATTGCGCGTATCCGGTTTGACGGATCATCTCCTCACTTAGCGGAAAGGGTTCGATCCCCGTGTAGTTCAACCCAATGACTTTGTCTGAACAATAGTCTGCGCTAAGCAAGAAGTTCAGGCCTGTGCCAAAACCAACCTCAATAATTGAAAGAGATTTTGTTGCGGGCGCCTGTCCAAGGAGGTAAGCAAGCCCCGAATCAATAAACACATGCCGGCTTTCCTGTAAAGCGCCGTGCGTTGAATGGTAATTTTCGTCAACCCAGGGGTTAAAGATGGTATTTGATCCATCGTCTGTTTCGACTATTTTAAGGGCTTTCGGAAGGGTCATCGGGCTGTTTTAATGCGGGTTTTTATCCTTATAACATTCATTCGGAATCCCTTTTTACCAGCAAAACCTCATCTCCATCCAGTAACAGGTAGCCTTGCTCATAACAAAAGTGATAGGTTTTGCCGTTAGGGGCCTGGTAGCTGCGTGTATGGTAGTCAAAATCAAAACCCTTTGCTGCTAATTTTTTACGAAGTGTTTTGGTTTTGCCCGATGGGTTCAGGTCTTCCAGTATCCGGCGGTTGCGCTTCAGTATGTTATTGATATTCCTGACAAGGTTATAGCTGTTGCTGTTCAACTGGTTATTGTAATTATTCCGGCAAAGATCGTTGCAGAATTTCTTGTCGGCCCGGCCGTGTAATGGAGCGCCGCAATCCAGGCATACTTTTTCTTCATTCATTTTTTAAAGGTAAACAAAATATTATCCGTTTGCAAACGGTTGCAAACGGAAATTGTCGACTGTAAATGCTTATTAACCGAATAATTTTTTGCCGGCATCACAACTTTGTATCGTCGATTTAAAGCAAAAAATTAAATTTTAAAAAAATGAACAGTTTAAAAAACAGCGTACGCCTGGTAGGTAACCTGGGTATGGATCCGGATGTTAAAAGTTTTGACAACAACAAAAAATTGGCTAAGTTCTCGCTGGCCACTAATGAGAGCTACAAAAATGACAAGGGCGAGAAGATCACCGAAACACAATGGCATAACCTTGTGATGTGGGGTAGCCAGGCCAAGCTCGCCGAAGACTATCTGAAAAAAGGCGACGAGGTGGCGATCGAAGGCAAGCTTACCAATCGCAATTATGTAGACAAAGATGGCATCAAGCGATACTTTTGCGAAGTGGTGGTAAACGAATTCCTTAAGCTCGGAAGCCGGGCCTGAGATTGGCTGAGCGGTTGATCGTGATACAGATAATACCTTATGCGATCAGCCACTCAATTGTATTTGATAGACCTATTAATTCCCGGAGTTTCAGTTTTCCGGTATTAATAGGTTTTCGATTTTGCGAATGTGCTTTATTCTTCCTTCAGGTTAATGGTTTTTTCCACTATCCTGTGGATTACCATATCAAGCTCTTTGGCAGTCAGGTCGATATGGTCGATGATCTCGCGATTTAGGGGGTTTTCGAGATTGTTTTGGTCGAAAAGATTAGTCAGACCTAAAATAGTCGCTACCGGCCGTCTTATTTCATGTGAGCTGATGGACGCAATTTCCTGCAGCATTTTGGTCTGGGCCTTTATGCTATCCTGGTTTATTTTGTTTTCTATTAAAACGCGCAAAATATTTGTTGTGCGCTCTATCATTTGCAGCTCGTCATTTTTAGGCTCTCTTGCAGTGACGTAATAGGCCGCAAAAGTGGCCAGCACACGGGTGCCGTGTGAACTGATCACCGGGGTCGACCAGCATGCTTTGTAGCCAAACGGGCGAACAAAATCCCGGTAATCATCCCACAATGGATCTGTTTCAATGTTGGTAACAATAACCTGGGAGCGATGATAGGCTGATGTGCCGCAGGACCCGGCCTTGGGTCCGATAACCGAGCCGTTAATTAAATTGCAATAGGCTTCCGGCAATCGGGGCGCCGCAAGGTGAAACAACCTTTCCTGTGCTTCATCAACTTCCAAAACGGAGCATATCATGTCCGGGTAAATGTCTTCGATACCTTTCAGTAATTCGTTTACAGTTTGTTGTAAAGTGTACCCGGTGGAAGCGTTCATCTCCAGCACCTTTTTTTCGAGCGCCAGTATCAACTGTTGATTTTTGGCAGAATGAATATCCCTTATAAAAATCATCACTTCGTCTTTGTAAGGATAGACAGTCAAACGCAACCACCTTTTATAGTAAGTATTTAAATATTGCACATCGGTCTGAACATTGGTCGTAAAAGCGTTTTCGACCTCCGCCAACACTTCCGCCGGCATGCCCAGGCTGCGCACTTTCTTTAAGTTGGCGTTTATCAGCTGCTTGTTATTCAATCCTGTGATGGCAAGGAAAGCAGGATTAAAAGCCGTGATTTGCCATTTGTTATTTATTGCAAAAAAACCTTCGTTAAAGCTTTGCAAAATGTGCTGAATATTTCCGGTAACATGATTTTGGATAGTCCCATTTTGCTTGCTGGTGAGATTTACGCCGGAGGCATAGATCAAGCCTTCCTTTTCCTTTAAAAGTAACGACCATCTGATGTTATAATACCGCCCGTCTATTCCCTTAATGCGATTTTCGTATCCGGAAATTTCTTTTTTGCGCTTTAAAATTTTGAAGAGATCATCGCGCCGGCGCAGGTCGGCCGAATGGGAGAGATCATTTATCTTTTTGTCAGCTAATTCGTCTTCTGAATAGCCCAGGGTTTTTCGGAACGCGGAATTGGTATGTTTAATTAGTCCGTACTTATCCAGTATACAGAAAAGGTCTGTCGATTTTTCAAATAAAAAGGATAGCAACTCGTCCATTTCCGTATCGGCAAATTATCCAGGTAACACGTTTTTGCGTTTTTATTTATAAAGAAACACGCAGATATAATTCAATAAGGTCAGGCCAGTCCGGAATAGCACACAAACAAACACTTTCGACAGTATCGGTCAGGGATGCCATCAAAATAAAAAGTACAAATACAACTACTGCAATGATTTATAAAATTAGCTATAATGCAGGCACAATACCAAATATTATTTTACGGGTTGTTTAATGCGACAGGCAATACCTTTCCATTAAAAAAGCGGTGGCCCGTTAAAGCAAAATCCGCAACAAACTTACCCATCTCAAAAGCCATTACCGGGGATTGGTAGCCCGGGAATGCCTTTTCCAGCATTTCGGTTTGGGCCGAACCCAAAGCAAGGCAGTTAACCTTTATTTCTTTTTCGTCAAATTCTATTGCAAGGCACTCGGTCAGTGTATGTAAGGCAGCTTTGCTGGCCGAGTAAGCCGAAAGACCCGGAAATTTCGCGCTGCCCTGGAAACCACCCATACTGCCAATATTGACGATATGCGAACCTTTCGACATTAAATCTACTACGCCCTGAATCATTCTAACATGACCGATGAAATTGCTTTGGAGCATTTCAACAAAATCCAGTTCCTGCAGTTCTATAAAAGGTTTATTGACCAATAGTCCGGCGTTATTGATCAATATGTCCACCCGGCTATCAAAGTTGGCTTTGATAAAGTTTTGCAGGTCCTTGTAATCGTCATGAACAATGTCAAAAGCTAATGCGAAAATGTTAGCCGCGGGGTTCAATCCGTGTGCGATTTCTAATAAGCGCTCCAGTTTTTCAGGCGAACGGGCAAGTGCAGCAACTTTATGTTCTCCCGTTAAAATTAGTTCAAGCGCGGCTTCGAAACCGATACCGCTGCTGGCGCCTGTTATGATGATGTTCATTTAATTCGTAACGCCTCCGCGGTGTTGATGCATAATTCAGAACTACTTCACAATGGTAATAAAAAATAGATTTCTAAACCACCAACTTTTGCTCAACAGGGTGTTTTATTAAATAAAGACCATCGTCGATCAGTTTTTTGTATCCAGGCTCATTAATGGCTTTTTGCGATAAGAATTTTCTTATTTCATCAGCGAGGCTTTGTTCGATGCCTTCGTGTTCGAGAATTTCGAGTATCTCCAGCGCGCACAGCCAGTCATCATGGTGATTTTTTTGCAGCTTAAACCAAACGTTGCCCAAAAATCCAAAATCGCCGCCGTTATGCCTTCTGTTTCTTACCTGCTGGTATAGCTTGTGAAGCTCAACCGTCCGCGCATCGAACTCAACATGATGTGTTCCGGTATTTGACTTATAGGCAATCTCAACGAAAGCATCTTTGTCAGCGGCTCCGCAAAACACCGCCGTTATCTTTTCGCCCACCGCCATATCGTACACGCCCCAGGCCGGTTCAAACAACAACTGGCCGCGTTTGTCCTTTACGGTACAATCTAAAAAGCTAATAAGCTGCGTTTTGCCATTGGTTGAGTGGATTTGTTTCACAAGCCCCGATACGATGATGCCATTTTCAAAATTCAGTTCCGCCTCTTTGCCGGCTTCGATGCCCAAATATGCAAGCTCATCCAGGCTGAGCATTTCGAGCGGCATAGCATGGCCTTTCAATTTACCAACCGGGGAGCTAAAGCCTTCGCTATGATAATCCTTCCCCTGCCCGTTCAGTTGTCTGTTATCCACCGCCAGTGCTGAAGGTCCGGATGTGCGGACGTACGCAACCTGGCTATCATCTTCATCAAAAGAAATAAAAGTACCCGTAACCTGTAATCCTGAGCTGTACACTGCTGTGCAGGTGTTTTTGCTGTCTATCGCTTTTTTCAGACCGTAGCTGCCGCCAACCCTGAACGCCATCGTATTGGCAAACGTTTCAAGCACATCGATAAGGTTTTGAAAGGTGGGCGTAACAAATAATTGGGGCTGGGGTTTTGTAATGTCGTAGGCGTAACTGATGGCATCAATTGTATAGGGTATTTTTTTGATGTCTTTTTTCATACAGGTAGCGCTCTCGCCGATAGATGATAACAGCCCGGCGCCATAAATTTTCGGATTTTCAAGACTGCCGATGAGGCCGTATTCCACCGTCCACCAGTGCAGGCGACTTAACAGCGCCATTTCCGATGGTTCGCCGATGTGTTCCTGCCGGTAAGCTAAAAGTTCTTCGGCTTTTTTTAATTCCTGTTCATCGGCGTCCGGCATTTCCTTTAAAATGGATAGCGCCCGTATTGCCTCATATAATTCGAAGTCGCCGGCCGAAAACATAGCTTTTGCGCCGATGGAGCCAAAATAACTCAGGTATTCGTGATAGTCCTTATCGGCAATGATGGGCGCATGACCGGCTGATTCATGGATAATGTCGGGGGCTGGTGTATACTCAATATGATTTAATTGACGGATGTCGGCTGCGATCACCAGCACCCGGTAAGCCTGGTACTCCATAAAGGCCGCCGGTGGAATAAACCCATCAACAGTAACCGCGCCCCAGGCAATTTTTATCAGCGCATCATTCATTTCCTGGAGGTTCGGAATTTTTTCGATAGTGAGCCCTGCTTTTTGCAAGCCGGGGATGTAAGGGTAGTAAGCCACATCTTTCAAATAGCTATAGTTCTGCCGCATCACATAGCGCCAAACGGCATGATCGATGGGCGTATAATGCTCATAGTGCTGATCAACAATATACTGCTTTAAGTGCGCCGGAAGTGCTGCAACCTGGGGATTGCCATAATCATTAAAATAGCTCATTAAGTATTTATCGGGTTTATAACAAAACGCAAATTTATCAATTTGGTTGGATGCTATATTTTATTAGACTCGATCGACGGTAACCCATTTTTAAGTCGTTTTGGTCGAATAACATAATAGACTCCTAATAAAGCGACGACAATAGAAATTATGTAAAAACCAAAAGTCAAATAGACGGCCATGTCTTTTGGAATATGAAATTGCGTTGAGGCGGTTAAGAATATGGCGTCTCTGACACCTCCGCCGCCCAGGCTAAAAGGAATAATTGCTGCTAAAGACGATATCAAAAACGACAATAGATATGGCGCTGTTTTGGTTTGGAACAGATGATAGTCACTTTGGGCAATAAGAAGGCTTACGATGACAAATATCTGCATGGATTGAACCCCTACAGCCTTTAGATGTGCAGAAACGAAATTGTGTGAATAGTCTCTGAAAAAACGGCGTATTACCCAATAATAGACGACTGTCCCCACCAGGAGCAGTCCTAAGGGAATGACAAGGTTTATGTTAATTTTCGGTATTAAGATAATTAGACCAACGGTAATTAACCCAATTGCCCAAAAACCACTAAGCCTGTCGAAAAAGATCGCCCAGAAAACTTTTTTCGTTGGCAGTTTATAATTTTTATGAAGTAAATAAATTTTATAACCATCTCCGCCTATGCCCCCCGGCAGTAGTACATTATAACACATGCCAAGAAAGTATAATCGCAAGTTAAAACGGTAGTCCAATTTTAGCCCTATTGATTTGAAGAAGCTAAGTAAACGCCAGGACGAAAATATCATTGAGATAAAATAGCAAACGATCGCGATTCCTACCCAAAGTTTATTTGCGCGAATGAACCTGTATTTAACGTCATGCCACGGAACTTTGCTGAACACATAGAACAGCAATCCCCCTGTTACGGCGATAATTAAGATTATTTTAATTATGCCCCAAAGGATACCTTTCCAGGTTTTATGTTCTACGGCCTCTTCTGCGGCGTTTTCAGCTATTTCTTCAAATTCGGCCATTTGGCGGCAAAGGTATAAAAAGACTCAAGAATCAAAAAGCGGCAAGACTAATTAACAAATATGATACACGTCGTTTGTAATTTTTAACACAATTTCTACTATGGAATTAAGAGATAAAGCCGGAATGACTTATCTTCAGACGGCCGCCATTAAACCTGCACCCGGCGCTATTTTGCTGCATCCATCTTCTGCAGTATCGCCAGGATCTTGTCCAGTTTATCTATTTCGATATTGTTTAATTTTTCAAGGAGTTCTTCAATTTCCTGTTTGGCCTCCCTGTTCGTCCTGAAATCAGCATCGGCCTGGGCGCGGTCGCGCTCATTTTGGCGGTTTTGCGCCATCATAATGATAGGGGCGGCATAGGCAGCCTGGGTTGAAAATACGAGGTTTAACAAGATGTACGGATAAACGTCCCAGTGATAAACAAAGCCCACAACGTTTGCAATCATCCATATGATTACTATCACGGTTTGCCAGATGATAAATCGCCATGATCCCATTCCCGATGCTACCGCGTCGGCGAGTCTGTGTCCAAATCCCAATGAATCTGTGTGGTGCTGGTGCCAGGTTTTGCTGTGTATCATATATTTTTTACCTCTTGTTTGTTGGGTGCTAAATATAAAATTAATGCACCTAATGCATATTTCTTTTTTGGGACAAACATTTATAGTTTATGTTTGGTAATATTGGTCAATGACCGGCAAATTTGCCGCTGATTTTTTAATTGCACACGTAGTTAGTATAAACAAATGTTTAATATCCCGCCCTATGCATGATGAGATGATCCTGGAAACCATTGCTGTTACCAAAAACTACTATGGCGACAAATCTTCCGGGGTAAATAATGTGACCATCCTTATCCCTAAAGGAAAGATTACCGCCATTGTTGGTGAAAGCGGGAGCGGGAAAACCACGCTGTTGAACTTATTATATGGTCTATTGCAGCCTGATGCCGGCGAGGTTTTTTTCAAGGAAGAACGGATATTGAAACGCGAAGAACGGCTTCAGCATGCTCATGAAGCAATGCGGCTGGTAACCCAGAACAACCAGGACATGGATCACAACGCAACCGTTTGGGAAAGCGTGCGTTCGGGTTTGCGGGCTGAAGAATTAGGCTTAAATACCACAGAGAAAAAAATAACCGATTCGTTGAATATGCTGGATATTCTCCCGCTAAAAGACCAGCCCTTCGGCAAATTGAGCGGTGGTGAAAAACAGCGGGTAACTATTGCGAAGGCACTGATCAGCAAGCCGGAAGTTATTTTATTGGACGAACCCTTTAACCAGGTGGATGCAACTTACCGCGAGGGCCTGCAGCATGATATCCGGTCGATCGTAAAGGAATGGGGGGTAACGGTTGTATTGGTTTCGCACGACCCGGCCGAGATCCTTTCTATGGCTGATGAGCTGATCGTTTTAAAGGAAGGCGAAATCGTTGAAAACGGCCACCCCGAAGAGCTTTATAACTCGCCAAAATTACTCTACACTGCACAGATATTGGCCAGCGCTACGCAACTGACGCCGGATGAAGCAAAAAAGATCGGCATAAAAACAAAAAGGGGATCGGTAGTGGTTTATGCGGAGCATGTCAAAGTAAGCAAGGGCTTCGGCGCCAAATGGACTGTGAAACAAGTGTTGTTTAAAGGAATTTATGAGGAATTGATCATTCAGCACGAAAGGACGGTACTAAGGGCAACTAATTTTACCAAAGGCAAATTTCCCAAAGGCAGCAAAGTAAGTATCAGCATTGATCATTACTATGAATTTGGCCGTTGGGAAACGCCTGTGAGAAGTTTGGGGAAAGAGATCGGAGATTAGTTGATTAGAGGCTGGAGATCAGAGGTTAGTTGATCAGAGGTTAGTTGGGAAGCGCGAAAGCGCCGAAGTCAAAACAAGACATTTTACCTTTCGCCTTTCACCACTGTCAACCGCCCGCTGCAAACTGCTACTGCGGTCCACTGACAATTCACCCACTCACCACTCACTACTCACCGCTCACCTAATCACCCACTCACCAACACCGACTGTGTTTTCCGGTATTTAGCCAGGTTGATCAGCAGTACGCTGGTTAATATTACCAATAAGCCGGCCATTTGGGTAAGGGAAATGTCCTCGCTGGCGAAAACGACGCCTAACACCACGGCGATTACAGGGTTTACGTAGGCGTATGTGCTCACCTGGGTGGCAGGGCGCACCTGCAGCAGCCAAACGTAGGCGCTGTAAGCGGCAATCGAACCAAAAATAACCAGGTAAGCCAGTGCGACCCAGCTAAGGGGTTGGATAGTTTCCATACGCAGGTGGTTGAATTCGCCGTGGATAAGTGCGGTAGGTAAATAAATAATACCGGCTATAATCATTTGCCAGGCGGTGCCTACGGACCCTGAAACCGAAACCGGGTTGCGTTTTGCATAGATAGAACCGTAGGACCAGGAAATGGATCCCATCACCAGCAACAGCATCCAGGGCAGTTGCGAAGATACCCCCGAACTGCTGAACAAGCTACCCAATTGCTTGCTGAATAACAGGATAACCCCTCCGAAACCGATTACCAGTCCGACGATGGTTGACCTGTTTTTAAAGTTTTCGATCCAATGCGGTTTGTCCAGTAAGACAAACCAGATCGGCGCTGATGACACCAGAATGGCTACCATGGCGCTGGGCAAAGTCTTTTCAGACCAGATAACAATTCCATTCCCCACAAAAAGCAGTAAGACCCCGGTAAATGCAGCTATAACGATATCCCTTGCAACAAATATCTTCTCTTTTTTTATGACGCACCAGCCCATCAGCAACAACCCGGCGATGGAAAAGCGTAATGCGCCCAGCAGGAAGGGCGGCATGCCATGCTGCTCGGCAATGCGGATGAAAAAGTAGGTAGAACCCCAAACCAGGTAAACGGTGGCAAAAGCGACGATCACCAGCAGGGGAGGCGTTGTTTTTGTTGAATTTGGCGACATGATATATTATTTTTCGGGTATAACCAATTGCTGCTGCTCCTTAACTGTTTCCAGCACGATGGTAGTACGGGTGCTGAGCAGGTTGGGGATTTTGCTAAAGCTGTTTCGCATCAGGTGCATCAGCGTCGAGGAATCATAGGTGCGGACCTTTACGAGGTAACAATCATCACCGGCAATATGGTGCACTTCCTGCACTTCGGGGATCTTGGCCAATTGTTTTGCCGTATCGTTGCAGCCGGGACCGTCGGCCGCCTTCATAAAGACGAAAGCGAGCATTTTCTGCTGCAAAGCATCAGGGTTGATCCGGATTGTAGCCTGCAGGATAACGCCCTTTTGCTCCAGCTTCCTTACGCGTTCCAGCACGCCTGAAGGGGCCATCTCCAATTCACGGGCGAGGTCGGCGTTGGAGATGCGGGCATTCTCCTGCATCAGGCGCAGGATGTGCAGGTCGGTTTTGTCGAGTATGATCTCTGTTTCGTTAATCATACTGTAAATGTACAACAAGGTAGAATTATATTCAATGAATGTAGTGAAAAAATGAATTTAATTCGACAATTTGTTTGTGTTTTGAATAAAAGGGGAAAGGTACAAGGTGAAAGGTGAAAGGCGAAAGGTAGAAGGCGGAAGGTGAAAGGTTAATGGCGAAAGGTAAGCAGGGAATAATTGTTTCCGATTGTAGGCCTGATTAAATTTGTGCCGATTAATGACCGATTTAGTAGTTTTATAAAAAATCTCCTCCGCTATGCCAATGATCTATATTCGATGCTGCCAGCGCGGCTTGTTTATCACGCTTTTCACAGCATGCCTTGCTTCCGCTCAAAGTCCGAAACCGGTTTTAAAGACGGATAAAGGGTATGTCCGCGGCCTGGTGGAAAATAATATCCTCGTGTTTAAGGGAGTGCCCTAC
>Ga0302303_10001149_pt1 | contig 17875 bp, 13 predicted proteins | sample III_Palsa_E2_1_FD_194542 | JGI IMG/M metagenome (GOLD analysis project Ga0302303, IMG submission 194542) | Peat permafrost microbial communities from Stordalen Mire near Abisko, Sweden - III_Palsa_E2_1 | ecosystem: Environmental > Terrestrial > Soil > Palsa > Peat permafrost | place: Sweden...
GATAACGGCGGACTTCGGCGTCAGGGTTGCGTTATCCCGCGTATCCATCGTCAGATCGTCTTTGCCGATTTCATACCCGAACAGCGCGTCGTCCCATTCCAACTTACCACAGATGGCCTTTGAATAAGGGTCCAGTAATACCTTAGCGGAATTGAAACGGTGCCCGTTGGCCGGATCATAAGGACCATAGACCCGATAGCCATATAGTTGTCCCGGTTTTACATCGGGAAGATAGGCATGCCAGATGTCATGGGTCCGCTCGGTGAATTTGATGCGATCGGTTTCTTTTTCACCTATTGCTTTATTGAACAGGCAAAGCTCGACTCCTTCGGCGTGATGAGAGTAAAGGGCAAAATTAACGCCCTTCCCATCCCAGTAAGAGCCCAGCGGATAAGGATCTCCAGGATAAATAGTCATACAGTGTCAGCAGTTTATGTTGGATTTTCTACAGCTCGAATAATAATTGTTCGGCATGATCTTTTTCGGGGATACGCCGGATAAAATTGTCATATCCCTCCTCACCTGCATGGCTGCTATAAGCTCCATACGCGTCCTGGCTATAACCCATCAGACCGTCCTCAGTCCGAAATATATATAGTATCTCCGTATCAAATAGTATGCCCGGTGCTACTAACGGTCAGCCAGGGGATAAGATTCCACAGTGATGATATCGATACAATAAATAACTTTGCTGATCTCCATCTCCTGCTGGCACTTCCGTTGACCCTGTGGAAGATTACTTCACATCAAATAAATACTTTGTATGAAACTTTTACGCATGGCTGCCTTGTCCGGCTGCATTTTGTTATTTGCCGGCATGGTCAGAGGACAAGACGAATGGCCAAGGACATTGAACGCTTCAGATGGTAGTATCATCAGGATTTATGAACCGACGCCCGAATCCTTCAAGGGAAACATCCTGAAAGGCAGGGCCGCTTTCTCGGTCTCCCGGACAGGCGACACGACAGAGCCTACGTTCGGTACTTTTTGGGCAATCGCCACCGTTGAAACAGATAAGGATAGCAGGGTGGTGCATATCCTCTCCGTCAAAATTCCCAATCTTAAGCTGGCCCGGGATTCCGATGCCAATAAGATCAGCTATCTGCGGACCGAGCTGGAGGCAGGCATTCCAAAGCTGAATCTCGATCTTTCTCTGGATATGCTTTTGTCCAGCCTGGACCTTAGTACGGAAGAAAAAAGCCTGTCAAAAGGACTCAGCACCACCCCGCCGAAGATCATCTACCAATCGCAGCCATCGCTGCTGGTGCTGATAGACGGGCAGCCTATGCTGCAGAAAAATAAAGACTGGGATCTCGACGTGATCGTCAACTCGCCCTATACCATCGTGAAAGACGATAAACAATATTATCTGTACGGCGCAAAGCATTGGTATGCCGCGCCCGAAGCCGCCGGGCCTTACAGCTATGCCGTAAAAGTACCCTCCAAACTGGAAAAGGTGCAGAAGTCGGTCGACGATGCCAACAGTGCTAATGCAGGCTATATCGACTCCACAGCGGCGGCCGATACGCTGGTTTCCAACATCATCGTCAGCACAGAACCCGCCGAATTGATCCAGACCAACGGCAGTCCTGTACTAACACCTATCTCCGGCACGGGTCTCTCCTATGTGTCCAATTCCAATAATGATATTTTCCAGGCGGCGGGCGGACAATATTACGTCCTGCTGTCGGGCCGCTGGTACCAGTCCGCACAATTGCAGAGCGGCTGGCAATATGTCGCCTCCGATGCCCTGCCGCCGGATTTCGCCAAAATCCCGGAAGGCTCTCCCAAGGACAACGTGCTGGCCAGCGTAGCGGGAACACAAGCGGCACGCGAAGCTATTTTGGATGCTCAGATCCCGCAGACTGCCCGCGTTGACCGCAGGAACACGCAGACATCCGTATCCTATGACGGCAAGCCTCAGTTCGATAACATCCCGGGTACGCAGATGCAATATGCCGTCAACTCTCCCCAATCTGTCATCCAATATAAAGGCCGTTACTATTGCGTGGACAATGGCGTATGGTTTGAATCCGGCAGTCCGGATGGTCCCTGGCAGGTCTGCACGGTACGACCGGATGAAGTTGACCTGATTCCGCCCGGCTGCCCGGTGTATAACGTAAAATATGTATATATCTATGATACGGACCCTGACTGGGTATATATGGGCTACACCCCCGGTTATCTTAACAATTATATCTACGGACCAACCGTCGTATATGGCACCGGATTCTATTATACCCCCTGGCGCGGGCATTTCTTTTATCCACGGCCCTGGACCTGGGGCTTCAATATGTGGTATGATCCATGGCTGGGCTGGTCTTTCGGCTATGATTATGACTGGGACTGGTTTAACTGGGGCTTTGGGTTCGGATTGGGATTCGGGTTCGGCGGCTGGTGGGGTGGTTGGTGGGGCCCGATGGCCTATTGCCCGGCTTATGTCGGTCGCGGTTTCGCCCGCGGCGGTTTCTACGGCAGGAACGGCGACTTCACCCGCAACCGTTTCTTCCATAACAACGATATCTACCGCGACAGGCAAGGCGTATTCAATCGTGGCGGCTCCGGCCGTCTCATGACCGACAGGGATGGAAATATTTTCCGGCGGGATGGTCAGGGTGGCTGGCAGCAACGCCAGAACGGTACCTGGCGCTCTGTGGATAATGCAGGGACCCGGCAGAACCTGGAAAGACAGGACCAGATGCACAACCGGGGCGTGATGCGGACGCAAAACTTTCAGTCGGCCCGTGGGGGATTTGGCGGATTCCGAGGCGGCGGGTTCGGTGGCTTCCATGGCGGGGGCTTCGGCGGTGGTTTCCGCGGAGGAGGCGGTCGCCGCTGATAACCTACCGTGGAAAAAAGACCCTTCACGACATCGCGTGCACTTTAACGTTCTCTTGAAGAGTCATGGCATAATTTTTTCGGCATCCACGACGAAGCGCTTCACTAATGAATTTTTAAATTAATCACTAAAAAAATTTAAGGTATGACTACGAGAAATTCAGGCAGACGTGGCTTTGCGTCGGTGGAACCGGAAGAACGTCGAAGAATCGCTCAACGTGGCGGTCAGGCCTCACATGGGGGCAGAGGGTACCAGGAAGAATATGATGACAACGATTATGATGACGAAGAAGAAGAGGACGACGATTACTATGATCAGCCTTCTTCCAGTTATCAGGAATATGAAGAGGACTATGACGAAAATGATGACTACGATGAAGATGAGGACGGGGACGACGATTATGAGCAACCTTATTCCCGGTATGAGAACAATGAAGATGAAGACTATGGCCGCGGACGTCGCTATGAAAACGAAGGCGACTATGACCGCCGTTACAGCCAGTCGCGGGGTCAGGGTCAGCAGCGCAACAGCCGCGGACAATATGAAAACAGGGGCGAATACCGCGGCGAAGGCCGTTCCCGCTCCGGCCAGGGCTCCAATCAGGGCAGACGTTCCTCATCCGGTAATGGCAGGGGCTTCACCGGAATGGACCGCGACCAGGTCAGGCGTATCGCCAGCGAAGGCGGCCGGGCATCTCACGAACACAGAGGCAGGAACGGGCATGACGAAGGCGGACGTGGCCGCTCGGGCAGCGGATCATCCGGTAACCGCCGCTCTTCCTCTTCTTCCGGTCGCAGCCGTTCATCGGACAGCTCTTCCGGCCGCAGCAGGACAGGTTCATCTTCCCGCAACAGCCATACAGGTTCTTCGAGGAGTGGCAATTCGGGACAACAACGTAATGCCGGCGGACAGTTCACCAGCCGGAGCGGCCGTTCGGGTTACGGCAGCCGGTCCGATTCCGGTAACAGTCATCGCAATAGCGGCGGCAACAGCGGCAGCCATCGCGGCAATCGCTAATCATTCCTAACGACTTACCATGTCAACAAACAAATAGGGTTATCACCGACTCTATTTGTTTGTTCTTAACTTATTCGGCTATTAAAAATCAAAAAATTATATGAAACAATCATCAACGACCGCTCGCACAAGAGGCAGAAAACCCAACAGTACCGCCTCGGCCCAGCATCGGACTGGCGGCAGGCAATCAGCCGGCGAAAAAAGCAGTCCGCGCGGTAATACTGCCCCGGCATCAGGCAACAGCAGAACGAACGGTTCTTCTGGTTCTTCCACCCGCCAAAATGCCGCTAACGGAATGGCCCGCGAACACTCCCACTCTTTCAAAGGGGAAACGCACCTCGAGAAATTCTTTTTGGCCCAGCTAAAAGATATTTACTACGCGGAGAATAAAATCACCCAGGCACTCCCCAAAATGCAGGAGGCCACTACCACGGAACAATTGAAAGATGCCTTCGAAGACCATCTGCACCAGACCCAACGGCATGTCAAACGACTGGAAAAAGTGTTCCAGTCCCTCGGCCTGAAACCGGAAGCCGAAAAATGCGAAGCCATAGAAGGCATCGCCCGGGAAGTCGATAACATCATCAAAGAAACAGAGGAAGGAACGCTCACCCGTGATGCCGCACTGATCATCGCAGCCCAGAAAGTCGAACACTATGAGATCGCCACTTACGGCGGCCTGGTACAGCTCGCCATCACCATGCAGCTGCATGAGGCGGCCGACCTGCTGGATAAGACCCTGGTGGAAGAAGAAGATACCGACGCCCTGCTGACGGAAATTGCAGAGAATGAGATCAACCTGCGGGCTGAACATGAAGACAGCCGGGAAGAAGACGACGACGAAAACGAAGACAAAAAATAGGGATGAAAAAGGCGAAAAACTACTCTCGCAGAAAAAAGACCGCTTCCGGCAGGTAACCGAGCGAAGTTCGGGGTGGTCTTTTTTCCACGAGTGTCACGCAAAGAACTGAGTCCAGATGAGGCCCACCGCGGCAGCAGTCATCAGCAGCAGTGTTAACCAGCCCAGTATGTTGGACAAGATGCTGTTGGTGTGCTTCCCCATAATCTTTTTATTATTACCAATATGCAGCAAGACACCAATCATTACCGGCGCCGTCAATCCATAGAGGATAGCCGTATACAGCAAGGCCTGCACCGGCGTTATGCCCAGGAATTGCAGACAAAGCCCCGCCACCAGGCTGACCACGATCATCCCGTAAAACGGTTTGGCCTGGTAGAATTTCTTGTCCAGCCCTTTCGAAAAGTTGAAAGTCTCCGCCAAAATGTAGGACAGACAGCCCGCCAATACGGGGATCGCCAGAAAGCCGGTACCGATCACGCCAATCGCGAACAGTAAATAACTAAGCTGCCCTGCCAGTGGCTTAAGTGAACGCGCAGCCTGTTCCACCGTATCGATCTGTTTGACGCCGGCGCCATACAACACCACCCCTGCGGTAAGAATGACAAAGTACATCACCAGATTGGAAAAGAACATGCCGCTGTTCACGTCGGTTTTCATGTCATCCAGCATTCTTTTATTGACAAAGATCCTTTTCTTATGCTCAAGATCCTCTGCCTCCATCGTAGCCTGCCAGAAAAACAGGTAGGGTGAGATAGTCGTGCCCAGGATAGCCACCAGGATGCTCAAAAATTTCTTATCGAGATGGATATCAGGAATAAAGGTATGCCTGGCTACAGCGCCCCAGTCCGGATGGACGATAAAGGGGATCACCAGGTAGAACAGCAGTGCCAGACACAGCCACTTCAGCAGCGCTGCCATTTTTTGATACGAATACTGGATAATGACGAATAATAGGATGCCCGTGAAGACAATGCAGAACAGGAAAGTCGGCACACGCGGAAAAAGCAGGTTGGCCACCGCTCCCATGCTTTGGATATCCGCGCCGATATTCAGGATCACAGCCGGGAAACAAAACAGGATCATGCCATAGAGGACAACCTTGGGATAATGTGCCTTCAGCGTACCCGTCAGCCCCTGGGAAGTGACCATACCTATCCTGGCAGCCATGCCCTGGATCGCAGCCATTAACGGAAAGGTCAGCAGCGCTGTCCATAAGGTAGACAGACCGAACTGCGCGCCTGCCTGTGCATAGGTGACAATGCCGGAAGGATCGTCATCACTGGCGCCGGTGATAAGACCGGGGCCCAGCTTCTTCAGTAATTTCTGAACGCGGGAAGGAGTTTTTTTGGCATGGCCGGAGTGCGGGGGTGGAAGCATTAATCGGTTTGGTTAGAGTTGATCCAGGTCGATGTTTTTATTTCTGTTATCATTGAATTGCGAATTAAGATTTAGGGCTGCACTGATCAACCCCATGTGCGTGAATGCCTGGGGGAAATTTCCCAGGTGTTCGCCTTCGAATCCCAGTTGCTCAGAATAAAGGCCCAGGTGGTTGGCATAGCCCAGCATCTTTTCAAAATAAAACCTTGCCTTTTCCAACTGGCCCGAACGCGACAGGCATTCTACATACCAGAACGAGCACATCGAAAAAGTTCCTTCCTTGCTGACAAAACCATCCGGCGCTGCCATCTCTGGCCGGTACCTGTACACCAGCGAGTCCGTCACCAGTTCATCCTCGACCCGTTTCAGCGTCGACAGCCAGCGCGGATCCTTCGGACTGATAAAACGCAGCAAAGGCATCAGCAGGCTGGAGGCATCCACGGTCTCCGATCCCGGGTATTGCATAAAGGCCTGTTTCTCTTCGTCCCAGAAATCCGTAAAAATACTATTATAGATCTTGTCCCGCTGCTCCTTCCAGTGGCCATTCCTGGGAAATGATCGCATTTCCGCAACCTTCATCGCCCGGTCGAGGGCCACCCAGCAGGAAAGACGGGAATACAGAAAATGTTGCCGGCCTCCCCTGACCTCCCAGATGCCATCATCTGGCTGGTTCCAGTTCTCACTCAGCCAGTCTATCTGTTTTTCCAGGTCTTTCCAAAAATCATAGGAGATCGGATCGCCATACTTGTTGTACAAATATACCGAATCCATCAGTTCACCATAGATATCCAATTGCAGCTGGCTGTAGGCATCATTCCCCACCCTCACAGGCCTGGAACCTTTGTACCCGTCAAAATCGTCCAGCGTATATTCCTTTAGCTGCCGCTCACCGTCGATGGAATACATGATACCCAGACGGTCATCGCCTTTTATCTTTTGTAAGAGTTGTTCTACCCATTTCATAAATCCGCCGGCTTCCTTGGTATAGCCCAGCCGTATAAGGGAATAAACCGTAAAGGAGGCATCCCGGATCCAGGTATACCTATAGTCCCAGTTCCGCTGCCCCCCAATGCTTTCCGGCAGACCAAAGGTTGGCGCCGCAATAATGGACCCATACTCAAAAGAAGAGAGTAATTTCAGCAGGAGCGCAGAACGGTTGACCACTTCCATCCATCTCCCTTTATAGGTGCACCGGCTTATCCAGTCTTTCCAGTAATTGATGGTCCGGCGCAGGCTGTCCGTAACAAAATCGTGCAGCTGCTCTACCGCAATGGCAGCATTGGCCTCACTCTCCAACATAATGTCGGCAGACTCCCCGGCCTTCAACATAAATTCAGCCCTGGCATCACCGTTATCCACCTTTAACGGGACCGGAGATACCAGCCTCAGCGACAGTCCTTCAGGGCCATCGGCATGAAAAACGATCTCCCGGTCATTAATCTGGATAACTTTATGAGCATCTTTTCCATAATTGAACCGGGGGCAGCACCTCAGTTGATAAGTCACCTCGCCTCTTATTGTTGCCACCCGCCTGATCAACCTCTTTTCACCGTCAGGATCGACCGGCATAAAATCCGTCACCTCTCCCACCCCATCGGAAGAAAGGAACCGGGTCAGCAGCACATTCGTATCAGGGAGATACAACTGCTTGCTTTTCATTTCTTTAAACTCTGGATTAATGGAGAAACACCCCCCTTTTTTATCATCCAGCAGCGCTGCAAATACACTGGGGGAATCGAACCGCGGCAAACACATAAAGTCGATGGAACCGTTGAGACCTACCAGTGCAATGGTATTCAGATCACCGATGATGCCATAATTTTCGATGGGTTGGTAGCTCACAATCTTATTTCTGACCGGAAAAGCAAAAACCATTCCTCAAGGATGGCAGGCATTTTGTATAGTAAATAATAGTAAGTCTTAATTCAACACCTGTCATGAAAAAACGTAATTATACGAGGCTCTTTTTATTAGTCCCGGCTTTAATCAGCATGCTACTGGCGGAATATGCATTCTTACCACACAAACATCTCATTTTCAGCTCATATATGATTGGCCATGTTCTTCTCGTGTTAATAACTGCTCCGCTATTCGTATTGTCTTTACCGGAACGGCCGGCCGGAGGTGGATTGGTTTACAACGTATCCCGCCGGCTGACGGCAATTCCCTGGGCCAACTGGATCATCGGGATGGGCCTTATATGGCTCTGGCATATCCCTTCCGTCTTCAACGCCCTGGTGGCGGCGGAAGATCGTTTCGGTCATGGTCACCTGCATTTTCTGGCCTTTCTGCATTCGGGCAGTCTCCTCATGGCGGGTATCCTCTTTTGCTGGCCGCTGACAGGCCCTTTTACCTCACATCGGTTACCACCGGCCGAAGCCATCCTTTACCTGACCTCAGCCTGCCTCTGCTGTTCCATCCTGGGTGTGCTCGTTGAATTCGCCACACCGGGACACTATTATTCCCTCACCGGGTCCGTCATTTCAAAAGCCGACCAGGAGTGGGCAGGATTGATCTTATGGATCCCCTGTTGTGTGCTGTACCTGGCCGGTGTCATTTTTTTGCTGAGAAAATGGATGGGAGATGGTCTGTGGAAGTCTACTAATTTTTATCGCCGCATTCCCAAACGCCAGATCAAGAGCGCCGGCGCTGATGCCGCCCCCTCAGGTCAGGCTGGATTTGTTCGCCGGCATGCCGGGGTTGTTATTCCTCAACTGGGTATTCCCGAGCCAATGGATCATCTGGCTTGATCGCCGGTTAACTTTCATCCGGGGCCGGAGGGCCGCCCCCATCCCCACCGCCCGGGCCCCATTACCTTTCTTTTATTATTTTGCCTGTCCTGCCGACTGGCATGATTTTTTCGCGATCTTGCATATATGTCAACTACTACCTCCACCAGCAAGCCGGCAGTCGCTGGCGATATACCAAAGGATATCGAACATTTAGGCATCGATACCGTAAGAATATTGGCCGCCGATGCAGTACAAAAGGCAAATTCCGGCCACCCCGGAACACCGATGGCACTGGCGCCCATGGCGCATGTACTCTGGACCCGGCATATGCACTACAACCCCCGTGATCCCCAATGGCCCAACAGAGACCGGTTCGTCCTTTCCAATGGACATGCCTGCCTGCTGCAATACAGTTATCTCTACCTCACCGGCTATGACCTGACCCTCGATGATATCAAACAATTCAGACAGCTGCATAGCAAGACGCCCGGCCATCCCGAATATGGAATGACGCCCGGTATCGAGGTCACCACAGGTCCCCTTGGACAAGGATTTGCCAACGGCATTGGAATGGCGATCGCCCAGCGACATCTCGCCGCCCGCTACAACAAGCCCGGATTCGAGCTCTTTAATTATAATATCTATGCCATCTGCGGCGACGGCGACCTGATGGAAGGCGTCAGCAGTGAAGCCGCTTCGCTGGCAGGCCATCTGGGCCTGGGTAACCTTATATACCTTTACGACGACAACCACATCACGATCGAGGGCAATACCAACATCACCTTCGACGAAGATGTGGCCAAACGTTTCGAAGCCTATAACTGGCATGTACAAGTGCTGGGAGACGGCAACGATATCGACGCGATCTCCGCAGCCGTACAACGCGCTAAAGAAGAGACCGCCCGGCCTTCCCTCATCAAGGTCAGGACGCACATTGCCTACGGAAGCCCCAACAAGGTGGATACCGCCTCCGCACACGGTTCGGCACTCGGCGCGGATGAAGTCAAACTCGTCAAACAATTCTTTGGATTTAATCCCGACGAATCCTTTGTCGTGCCCGGTAAAGTACTGGAATACTACCGGCAGGCCGGCGAAAAGGGTGGCCCGCTGGAAGAGGAATGGAAGACGCTTTTTGCAGCATATAAGCAACAATTCCCCGACCTGGCGGCAGAATATGAATCCATGCTCGCCGGCCGATTGCCGCAGGGATGGGAAAAGAAACTTCCGTCTTTCAAAAGCACGGACGGGAAAAATGGCCAGATGTCGACCCGTGTGGCAGGTGGAAAGGTATTGAACAACATCGCCGCCACATTCCCCGGGTTGATCGGCGGTGCAGCCGACCTCTCTCCCTCCACGGAGACCAATATGCCGGCATACGGCTCTTTTTCAAAAGAAGACCCGGCGGGCCGTAATTTCCACTTCGGCATCCGTGAACATGCCATGGGAGCCTCACTCAACGGGATGGCCCTGACCCCGGGGCTGATCCCTTTCGGCGCTACCTTCCTCATCTTTTCCGAATATATGCGGCCGCCGATCAGACTGGCAGCCATCATGAAGATCAAACCGATCTTTATCTACACCCACGACAGCATTGGCCTGGGCGAGGATGGCACTACCCACCAACCGGTAGAACAACTGGCCTCGTTAAGATCGATCCCGAATATTACGCTGATCCGGCCGGCTGATGCCAACGAGACGGCGCAAGCCTGGAAGATGGCGCTGCAACACCAGGGCGGCCCGGTTATCCTGGTGTTCACCCGGCAGGACCTGCCCATCATCGAACCAGGGCAATATAAAAGCACGGGCGACCTCAGCCGTGGAGCGTATATCCTTTCTGAACCTGACCGTTCACCCGAAATGATCCTCATCGCCACCGGATCGGAGGTAAGTCTCATCCTGCAGGCGCAGCAAAAACTCAAGGACCTCGGCATTGCCGCCAGAGTGGTCAGCATGCCATCCTGGGAACTGTTCGAATTACAGGACGATAATTATAAGCAGCGGGTGTTGCCAAAGGGATTGAAAAAGAGACTGGCGGTAGAAGCCGCTTCGCCTATGGGCTGGCACAAATACGTCACGGACGAAGGCGATATGCTCGGCATGGTCCGTTTTGGGGAGTCGGCGCCGGCAAAAGATCTGTATAAAGAATTCGGATTTACCGTGGAAAATGTCGTCAACCGGGCCAAGGCCTTATTGGGGAAGTAATCGCAGCTGCCCGCGCCCGGGCTACCCGCCGTCGCGTCCCGCCGCTTATTTCACGCCCCAGTTCTCTTTGATGATATCCCAGTATTCCTTGCCATACCCGACCAACAGCTCGCTGCCTGCCGGGATATGGCGCATGGCCTTGATATATACTTTAACTCCCTCGATAATATAGGTGCAGTTATTGGTAATACCGTCGATCCGGAGAAGTCCCTTGGCATCATTGGCGTACCGTGCAAGCGCTTCCTTGGTCGTCCTCGCATCGATGACGTGGTCCCGGGTTACATAATAAATATACGCATTCAGGCCCTTACGGTCATCCACTTCCTTCCAGGTAGTGATCTTTCCTTTGTATTCCACGATCTTCGTCCCCCTCGGAATATCCTTAGTAGTGAATAACCCTTTACCAGCTCCTTTCAGCGTAGACCGCTTGATAACCAGATGTTTTTCGAGTAACGGCATGAATAGTTAAGATTTAGGGAAAGCGCAAATATAGGAGGTTCGGGCCATACTTGCGTGCCGCATAGTTAACCCTTGTCGGAATGATGCCCCTTGGCAGTGTGCTCACCCTTTGCCTTCCGCGGCTTTTCAAGATTATCCAGCGCTTCCTCATCCGAATTATCTTTTCTGGCTAGCTCTCCTTCGTCCAGGTCGTCCGTGGGATCAGAATCGCTGAGCTCAGGGTCATGGAGGATATCTTTTTCTGCCTGCTCATAAGCCTTTGATGCGGGATCGCTCTTTTTCGTACCTTTTTTGTCCGTTGCCATGATGAATATTTTGTCATGTTTCCCGCAAAAGCCGGGCCGGAACCATCCGTGGCATCGGGTTTGCGCCTTTTCAACCAATAACACCGATTTCCACATATGGCACTGAAAGAATACAAGAAAAAAAGGTCGTTCAGCGACACCCCCGAGCCGAAGGGCGGCAAGCCCGACCACCAATCCCTCCGGTTCGTGGTGCAGAAACACGCAGCCTCTCACCTGCATTATGATTTCAGGCTGGAAATGGATGGCGTGCTGAAAAGCTGGGCCGTCCCGAAAGGCCCCTCCCTGAACCCCGCCGACAAACGGCTGGCGATGCAGGTGGAAGACCATCCCTTCGACTACAAGGATTTCGAAGGCATCATCCCGGAAGGCAACTATGGCGCCGGGACAGTCATGATTTGGGACGAAGGGACTTATGAATCACTCGACGAGACAGACCACACAAAGGCCGCACAGGAAAAAATCCTTCGGAAAGAACTGCGCGATGGCTCCCTGAAATTCCGGTTGAACGGGACCAAGCTGAAAGGCGAGTTCGCACTCGTCAGAACGAAAGGCCGCGACGATCGTTCCTGGCTGCTCATCAAACATCGCGACAAATACGCCGCAGACAAGCCGGTCACCGATAAAGACAAATCGGTCATCTCCAAAAAAACGCTCGACCAAATCGCAGGCAACCCAAAATCCCGGCAGTGGAAAAGTAACCGCAAGGCCGCTACTGCACCGGCCGCACCCAAAACACCCATGCCCAAAGACCTCTCCCCCATGCTCGCCACCCTCGTCGACCAGCCCTTCGACGACGCAGGCTGGTCCTACGAAATAAAATGGGACGGCTACCGCGCCCTCGCCTACTGTAAAAAAAGCGAAGTGGAATTGCGCTCCCGCAACGACAAATCCTTTGATAAATATTATCCCGTACTCAATGCATTGAAAGAATGGAAAATTAATGCCCTCGTCGACGGCGAAATCGTAGTGCTTAACGACAAAGGCGAATCCAATTTCAATAAACTGCAAAACTGGCGCAGCGAGGCCGACGGCTCACTGTTCTACTATGTTTTCGATCTGTTGTGGCTGGACGGCCGTAACCTGATGGGCCTGCCGCTATCAGAGCGACGCAACCTGTTACAATCGATCGTTCCCGCTGAAGGCATCATCCGCTATAGTGAGAGCTTCGAGACCAGCGGCACGAAATTCTTCGCCTCCGCGGAAAAACTAGGTCTTGAAGGCATCATGGCTAAAAAAACGGACAGCCTCTATACCCCCGGCGCACGCACCAGGGAATGGTTGAAGATCAAGACAACCAGCAGACAGGAGGTTGTCATCGGCGGCTATACGCGCAACGAAGGAACATCCAAACTATTTAGTTCGCTGCTGGTAGGGGTCTTCGAAAATGGCTATCTGCAATATACCGGCAAAGTCGGCACCGGGTTCACTGAAGAGATGCAACGGGACATGATGCGCCAATTCAAGCCCCTGGTACAAAAGTGCAGTCCATTCGGGACCACGCCGGATGTCAACAAACCCTCGAGGTTTCGCCCCGATCCGCCGGCGGCCAAGGCCGTCTGGCTCAAACCCATGCTGGTCGGAGAAGTCGCCTTCCGCGAAATGACGGAAGATGGTGTCATGCGTCATCCCTCCTTCCAGGGAATGCGGGACGATAAGGATGCCCGTCAGGTCATACGGGAAAAGGCTTTGCCGGTACAGACGGCCGTAGCCGAAAATCCCGCGTCCCGAAAAACCCGCCAGCGTCCCGCCGCCGACAGGATCCTCTCGCCCGTCAAAACAAAAGACCGCGCCACGCTGCTGAACCCGACCGATGAATCCCAGGTCAGGGACATCAATGGCCATCCCCTGACTTTTACCCATCTCAGTAAGATCTTCTGGCCCAAAGAGAAGTATACCAAACGTGACCTGCTCAACTATTACTACCAGGTCGCTCCTTATATCCTGCCTTATCTGAAGGGAAGACCACAATCGCTGAACCGGCACCCGAACGGGATCACCGGCCCCGGCTTCTATCAAAAAAACGTCAGCGGAAAAGTGCCCGACTGGATCGAAACCTTCCCTTACCACAGCGCGCAGGACGAGGAAGACAAGGAATTCCTGGTCTGTACAGACGAAGCCAGCCTGCTGTACATGGTCTCCCTGGGCTGCATTGAGCTCAATCCCTGGAGCAGCCGCGTACAGTCGCCCGACAACCCTGACTGGTGTATCATCGACCTTGACCCTGACAAAAAAACGCCTTTTGAAAAAGTCATCGAGACCGCACAGGTCACCAAAAAGATCCTGGATGCAGCGGGAGTGACATCCTGGTGCAAGACGTCCGGTTCCACCGGGTTGCATGTTTATTTCCCCCTGGGTGGTCAGTATACTTATGAAGAGTCAAAGGAATTCGCCCGGCTGATCGTCCGGCACATAAACGATGAAATCCCCGACTATACCAGTATCGAAAGGACAGTGTCCCAAAGAAAGGGGAAAATGTACCTCGACTTCCTGCAGAACCGGCCTCAGGCTACCATCGCAGCGCCCTATTCCGTTCGACCAAAGCCGGGCGCCACCGTATCCGCTCCCTTGCATTGGGAAGAAGTGAAGAAGGGATTGACCACGCTGGATTTCACGATCAAAAACATGCCCGCCCGGCTGAAGGAAATGGGCGATCTCTTCAAGCCGGTGCTCGGTAAAGGCATCAATATGGAAAAAGCACTGAAAAAGCTAAACGCAATGTAACGCTATCAATGTGCATGGCCGTTCACGCCCGCGGCAACCTCATTTTCTATATATTGCTTGAAGCGATGGACATCTTCTTCTACCTTGTTCCGGAAAGCCTGGGTCAGCAGCTGCGCCATTCCTTCGCTGATAATCCCTTCCGGATGGCGATAGGCGATCATGATGTCCACCCGGGTTCCCCGGGCAGGTGTATCGGCGAAATTGATCTTCCCGGTATTTTCGATCGGCGCACCAGCCACGGAATGCCAGGAAAATTCCTTCCCTTCTTCCTCTTTGACGATCCGCGCCTCCCACCGGATATCCCCTGTTCCACCAGGCAGTTTGAGTTTCCATGCGGAAGTCTTGGCATTGAGTTCGTCTACATGTTCCAGGTGCCGCATGAACGAGGGCAGATTTTCAAGGCGCCGCCAGAAGGCATAGACCTCTGTCCTCGGCCTGTTGACGACCAGCTGCGCCCGCACTTTAATCTCCCCCGCCTGCGCCTCTTCCCGGTGACCTCGTGCTGATAATGCCTGACGGACCGCACAATGACCCGAGACAGCACGATATAGCAGGTAACCGCCGCCCAGCAGCAACAAAGTGTTGACAGTATGTTTCTTCGCAGTGGCATAAAGCAATAACGAACCGGCCAGGGCAGTGAGGACCCGCTCATTGTCGCCGATGTTAACAGCATGCTTTCCGGCCGCATTTGTAGCTTGCATAGTATTTTTCCTATATCAGATGCAAATAGCATGCTACGCTCGCCCGGTCGATGGGAAAAATACGACAACCCGTAGTGCAAACAACGACAGAACGTAAGTGCATTTACGTACAAATAATTGGTATTTTGCTATACGTTATCTACCTTGTCGTCGGTTAGGCTCTATTTCAAATCGTCCATAAATCTCTGCCTATGTACAACCTTCTAAAGGTGGGTGAAGAAGTAACCTTTCCGGGCCTGCTTGATATCAGGCTGATCGTTGAAGAAGTCCATGAAAATCGTGGCAATGTCCTTTGCAAATATTACGACGACCATCTCAAACGGTATATCAGGCTCACGCTCCCGACAGACGCACTCATTCCCAGTCAGAAAGTGCAGCCGAAATTAAAAATCCTCGTTCGCAAGGCTAATCTTTTGGATCCAGAGCCCGTCGGATCCTTTCAGCAAGATCCTGCAGGTGATACCTGCTAAGCCTGTCTGTAGTAGCCGCTTCATTCGCAAGGATCTGGACCCTCAGCCCCGATAGTTCCGCCCGGGCAATCGAAGGCAGATCGGTGTTCTTCGTGTTAGGTCCGAAGAACAGGACGAATCCGCCGAACCCCGATGGCGGCGGCGCCGGATTGAGGATACTGATAAGTGACTCGACATAAGTCTTTTGCAGGTTCCTGCGCCAGGCACTGATCGGCTGATGGGTCGCCAATTCTTTCCATATCCCTTTATGGGTATCGTTCAACAGATCTTCTACTGAATATACCTTGCTCTCACCGTAACGGCTGGCCGATTGCAGCAGGCTGTTCATCCGGGATGCCGACAGGAGACTGCTCAGCACACCGGTCTGGATGGTGCCGACAGGATCGCCAGCTGACGGATTGATGATCTTATTGAGAATGGATTCGTCCGACAACCAACGTGGTGTGTCGAATAACTGCGCATTCAGAAATGCGACAGCCTCTCGCTGCGTTGCTTTCGGTGTTGGCGCATATACATCACCGGTTTGTTCGACGCTTTTGAAAGTCTCATAGACCCCACCCACATTTTTCAGCACGTGCCCCATATACCGGCCAAACTGCCCTATCAGCTGTTTGTATATCTCTTCCAGATTGTCGTATTTGTCATTCTCTTCACGCGTCCATTCCGGCAGTTTGGGCAGGATCCGTTGCAGGTTCCTGATGCCATATTCACTGGCCTTCATATTGTTGTCGCCCAGGTCTTCCGTCTGGGCCCGGGGGTCCTGGTTGAATCCTTCGCCACCGAACCACAGCCGGGGGTTCGCCTGAAGGCTATCGATGATCCAGCGGTTGACGACCTTCGCATCTTCCTTGGGATCTTTGGCGCCGGAATAGGAATACCCCCATTGGATGGCCCAACGATCATACTCACCGATACGGGGAAAGAGATCTTTTTCAGGGATACTGTCTTCCGGTTGCGCAACGTAGTTGAACCTTGCATAGTCCATGATGGAAGGAGTATGCCCGTGAACATCCAGCCAGGCCCTGTTGCGGAGCTTTTCCACCGGCACTGTACTGCTGCTGCCCATATTGTGACGCAGCCCGAGCGTATGGCCCACTTCATGTGAAGAAACAAAGCGGATTAAGTTACCCATCAGGCTGTCATCGATATGCATCTTCCGGGCCCGCGGATCTACAGCCGCCGTCTGTATCATATACCAGTCGTGCAGGATCTCCATGATATTGTGGTACCAGCCGATATGGCTCTCGATGATCTCGCCGCTCCGGGGGTCGTGGACATTCGGGCCATAGGCATTCTCTACATCCGATGCAAAATACCGCAACACGGAGTAACGGGCATCTTCAAGGCTCATGGTAGTGTCATTCACCGGCCATTCCCGCGCTTCTATGGCATGCTTGAACCCGGCCTTTTCAAAGGCTTGCTGCCAGTCGTTAATACCCTGCATCAGATAAGGGACCCATTTTTTGGGCGTAGCCGGATCGATATAATATATAATGGGCTTGAGCGGCTCGACCAGTCCGCCATGCGCCCACTTTTCCCTGTCTTCGGGCCGCGGCTCCAGCCGCCACCGCACAATGAATTCCTGGTTGTCGATCTTCTGCTGGTCATCGCTGTATATCGTATAATCATCCGCAAAATATCCGACACGCTGATCGGCCAGCCTCTTGGACATGGGGACGGCCGGCAGCAGGATGAAAGACGTATTCAGCTCCAATGTAACCGCCCCGGCCGCATCTGAGATAGAAGGGGGGCCGAACGAGAAAAGAGAAGGCATCCCCCCGCCCGAAGAAAAGGTCTTGACACTGCGCACCTCCGTATTGATGGGAAAAGTATTGATCTGCTCGATATACGATCTGTCCATGGCCAGGCCGCCGATCTTCATCCTGCTTTTCACGCCCGGAGGAATGCTGACGATCTGATTGTCCCCCCGGAAATAATCCGTGACATCGATCACCACGCTGGCGGAGTCCTTGCCATATGCCCTGATGTCAAAGGCCGCCGCAATAGGATCGACATTCGAATTCCGCACGGCCGTATAGATCTTGTTGGTGGAATCGGCCATATTAACCAGCGTGACTACCCGAAGGAATAAGGTATTCGAAGGGCCCTTTTCCCATTCCAGGGTCTGCTGATTCGCCAGTTCCCCGCCATAGATGCCCCCGCCGCCGGTCTTACCGAACCGGGTAATGG
>Ga0302303_10001153_pt1 | contig 17833 bp, 13 predicted proteins | sample III_Palsa_E2_1_FD_194542 | JGI IMG/M metagenome (GOLD analysis project Ga0302303, IMG submission 194542) | Peat permafrost microbial communities from Stordalen Mire near Abisko, Sweden - III_Palsa_E2_1 | ecosystem: Environmental > Terrestrial > Soil > Palsa > Peat permafrost | place: Sweden...
TGCCTCGATAACCAGGGTGTCGCTGGCTATGCTGTACTCGTTTTTGAAGTTGAGTACATAGATCCCGGAAATTGTACTCCCATCCTTGTTGCAACCCGTGATAATTATCACGCTGCACAGAATTAATAATAGTTTTAGCGTTTTCATATTGATTTGATTTTGTTTTTTTACTTTTTCTTATTTTCGTTCACCAGGGCGATTATCCCTTTTTCAATATCACCGTGTAAGGCTGCATATTCCTGGACCTTTACGCGCTCTGTGCCTTCGGTAGTGTAGGCATAGTACTCTTCCGGGGAAAGTTCATTTTTATAAACTTTCATAACCTGCCCGCCCAGGTCAATATAGATCTCACGGTTATCCTTGTTGACTGACAAGACTTGTTGTTTCCCTTTATCGGACATGCCAAGCGTATCTTGTAACTTGTCAAACTTGTTCATGAACTTCCGCATGTCCATCAATATTTTGATGTCAGCGTTATTAATTATTGCGTCTTTGATGATCGGTGAGCTAATGAGATCATCGAGTTCTTGCGTCACCACATTTGGTACCCCGTTAAACTTTCTCATCGTTTTGAATGCATATTGGATAAAGCCCGCCATTCCTGAGTTTGCGATAGCTTTCCACGCTTCGTCAATTGTGAGCACTTTTCTTACCCCTTTTAATTTTCGCATTTTGGATAGGAATAATTCCATGACGATTAATGTAACAACCGGGAATAAAATGGGATGGTCCTTTATCGAGTCTAGTTCTATCACTACAAAACGCTGATCGAGCAGGTTGAGATTCTCCGAAGCGTTCAGTAGATAATCAAACTCCCCACCTTGGTAGTATGGGCGCAGCACATAAAGAAAGTTGTCAATATCAAAATCTTTATCTTTCACCCGCTGTTTTTTTAAGATTTGTGTGTAATGTTTCTCCAGGTATTCGTAAAAAGAATTGAAGGATGGGAAGACGTTTTTATGTTTTTCAAGATGCTCGTAATAACCTTGAAGCGCGTTAGAAAGTGCTACATATTCACTACGCATAAAGCTTTCATTTTCTTGTTTCCAAAGCGTAACCAGCAACGCTTTCAAACTTTCTTTCTTTTCCGTGTCTAAAGTCTGACCTTCCGGCAGGAAAAAAGGATTGAACCTGATCGGGTTTCGTTCTTCATAGGTAAAATAATAACCGCCCACCAAGTCGCATAATCCCTTATAGCTTCCGCCAATATCTACCGTAACACAATGAGCCCCCTGGTCGTAAAGTGTTCTCAAAATGTGGTTGACAGTCATCGATTTCCCTCCCCCTGAGGTCCCGCAAACCAGCATTCCCATATTTGACGTGATACCTTTAATTCGTGGGGCGTCAAAAAGGTCAACAAAAACAGGTTTCCCGGTTAACCGGTCACAAAACCTGATGCCTTCAACGGCCGGGTCGCTGCGGTAATTTCCTTCCAGGTTTAAAAAACAGGTTGCCTGTTCCAAAAAAGTATCGAAGGAATCATTGACCGGAAAATCAGCTGCATTACCCGGAATACCTGCCCACCAAACCTGCGCTGCGCCATCTGATTCCTGTTTGCTGCTGGCCCCAATTTGTGCCATCGCCGAGCCAACCAAATTTTTGATGTCCTGCAAACCTTCCCGCTGTTCGGTCCATGCAAGCACATTAAAATGCGCTTTTATCGGAAGGCGCTGTTGGCTGATCGCCTCATTTAAGAAATCGTTGGTCGCATCCCTGCCGATAGCATTCTCCCTGCTGTAGGTAGAAAGGGATTGTAAACGAAGTTTCTTTGCCTCCAGCTGCTTCAGGATTTTTCCGGTATCGCCGATAAAAAAGTATTGATTGTAAATATGGTTGCAATCCAGGAGCAGATTGAGCTGCGCAGCAAATCCTATAGGGAATTTGGTTTTATCGGTGCTGTATTTTTCGTAGGTAATTCGGCTGCCACATAATGACGGAAGATCTTCCGCGTCCCCAAGTGTAAAGAGTTCCGCATGCTGGCTGCCAATCTGGATCCGGTCTTTCAGGTGTACGTCTTTTAACATGGGCAACTCTCCATCCTTTAACAGAAAGCAATATTGTTCGAGTAAGCCTGCTTTCTTATCTGTTCCGGTTAACTCCTCATTGATAAGGCGCTTCAATTTGATAAAACCGCTATCACACAGGATGCGTACAAATTGTCCCGCTTTTTCCAAAAAATCCGGCAGGGCCCGGTCATCTACAGTTTGCCTTGGGGTGATGTTCTTTCGCATAATGCCCGAAAACGCACTGTTTGCCTGTTTGCGGTCTTCTGCTTTTTTAGTTAGCATCAAATAACAAGTATGATCGAGGAATGGCCTGTTTTTGAAATGTTTATCAGCCGCTGTCGTCAGGAAATTAGGTCGGATATTCGGTTCTCCTTTATAGCCGTTCCTGATAAAAATGTCTTGCTTATGAAGAATGCTATGTTTGGGTAGTACCTTAATTGCCCGGACCCAGGATTGATGATAAGTTTCATAATCATCATCTGATAATGTAAATATCTCGGGAAGCGTTACACGGTAGGCTATAGTCAAATCGCCATGAACCGAAACCATGCAATCATGTTCCACCTTATAAATTGGAAATATTTGCTCCGCACGTGTGAATAAAGACATAACTAGTGTTTTAACAGGGTAAATAATTTGCGTGAATTAAACTTGAGATAGTTCGGGAGATAGCGCTTTGCATTTTTTTTCATCAGCCCATATTGCCCGTACTTATGACTTAACCGGAATACATGGTAAAAAAGCGCACCACCTAACACAAGTATGATTGCCATACAGATATAAACAGGCAGTCCCATGATATACACTACTGCAAAAAAGATCAGCAATCCAACAAGTCCACCAGCTAAATAGCCGATGTATTGTGCTTTGAGTCCTTTAAATTCGATAGGCTTATTTATCCCCTTATTGATCTGATAAACCGGCATTATTGTATCCCCCTTCCTTTCCTGTGTTTTTGCCTGTTTGGTGCTAATTGTTCACGGTAGGGCGTCTTTAAATTCACCACTATAGTCTTTTTAAATAAATCATCGTCAAGGTTATAATGGCGCCCCAGTCCGATGGGATCGAGTTCGACAATTGATGGTACGGTAATCAATTCTACATGGGCCGATCTCTCATCGCCGCTTAACAGGTGATTGCGATCGTTCTGTAACTGTTTATCAAAAAGAATAGTAGTAGGAGCATCTTCTAAAAAATCACCTATAGGAATTTTTTTCCATGGCGCTTTTTTTTCCCTGAATTCATGTTTCCTTGCATCAACGGTGAAAACCGTTTCCCCAATTATAAACTCCGGGAGTTTTCTTGACATATCTTTTGAATGGTTCATGTTCTCTATAATTTAAAATTTTGTTTGGTACTGCGCATCCTCGTGTTCTGTTCGAGATATACCAGTTGCGCTGCGGCCTTCAATTGTGTTGATTCTTTTTCAGTTACGCTTTTATCAGGATCTGGAGCTATGACGTGTATTAATTCTGTCGGTGGATTTTCGGGTTGTTCCTGAAAGAGCCCATTTTGTTTCATCTGGCTTTCCTGAATTTTTAGCGCTATTTCTCTTTCCAGTCGCGACAGGTCGGTTTTAAGTGAGGCTAATTCAGCTTCTTTTACAAATGGCTTGGCAGATATCTGGATTAACAAGGCGGTTTCCCTATCGATCTCGTTCACCTCTTTTCCATACTTTTCTTTCAGGTGATCCACCCTGTCGATCGCGTTCAGAAAGTGCCTCGCACTTAATTTCGGGTTGTCGATGTTGACCGCTCCTTTATTGTATATATATTTAATCCCGCTTTCCGGGCTTTCTGCATAAAAGTTGTTGTTATAGCGGTAATTTGTAATGCCATTGTCCTCCCACGCTTCCTGCTGACGTCGAATGAATAATTCAAAGCCATAGAGCATACCGATCTGCTTCTCATCTGATTTTCCGGGTTCAGGCTCCCATTCCTTGTACATTTTGATCAGGTGCTTGCCGATCTCTTCTGCTTCAGCCAATACAAAATCATGAATCCTGATCGGGTTAAGCTTCGCTCCATCATTATCGTACTTCAACTTTTCGTGATAGATACCATGATCTGTGACCAGCTTTGCCAGTGTTTGCATTTTTTCAGTTTTGTCGCGATTCAATGCTTCCAGGTGGTATTTAGCGCGCGCAGTCTCCTTGAAATGGGCTGCCTTAAGGTTTTCCAGGGCAGCCACCTTTTTTTCCACTTTAACTTTATCGAGTAGTGACGTATCGCCGGAAAGGATGGCGATATATTCAGAGAAGTTCATTCCGCTTTGCTCATCCATCGCGCCTTCATCGATAGTCCTTCGGTTTAGCTCATTATTCTTCATTTGATTAATGAACCGCTGCTTATTCTGTAACAGACCGAACTTGTAGTTGTCCAGTGATTTTTCAACGGCATAAATAAAGTTCATCACGTTATTTCCGTAATGCTCCTTTGCGAGCCAGTTCCCTTGACGCCCGAGTCGTCCGTCCCGCTGTTCTAACTCAGATGGTTTCCATGGGATATCCATGTGGTGCATGGCTACACCACGCTTTTGTACATTTAAGCCGGTTCCCGCTTTTTCCGTACTTCCGATCAGGATACGGATTTCACCATTATTCATTCTTTTAAATAATTCCGGTTTTCGCTTCTCAGACCAGTCATGAATGAAAGTGACCTCATGTGCCGGTATGCTGAAATCCTGAACCAACTTGCCTTTTAAAGCGTCATAGATATTGAATTGATCAGGTTTGGGCGTTCCGATATCACTAAAAATGATCTGTGTCCCACGGAAAGGCGCACTTTGGTTATAGATTTCTGCTACCTTTCTGGCGCAAACATTTACTTTATTATCTGGATGGTCAGCATAATTCGGGTTTATTAATCGCATATCAGCAGACATTTTTTTTGCATAGTTTGTGGCGATCAGCATCCTTGCAAAATCTTCTTCCCGGGTCAGCGGTGCACGGCCAATCAGTGTGCCGTCACCTGTCTTAGCGAATTGCATAAGCTTTTGGATAAAATCTTGTTGGTCAGGTGTTGGCGGAATATTAACTAACTGCTCGTTAAGCGCTGGTTTATCAAGATTAATATGTTTTGCGGTTTTGTAATCCGTAATCTCATTATAGAATAAAGCCAGTTCAGGAACTTTAATAAAATACCGGAAGCGTTCCTTGGAGATAATCTCATTCGTTACAGAAAATTCGAAGTCTACTGTTTTTCGGGTGAAAACTGCAGCCCAACCGTCGAAGTTTTCAATACGCTGACGTGCCATCTCTTTTGGACGCAGGTACTTAAAGATCAAATACATTTCGGTCAAGCTGTTAGAAATGGGAGTTCCTGAAAGGAATGTAACACAAAGGTCGCTGTCAAATTGCTTTTGCAATGTTCTTACCGCAAAGAGCATATTCAACGCTTTTTGACTGCCAGCTACATTACCTAAACCTGCAACTCGGCTATGCCTGGTAGAAAATGTCAGGTTTTTGAACTTATGAGATTCATCAACGAATAAATGATCTACATGAAGTTCTTGGAAATTTATATCCTTGTCCTGTTTACTTTCGATCTTGCTTCTTATGTCCTTTAGCCTGACCTCTAGATTGCCTTTTCTTACTTCAAGTCCCTTGAGGACTTTCTTGCTGATCTTCTGTCCTAATTTGACGGCGGTTTTTAGATCTCTTTCTACATTATCCAATTCCTCCTGAAAAATATCTTGCTGTATTTCAGCGGATTGCGTGATCTTGCCAAACTGGTCATGTGTCAGGATAATACAATCCCAATGGTTGTTTTTTATCTCATAGAAAAGGCGTACTCTTTTGTCCGGAGTAAAATCATTTTCTCCCGGTGCCAGTATGCGGGCTTTCGGATATGCGGTGCGATAGGTGTCGCGTATCTGGTCTACATTCGCTTTTAGCGCAATGATCATCGGTTTATGAACAATTCCCAACCGTTTCATTTCCCGGCTGGCTACAATCATGGTCAGCGTTTTTCCTAATCCAACTTCATGATCTACCAATGCGCCCCGGTTTTGAATTATTCGCCAGGCGGAGTTTTTTTGGGAACTATACAGGTCGGTTATCCCAAGGCCTTGCTTATTCAGTCCGGGAAATCTTAAATGGCTGCCATCATACTCTCTGAGCACAAAGCAATTGAAGGTATCGTTATAAATGTTTTCAATTACGTCTTTGTCTTCCTGCGGAAGCTCCTTCAGCCAATTTAAAAAACGAGCGCGGATGCTCTCCACTTTTTGGTGCCCAAGTTGGATGGCTTCATTATCAGGCATCCGAATAGATTTGCCATCGCCGGTGCTAACTGTATAAGTAAAATGAGGCGTGGTGTTTTCCAGCGCATGTTCCAGTAAGGTATGGCCAAATACCTTGTTTCCCTGCATGGGCGTTACGCTATATTCCTGGTCGGTTATCGCATTACCGTTTTCATATTTAACTTTAAAAGTATCTAGTGAAGTGAAATAGGCTACCTGCGTTTCAGTCTCAAAAAGGTAAGTTGCAAAACGATCGTAAAAAGAAGTCGGTATCCAGCGCTCCCCGAGGTTAAAGTCCAGCAGGTCAAACGGGATTTTTTCAGGTTGCGTAGCCTTAATGGCCTCCATACTTCGGAGCAATTGAACGTTGTTTGGGTTTTTTTCAACCGCACGTTTTGCCTCCGTCAATTTTTTAACTACGTTTCCCGAAAGATAAAGGTCAGCGGTTTCCCATAAAGCAGTAGATGGATTCAGGTAAATCAGCATCCCAAGGTCAGTGATTACTTCGTTATGGTCTTTTCCGGTAGCTTCAGCGATAAATGGAATCGAAACATGTCCGTAATCGTTTAGACTGCGGGCAAGTGCTTCGGCCGCATCCCTGCTCTCAAATTTTTCCTCCTTTGGAAAAAGCGGTCCTTTAAATATATCTGCGCGAACAATCTGCTCGTTTTCCTTCCTCTCCAAAGAAGAAAGAATAATAAAACCAAAGGCCTCATCATTAAGCAACTTTCCCCGGTTAGCATTTTTATTTAGCTCACCGAATTCACTTACGAACTTGTCGTAAGACTTATTGAGTTCCTCCCTTAGTCCGATATGTGCGATCCGTTCCTCATTTTCCTTTATGATCAGCTGCTCATAGGAATCTCTTACCTTTATATATTGTTGATAAAATGGCAGGTCATTTTGTGAACCGAATGGTTCAAAAACAGCCTGGCTTTTGTCGGGTTGTGCAATTACACCCACCTCACCACGGTGGATTACGAGTGTCCCTTTTCGATAAAAAGGCTTAATATCTGTAAACGGCCGCGCCGATTCCGGTAAAAGATGAAATGCGGGCTCTAAAGATCTGTCACCAGTGTAAAGATAGGTATGTTCATACTGCCGGAGTTCTTCTGAAAGTTTTTTAAGTTCATGGCTTAGGATGCCGGCATTAATCCAGCGTGCAGAAACAGGGATTTCCTTTACATTAGAATACAGCTTATATAAATAATGTCCGTTAACTTTACTCCTGGCAGTTATGAGTAACAAGCTTTCATGATCCGGGTTATCGGCAGTACTGATCGTACTGACCAGCCGTGCCGTCGGTTGTTGTACCGTTGCAAGGTCAATATCTGATAAATAAGCTTGTGCCCTATTAATAGTTTCTGCCGGTGCGGTATCAAATAACCCCAACTGTACCGCTGTACTAATTGATTTACTTTCAGGAATGGGGAGCAGGGTGAAAATACGATGATCAGTGTATTTAGTCTTCTCTACAATTGTGGTTAATACCGACGGCTGTGATACATCGATCACTTGCGCCTGTTGAAATGCAGACTTATTTATCCTGCTTTCCAGCGCATCGGAAAGTAACTCGAAGAGCGGTCCGGCTAATTCTTTCACTTCACCACTATGCCAGATTACTCTCGATGCTTTCCCGTATTGGTTTGTCCCATCGGCAATTCTGTCGGCGAGGATCAGATCGGGATGCCGTTCAACATAAGCGTTTAAATTATAAGCCCCGAATTCATTTAACTGTTCCGTGGTACCGACCAGTAATTGTTCTTCCTCAGATAGTTCATTTTTGCTATTACGCTTTTGCACGATCAATAAATGAGTCGGCGTTTCCACTCCGGAATGATCCTTCATTAAATTATCCGGCATCAACGACAGGCTTATAAAATCAGCATGGTTAAAAAGGTACTCCCTGGCCTCCTGATTATCAGCCGTATTCAAAAAGGCATGCGTTGTTAAATAGGCTAACAAACCGCCATTCGCCAACTTATCCAATCCCTTTGCAAAAAAATAATTATGTATCCTGTTTGTTAATGCAGGAGCCCGTATCTCCGGATCATATACTTTATAGTTGCCAAATGGAATATTGCTGGTAACCATATCGTAGCGCCCGTCATCGATTCGCTCTGAGCCCTCTAATCCGCTTATCTGGACTTTTATTGAAATGTCCTGCCCTACACATATGGCTTCCAATACTTTACCAGTCAGAAAATCTTTTTCGACGGCAGCAATCTCTTTAAGTTGAGGGAAGGCGCTAAGTGCCTCAGAAATGAAAACCCCGGCACCGGCACTTGGTTCATAAATCCGGTTGGGTATAATTCCTTGGGCTTTCAGCGCGGCAAATAGGCTTTGCGGAACAAATTCTGGAGTGTAAAAAGCAGACAGGACACTGTTTTTTACTGAACCAACCGCTTTTATGTAATCAGGTTCATTGAGATGTTCTTTAAGCACAGCGTAAAATTCCATCATGCCGTCATATAAGCGCATATCTTCAGGAGTAGCTTCCTGAGCCTGCCAATCCTCACGTGTACCGTTACCGTACATGACCTGTTTCAGCCCGCCAAACCCTGCATATTTGCGCAGCGCAGTTATTTGTTCTTCGTTAAGGCGCTGTCCTTCCTTCCTGGATAAGGCAATCTTCAGCGCGCCGATGTTATCGCTTAATTTTTGCCTGATTGGGAAAGCCATAATCCTGAATTTTTAGAGTTCCAGTTTCTTTCGGCGTACGCCTGAATCGTCCCGGTTATGGCGTAGCGTAACATGCTGTCTTCTTCGTTAAAGCCCAACTGGTCAAATAGGGGTCTGCATTCTTCCAGAAGGTTTAAGAGTTCATACGTTAGAAGCCCATTGATTCGAAAGGTATCGGACACGGCCGGGAACTCTGTATCGAGCAATTCTGATAAATATTCAAAATGAGAGTTTTCAAGATCGGCCGTAAGTGCGGCCATACATAATTCCACCATGATGTAAGGTGGTCGGCCATCGACCAGTAGTTTTTCCGGCATGTCCAATAAGGAATTTATTTTTTGATCAAGATAAATTCCGGTACTTCCATCCTGTTGTAGCATAACCAGGATATCAGGCCTGTTTTGCTGCAAAAAATTTTTAAGCTTTAATTTCAATAATTCCTGCATGTTAAATGATTTTAAACTCCAAAGAATGATTTAAGCACGGTAGCAACGATAACCAGGAAAATGCAGCTGCCAAACCAGCTTGAAGCAACTTTGCCGGTATCATGCTCGCCATCATTCCACTTTTTAAATACTTTAATGGCGCCTACAAGTCCAACAATGGCACCAATAGCGTACATTAGATTAGTGCCGGTATCGAAATAACTTTTTACCTGGGTTGTAGCCTGGTTGATGCCAGCATTGCCATCCTGAGCGAACAATGCCTGTATATCGAGCGCAATGCAAAGGGCTGTAGTGATGATTATTTTGACGGCTTTACGAAGCCTTCTTTTTTGAGATTTGAATTCTGTTGTTTTCATTTTGTAAATTATCTTTCGTTTAACCAATAGTTGTTTAGCTCATCTTCGGAAAGTGAAAAAGGAAATTGTGGTATACCTTCAGCAATCAAAAATTCCATTATTTGATCTTGATATATCGTACCTTTCAGTGCCGGATACTTTTGCAAAATGAGTCGCAACAGCATTTCGAAATTTTCCTTGCTTTCACTGGATTCATTAATCACCCGGATCAGCGTTTTAACCTCGGAAACCATCTCAGAAAAATCCCCAATCAGTTTACTGTCTTTTTCAGGCACAGTTATTTGATGCAATTCATCCTGCGATTCCTCATCCGGGATATTAGCCGGAGCAAAGAAAAGTTCGGTCTGGTTGATGAATTCGACATCATCTGTCTGAGCTTTTCCCATTATCTCATAATCTGGTAATTGGAAATCTCCGGATCCGGAAGCTTTTACTACAGGCTGCTTCCCTGTTAATTTGTAAAGTGTCATTTTGAATTCTGTACGGTAATAGGTTAGAGCTACATATAGGTAATAAATAATAACCGATGAAATGATGCTGACCCCGTAAGTGAACCATGAAATTTGGTGAAGCATAATCTTTGTGTTAGCACCGCAACTCCATTGCTGCCGGCGACAAGACAAATTTGAGGAAGATACCTGCGGAAATAGTCCGAGTTTGTCCGACTCGGACTGCAACTTTTTTTATTTTATATAAAAAAAGCGGCCTATTAGCCGCTTGATTAATGTTTTACTTTAACTTTTTTTGTATTCGTAGGAGAAATGCCTCCCTCATTTCATCAATATAAACAGTAGGACTTGGGCGGCCACAAAGCCAGTCATAGGTATCGTAAAAATTCCCCAGTGAAATGTTAAAAGATTTTTCTATGAACTTGACGATGCTCTTCAAATTCTTTTTTCCGAATGCTTCCGTAGCATGCCAGCTGTAAATCAGTTCGATTAACGCGCACTTCGTTTGCTTCCAGTCAAAATCCTTGAATTCAGAATCAAAGTGCATGATGGCCTCCCTTTGATTGGTTTTAAGGATGGATTGTTCCAAATGTTCCTGTAAAAGTTCACTGGCGAGCACTTGGGCAAGTTTATGATCATGTGTCGTACTAAACGTTGGGTCAAAGTCAATAATGCATTGATCGGGATCCAGATGAACATCGTAATTGCCCCTAACAAAATAATATTCATCAAGATAGCTAGACTGTGTCCTTACATACTGGTAAAATGATAAATTACTTTCAAAAAAATGATGAAGGATCTTAACCTCATTAGAAAAATAATCAGATACCACTTTCCCATCTCCAATTGGTTTTCTAATCTCAATGTTAAGGAGAGATTGAAAAAAGATAAGTTGTGATTTGAATTTTGGTTTAATTTGTTTGAAAAATACAATTTCTTCAGCAGGAGTACTAGGATCATTGAGCTTGCAATAATCCTTTAATTTTCGAAGATATTTCAAACAGGCATGGATAGATTTTTCCAGTCTTTTAATAACCTGATCCTCTTCGAGAAAAAGGTCGTTCAGATCTCTATTAAGGTCTGCATAAAGCCGGTCGCTAAATTTAGTTATCATCATGTCAACTTTAAATAAAGGCTTTGCCACCCGTTAGCAGAAACAGATGTCACAAACAAAGCCTGTCAAGTATTATATTTTCATATCACTCACCTTTCTGTTTTTCATGGGAAATAAGTTTTATTTAGATAATCAAGCATTTTCTGGAGGTAGTCTCTTACAATTGCGGCGGAAGCCTGATCGAGGCTATAAAAAGCCCTTCTGAAACTTTTCAGTGATATATCATCCTGCTTTTTTGTGGCGAAGTGCCTGGTGAAAAACCTCGATATCCTGGCCACTGTTGTTTCGGGAAAACAGCCTACTTGGGAAAAAATGCGGATGAACATGGCAAATTGTGGTACCGAAAGATTTAATGCTAATCGGATTGATAAATTTGATTTGGACTCATGGAAATCTCCTTTAAAATTATTGGAATGCCTTGCATTAAGCCATGTCAGCATGGTTTCATCAATTGATGGGAGGTCGGGTTCAAAAGCTTTTTCTGTATTAATAAAAATTCCTGACAAATATTGAATTTGTTCCTTGACATAATTGATTTTCTCCCGGTTTTCCACCTGTTTGGCTATTTCCCGTTCAATAAAATCCTGATACCAATTTGAAAAATGTAAAGTATTAAGATTTTGCCTGTAAAGTGCCTGAGCAAGCTCCAATGTACTTGTAGTCAGGATAATTTGAGTTCGCTGATGGACGATTCTTAAAAGATTGAGAACATGATCCAATTGGCGATAAGAAATTCCGGATTCCAAAGCTTCTGTAATTACTTCATCAATAGAATGACTGATGACTTTCAATAGTGAAGCATCAATCTTTACCTCTCGGTAACTTAACAGTTCCTGTTTAAATTCATTTATTTTAACGTAATGTCGTTCACAGCGATAGATCGTCACCGTGTAATCCAAATCAAAATAACGATAGCATTGATTCTTAAGAAAAGTCAGTAATTCCTCCAGTGCGGTTACTAACGCTTTGATTTGAAGCTGCTGAGTAGCAGGCCATCGATCAACAATCTCTAAGGATCTGCTCAATTGATTTGATAAATGGGTGATGCCAGCCTGATGATATTGAACATACCTCGTAATAGTCTGCTCTTTCGCGGAACTGAAAAGTTCATGAACCCATTTTGATTGTAACTCTTCGCATGTTGAATGGACAGCTTCTACTTGTCCAGTAAATTTGTGGTTGTTATCCGTGTAATTGTTTATTCCTGAATTTTCAAGAATGTCTGCGATTAATTTTTCAAGTTGATTTATTTCTGATCTAAGCAAAATTTAAACAAATTGGTTAACAATTAGTTAATATTTAACTGTGGCTGGTATTTGTAGCAAGAGTATTTATTTATTAATTTACTCCTTATGGTTGTTAGGCCGACGCGTATTGCAGATTAATATGAGTATTGATCGTGGTAATAGTAGTTACTGTGGTATTCGTTGGATCGGTACCCGTTTCATTACCCGTATCGTTAAAGTTTTTGGTAGGCCGCGGCGATTTAAAATCACAGATTGTGTTAATCTGTCTATTTAATTTTTTTGATTTTATGGTTTTCATAAGCAATATTTTATTTCAAAATTATTTGCCGCTATAAAACCTGTGAACATTGTTACGCCAAAACGGATTTGCTATATGTAGATAGCTGTTAATGATATTATTATGACCTAAACTGCCATGAGATGAAAAAATACACTGTTACTACGCATATTTTATTTTGGGCGATTTTTATAGGATATGAAATGACATTCCTAATAATTACTTCCGGTATTTCCGCTTCATTGACGCGTTTAATTGTCTATTATTTTTTAAATATTGGCCTATTTTACTTCAATGCACATGTCATACTTGATTATGCTTTTTTCAAAACTTCACGACCATATCTGATATCAATCGCATTGGTTTTCGTAGAAATTGTTTTATACCTACTCATTAAATTTGGACTCGATGTGATCTTTAAAGGATACGTATTCTTTTTCAAAGAAGTTAATTCGAAAAAAACTTATTTATATGAAAATATTTATAGAGGTGTTTATTTTATAGGGCTTAGCATCGCTTACTGGTCAATGCTTTATATGATAAGATTCAAGGAGCGAAATCATTTTATGGAAACGGAGCAGTTAAAAGCGCACACGCGAAACCTGGAACTACAAAATAGTTTTATCTCGGTGGAGAATGCATACCTTCAAAATCAGATTAGCCCGCACCTTTTGTTCAATTCACTTAACTTTATCTATACCACCGTTCGCGGACTCTCAGAGTATGCAGGCGAAGGCATAATTCGTTTGTCTGATTTGATGCGTTATTCACTGGTTGGTGCTGACGACACCCGCACCGTATTGTTATCGGATGAAATTTTGCAATTGGAAAATTTGATTAAATTATGCAGGATGCGGTTTGGAGATCAGTTCTATCTCCGGTTTATGAAAAAAGGGAAACTCGCTGACATCAGGATCCTCCCGCTGATATTGATCACCCTTGTCGAAAATATGATGAAACATGGCGATCTCGGTGATAAAAACTCGCCGGCTCGCATTTTACTTGAAGTAAAAGACAGTATCCTTTTGTTTGAAACCTGCAACCTTAAACGCAACACCAATCTTTACCACAAAAATGGTATCGGCCTGAAGAACATTGACAAAAGACTAAATAATTATTATCAGGATAAATACACCTTAGTCATAAATGATACCGAAGACACTTTTTTAATTAACTTAACCTTACCCCTATATGAATATTAGTTGCTTTGTGGTAGACGATGAGCCAGGAGCCATCAAGTTGATGGAAGAATATATATGCCAAACTCCCGGATTGGAATTAATTGGTTCTTCGCTTAGCCCGGTCGAGGCTATTGATACCCTTACCGGTAAACATGCCCCTGATATCACTTTTATCGATGTAGATATGCGTTTAATATCTGGCTTGGAATTGGCAGGTATGGTCAATTTATATACGACAGTAGTATTTACAACTGCTTTTCCCGAGTACGCTGTGCAGGCCTTTGAAAAAGAGGCTTTTGATTATTTGTTAAAACCATTTACCTACGAAAGGTTCACAAAATGCATTCAGCGGGTTAAACGTAAACGCAAAGAGTCACTCCAAAAGGAGTATTCAGTTAACGAAGACTTTTTTAATATCAAAAGTGAAATCAAGGGCCGAATGGTCAAAGTCAGATTCGATGAGGTTTTGTACATAGAGGGAGCGATAAATTACATACAGATCCATACTACGGATGGCAAACATATGACCTATTTGACCATGAAAGAAATTGAGTACTTTCTTCCAAAGCCGCTTTTCGCACGGATTCACCGGTCCTATATTATTAATGTAAATTACGTTAAGGTCACCGAACGGAACCAGGTTATCATGCAGAACGGAGAAGCATTAATGATGGGAGAAAATTTCAAGGACGGTTTTTTGAATTTTATGGATGAACATCTAATTAAAACGCGCCGGCAGGCTTAGTCACTGTTGACCAATCTTTTTTTCCTTGCAAATTCGGAATTCAGATGTTTGTGCAAAAGGTAATAGGTGATCATTTCCTGTTTGCGGGCATCATCCGGGAAAACACGGTTGAGGTGCATATGAATAATGCTTTGGACATAAGCCTTTTTGCTTTCATTGTCAACCAATAGTCCCGAAGCTGCCAATCGCAACATCTTTACAAATGCTATTCCGGCTTTAATTGATCCTGATAAAAGTGACCGGTCCTTTTTATTAAAGATGCCCTCGATCGAAGGACGTAACTCCCTGTATTTCTTATCCAATTCAGGTTTAATGGTCGCGCCGGAGAACTCATTTAAAAATAGTTCGTAACTGTGTCTGGTCATGTTGATTTGTGCTTCTGGTTCCGGGAAGAATATGTTGAGGATTGCAATTGTTGAGATTAAGGCAAAATGGTGGGTATCCTTAAGCGGTAAATGTCGATGGCTGCTGATGAAATACATGACCAATTCACTGCTTGCCCAAAAAATGCATTCGGATTTTTCAATGCCGACTGCAGCGTAACGCTCCAGCTCCCGGCTGTAAATATCAATTTTGTATTCACGAATGACGTGCTGCTCAATACGTTCTTCCAGCTTTATTTTAAACGCCTGCAGTACATCGCTGATATCTTCAGTAGATACTTTTAAACGTAAACGGATATGTGGAGCAGCGTCTTCATAACGGATGAAAAACCATTGACTGATTTTACCTGATTTGTAAGTTCGGCTGAGTAAAGGACGGAGCTTCAGCAATAAGCGGTTGGTTCCGATTTTTGGGGTATAAATTTTGAGGTACAGCCATTCTGAACCCGGAATAAATTTACGCTTGGTCCGGAGTAGAGTGGTTTTAATATATTGGTCCCGGTGTTTTCCATCGAAGTTGATGGGATGGGTTGGCAAAAGAAATGCATTATATTGCCTGACTTCGGGCTGTTCCAGAAACTCCTTCAGGATAACTACGTTCTTGTTGCGGCAGCAATCTATGAAAAATGGTATGTCAGTTTCCTTATGCTTACAAAACACAAGCTGCTGGTCATTTTCCGCTATTGAAAAATATTCGGGTAGCCCAAGCTCCTCACTAAATGAAGCAAATAGCTTCGCGGCAGCGGTCGGGCCCTCCTGTAGCATTCCTGCCAAATTTTTCGCCGGGATCACCCAGGTAGCCAGACATAAAATGGTATCCTTGAAGCCTACTCTTGGGTAAAATTGCAGGCCGGGAAAATAGGAACGTAAATCAAAACTGAGGTTAGTTCGGCCGTACTGATATGGTAGATCTGCCAGAAACCGAAACAAAGGAAGTTTATTCAAGCTATGATTATACGCACTGCTCAATCTAGGAATTACCTTTTTTCTATGTTTTTCGGAAAATAGTATTACCTTATCATTTTCGATATATACAGAGAGGTCTGCTAATTCCAATTGACGTGTTGTCGGTAAAACCGAAGCGGCAGTAATTGGCAATTCCATATGATAAATATGTTCTCGCCGGTTTACATTATCAACATTCGTATCGGTCAAGTGAAGTAATTCAGCAAATAAAATATGGGGATTTAGGTTTTCAAGTTGTTGTGCCATCTCAACGGCTGCCTTTCGGATGTGCTCATTGGCCAAGGTGAAACGGCCCATCATGGCTACAGCATTATTCCCACCGGCACTTTCTATGAATAGCTTGCCATCTATCTCTCTAAACAGTACAGCTAAACCTAAGTGTTCTCCCGATAAATCAGCCGGACTGATTTTTTGGAGATCTTTTTCATTTAATTGAATGCCTTCTTTTTTGAAATTTGGGCTATTTAGCCAACTCTGCAAAAGATAGGTGCTTGCAGCTGACCAGTGAATGTTAGGTTCTTTTTGGACTGTTTGCGGTATATGAATGGTTTCCAGTAACGGATTATGTTTTTCCTTAAGCGGATGCTGGTACCCGATACCGATTTCCGGGTCTAAAATTTGAAGTAGCGGAAGCCTTTGACCTTCAAAACGTATTTTAAAGGCTTTTATAAACTGAGCCAGTGTTGCGGGCTGTTCATGAGGAGCAAGGATATTTAAGGCGAATAAAGCATCTTGTAACTGATTCTGCCTGGCAAGAGATATCGTCTGACCTTCCAATTGATAGGATAACACATTGAGTGGGGGTAGGTGGACCGAACAGGAAATTCCTAATTCCTTCATAGCCTTATTAAATTTCAGAATAGCAGCCGTGTTGGGCAATTGACTCTTAATTGGTCCTTTAATTTGAGCAATCACATTTATCACCTTAGTTAGCAACGGCGACAGTGGTGATCCCTCTTGTTTTAAACTTTCCAGGTAATCCTTTCCCGAAATACTTGCGCGCTGACTATTCACCAGGAATTGCGAATCAATCAAAAAACTAGTGTATTCCGCCGCCTCCTCAGGTTCACAATCCGCGGACTTTATGATATACGATTCTATTTGCTGACGATTATAACCAGCCCGACACCTCTGAATCAGGTCTTTTAACAACTTAGCGTATGCGACAGATTGGAGAAGATAATCCCTTTGACCTAGCTGCTCATCCATCGTAATACTGAAAAAACGGTATTCCTTTAACGCACGGTAAATCGATGGGTTGGGTTCATACAGACTATCAGGGAATAGTTGTTTCTCAGATAATCCACTAATAATGATCGTTTGGAAAGATTGATCCAGCAAGATTTTGTAATTTAAAACTGTTTCTGACTTTGTAAATATAGAGTCAGAATCTCCCCATTCGATCAGCGAAACTGATGAAAATAGGCCGAATGGAGTCGGGCGGTAACAGTAGCGGTTGATATATTTTTTGACCGTTAACTTTTCTTTTTCGGAAAGATCCTTCAAAATAAAACCGCGTTTACGTAACTTTTCAAAAAATAAAGGGCTTGCCAATAGAATGGCGGCGCGAAAATGGTCCTCATTTAAGAAAAGTTGTTCATTATTTGTGATGTCGCGGGGTGATTTTACAGGTTGCCTAAGCAGCAGGAATTTGGACAGGTGGTAGATCATGATTGACAGGAATATTATTTTCTACGTTGGCAGGAATGTTAAATAGAAAGCATCAGATTGGCAGTTAG
>Ga0302303_10001161_pt1 | contig 17795 bp, 19 predicted proteins | sample III_Palsa_E2_1_FD_194542 | JGI IMG/M metagenome (GOLD analysis project Ga0302303, IMG submission 194542) | Peat permafrost microbial communities from Stordalen Mire near Abisko, Sweden - III_Palsa_E2_1 | ecosystem: Environmental > Terrestrial > Soil > Palsa > Peat permafrost | place: Sweden...
TAAGATTGCGTATAGGCTCTACATCATTCATGTTCTAATTTTACCAGCTTCGCGCGCTGCTTGCTGGCAGTATGCGCTCCATCTCCCTTCAGAGTAGGCAATTGTCAATAACTGCTTGCAATGGCAGGGGCGATATGTTATAATCGTGACCGTGTATGATGCCGATTTGGAGAAGCTGCGCGCGAAGGTGAGCCGCATTGAGTCGGCGCTGACCGAGGCTTACGGAAAGCGGATCTGGAGCGCATCCAACTACAGCGATGATCTCCTTGGCGCTCTGATCGCCACGATCCTTTCCCAGAACACCAGCGATCTCAATTCTGGACGAGCCTTTCAGTCGCTGCTCCGGGCTTATCCAGGGGGCTGGCAGGATGTTCTGGATGCCCCCGTGGGTGAAGTGGCGGATTCCATCCGCGCCGGTGGACTTGCCGATATTAAGGCAGCCCGCATACAGACAGTTTTGGCCGAAATTGTAGAGCGTTCCGGAGCCCTGGATCTGGAACCAATCCGCAATTGGACCGATGCCGAGATCGTATCCTATCTGAGGGCGCTCAGCGGAGTAGGCGCAAAGACCGCAGCCTGCATATTGATGTTTAACCTTGGCCGCCCGGCGCTCGCCGTAGACACACATGTACATCGTGTGGCGGGGCGGCTGGGATTGATTGGACCGAAAGTTAACGCAGACAAGGCGCACGATGAACTTGCGGCCATAGTTGAACCGTATAGTAGGTATTCGGTGCATGTGCATTTTATAGAACATGGACGTCGAACCTGTCATGCCCGTAATCCGGAATGCAAAGAGTGCCCGGTTATTTCTGAGTGTATTTATGTGCGCACAGCAGTCTGAGAGATAGGCGTGACCGAGCCCGAACTGCCGCAAGATTTGCTTTTGCGCGACGACGGAATGTGTTTTGGATGCGGTGAGCACAACCCGATTGGGCTGCGCCTTACGTTTTGGTGGGAAGGAGATACCTACTATACAAGGTACACTCCAGAAAGAGTACACCAGGGCTGGGCGGGACGGACGCATGGTGGCATGCTCTCTCTTGTCCTGGACGAAATGCTCTCACGGTCTGCCCTGGAACGCCATGGGCTAGATTGGGTTACGGCGGAAATGACGGTGCGGCTGCGAAAGCCGGCTCCCGTCGGCAGGACCCTTTTGATACAAGCGCGTGTAGATAATGTGCGATCTAAGCTCATTACAACGTCGGCAGAGGTGCTGGACGATGAGTCCGGATCAATACTGGCCACGGCGACAGCAAAGCTCATGCGAGCAGGATAAAACGACTATGTCCGTCGAATCGACCGACCCAGATGGCTGGGAAAGCCGGGATCTAACCCCTGAAATGCCCATACTTGATGTGTTTGATGCCGTTCATCGGGCAAACGAAACCCCTGTACAGGCTGCGGCCAGGGAACTCACCGAAGGTCATCCGGAACTCGACGAAGAGCGCCGGCAAGAGGAAGCAGACAAGGTGCTCGGCGATATCGACGATTACGTCCGAGATACCGATCCGGCCGATCTGACGGAAGCCGAGGCGCAGCTTGCCGACTGGCAGCTGCCCGAAGACCCCCTCGAATCAGTTCCCGATTTTATTTCCGAGGACGAGGTGACGCTCGATCCTGGACCAGTGGTCAGCGTTTTCTATTTCACAAACGCCGTGGAAGCTAACATAATTAAAGGCATCCTTAACGGTGAAGGAATAGCTTGCATACTCGACAATGTTAGTACAAACCCTCCTTCTGCATACTTCGGTACAGCAGGGGCAGGAGGACATATTCTAGTTGGGGAAAACTTTGCCGCGCAAGCGAAGATGGCCATAGAAACAGCACAACAAGCTGGTTCTGAACCTGAGACGGGCGCCTAGTTCGAGTCGTACTGTGGCCGAGGGCGGCCGCCTTGAGAGAGGAGATCTGTACCTATGATCCATCGAAAACTTGCTGTTAAACTGCTTTGCATCGCAGTCATGCTGATTGCCCTTGCTGCGGCAGCCTCAGCGGACGGCATTAAGATTACTGGACCGGTGAGCGGCGCAATTGTCCGGGAAACGGTTAAGTTCTATATTGACCCGGCCGATATGCCTAGCGATGGGTATGTTTCCATCAACATCGACAAGGCGTTCAAAACAGCCCACATTCTCTCAACGACAAACACCGACCCGGTTTTTGTTTGGGATACTAAAGAAGCCTATACAACTCCGGATCAGCCAGATACCAAGCAGTACGTGCAGGACGGCAGCCACACGATTGATATTTCGATCTTTGGCACCGGAAGCAAGCTCATTGGCACGGACAGCGTGACGGTTAATGTAGCCAACAAGATCAATGTTCCCGCGGCGCAGGGCGTCAATCTAGCCTACCAATGGCATGAGAACGAAGTCCTGAAGTATTCCCGTCAGAGTAAGTTAAATGACCTGACCAATGGGGTCAACAATACTCTTCAAGCGTCCTCCGTGCAGTTCATCCGCTCGGTTGAAGACATTGACAGCGAAGGCGCGCTTATCCGGGATAAAGTACTTCCGGCGGGCAATATCATTAACAGCGGAATATCCAATCCGGTTGACGCCATCTATGTACTTAAGTCAGACTACCGGACGGTATCATCTCACGGTGACGTGATCGATGTCATGCCGCCCTTAACTCCAGGCGACCACTTCGGATTTTCCCTGCCCGTACTTCCTGCACGTCGGGTAAGCATTGGCGATTCCTGGGAATCTCCGGTCAGCATTTCCCTGCAGTGGAACAACGAGCCTTCGGCGCCGATTACCGCTGAAGGACGACTGGAAGACTTCGAATGGCAGGATCGATATCCTACCGCCAGGTTCCGTGAAACCTACAATGGGCCCGTATCCTTCCCGTCTCAAAGTGGAATTCCCGTCACTTTCACCACAGTCAAGTTCGAGCGTGTTGTTTACTTTGCGTACAATTCCGGCAGACTGATCAAGACTGTCACAACAATGAGCGTGGAGGGTGACCTAACCCCCGAACAACTCACCGATCTGGGCTTTACAGGGATCGGGCAGGTCCTTACCCAGACAAACCAGTATGGTCAGCCAGGCGGCGGCTATCCCGGCGGCGCTTACCCGGGTGTCGGCTATCCCGGCGCCCAGCCAGGAATGGGAGTTGACCCGGAGACAGGGAGGCCTATTTATGGCAACCCTGGTGCAGGCGGTGCCCCCGGTAGTTATCCAGGCGGCGCCCCAACAGGCTACCCCGGTGCTCCGACAGGCTATCCTGGCGCCCCAACGGGCTATCCTGGCGCTCCTGGCAGTTATCCCGGCGGCGCTCCAACAGGCGCTCCTGGCGGCTACCCTGGTGCTCCTGGCGGTTATCCTGGCGCTCAGGGCGGTCGTTTCCCTGGCGCTCCCGGCGGTTACCCCGGTGCTCCCGGCGGTTACCCTGGCGCCGCAGGCGGCTATCCTGGCGCCCCAGGCGGTTACCCTGGCGCCCCCGGCGGCTATCCCGGCGGTGGTCCTGGCGGAGCTAATGGCGTTGCCACAACAACTTCGGTCAAGCTGGATTTGTCTGAGGACACGGATATTTTGACCGGGCAGTAATTGGAGGCTGGATGGCGCTGAAGCTAAGATGGAAAGACGAGTCGGAGGACGAAAAGAAGGCTGAACTCGTCGAGCATCTTGCTGAGTTGCGCACGCGCATTATGCGCTCCTGCCTGTATGTCGGCGCCGGCATGATTGTCGCCTGGATTTTTTATTATAGAATCCACGACTTTCTTGCCGGGCCCATTGACCACGCACTCTCTCAAATGCGTTCCGAACACCCCGGTGGAGGAATTGCAAATACCTTCGTATTTCAACACTTCACAGACGGCTTCTTCATGTTCCTACAGATTGTCATGATAGGCGGGCTAATTATAGCTTTGCCTTTCGTGCTTTATGAGGCTTGGGCATTTATACGTCCAGGACTAACTGTAAGCGAACGCAAGGCGGCAAGTTTTGTGTTTCCCCTTTCGATAGTACTCTTCGCGTGCGGCCTTTCGGTGGCGTATCTGATCCTTCCAATGGCCATCCACTGGTTCCTGAGCTTTGTTCCCACGGATACCATTCTCCTGCAGAATCCGCTTACCTACATAGTCTTTGTCGTTAAGCTGATGCTTGTCTTTGGGCTGCTCTTTCAACTGCCGGTGGTATTGATGTTTCTGGGGAAGATCGGGGTTATTAACTCCGCCCTTATGAAGAAATACTGGCGGCAGATTGCAGTAGGACTGTTCACGCTGGCCATGGTTGCCGCGCCTTCTAACGACCCTGGAACAATGCTGGCCCTGGCGATACCGCTGACAATCCTATTCTTCGGCAGCATCTGGCTGGTTCAGATGGTGGAACCGAAGGACAAGGATAAGGACTAGAGCCCGGGCTCCTTAATCCTAAGATTCCATCCAAACGCACTTTCCACAACAAACAAAAGGCCGCAAACCCTAAGGTCTGCGGCCTCCATCTTCTAAACGTTTCTGACTTTCCAGCCAGACTACATCTTTACACTGCCCTTTGGCTTCATGTGCGCCTTACCGGCTGCACAAGCCGAGCAACAGTAGTATGTGGTGCCCTTGATAGGTACCGCTACTGGAGCGCCTGCGGACTTAACCGTGGTCATCTTCATCTTACAGGCAGGGCAAATCATTGTCTTAACGGCACTGGCATGTCCGGAAAATGCAATTCCGGAAATCATTAATACACTAGCGGCAAGTACTGTGGCAATTTTCTTCATTCTTGGTCTTCCTTATCTCGGATCGGGTTGGAATGCAGGTTTATTGTACCACTAAAATTTAAATGTAATACATCAGAGTACCTACCGCTTCGGTGGTACGAATTGGATCCACGTCAATATTTTCCGCCAGGACGTCGATGCTGGTATTTTCCAGAATCTCGCGGATGGAATCCCGGACCTGCCGCAGCACCTGGGCTAGCCGTGATTGATCCCCGCTGGTGTCGTCCGCCCATTTAGGAATAGGCATAAGCAGGCCTTCCAGATGGCGTAGCGCTTCCGCCAGGGAGATGTCTTCCGGAGCCCGATTCAGTCGGTATCCGCCTCGCTGGCCTCTCTTGCTTTCAAGAATTCCAGCATGACTCAAAGGGAGTAATACCTGTTCCAGGTATTTTTGTGAGGTATCGCAGCGCGAGGCGAGTTCTCCCACTTGAAGGAAGCCATTTTCGCCGTCACGCCAATTGCGCACGAGATCTCCGAGAACTCGGAGCCCGTACTGGCTTTTAGTTGTAAGTCGCATAAACCGCCGTTTAATTCGACGCGTATGTGGCGGGCGCAACTGCTGCACCCGCCACAGAATCTATTACTTTTCGATCGGGGCTCCGATAACCGAACCCCATTCCGTCCATGAGCCGTCGTAGTTCTTCGCCTTCTCAAATCCGAGGAGGTTGTACAGGACGAACCATGTGTGGGACGATCGCTCGCCTATACGGCAATAGGCGATGACGTCCTTGCCGTCCGTAACACCCTTTGGACCGTAGAAAGCCTGCAGGTCGGCGGCGGACTTGAATGTACCGTCTTCCTGGACTGCATTCAACCAAGGGGTGGACTGGGCGCCGGGAATGTGGCCGCCACGCTGCGCAGTCTCGCTCATTCCGGGAGGGGCGATAACCTTGCCGCTGTACTCGTCTGGGGATCGTACGTCCAGCAGAGTCAGGTTCTCATCATGAAGACGCTTGGCGACTTCATCACGGAAAGCTCGCAGCTCCCAATTTGGCTCGGAAGCCTTGTAGGAAGTAGCAGCGTAGGAGGGTCCGTCCGTGGTGAGTTCGCGATTTTCAGCGGCCCACTTCTTACGTCCGCCGTTGATCAACTTCAGCTTGGCTCGGTCATGGCCGTAGATCAGGAAGATCCAATATCCGAACGTTGCAAACCAGTTGTTGTTGTCGCCGTAGAGTACTAGGGTGTCGTCATTCGAGATCCCGGCCTTGCTCAAGAGGGTTTCCCACTGTGCTTTGCTTGGAAGGTCTCGGGTGAGCGTATCTTCAAGTTCGGTTTGCCAGTTGAAGCCGATCGCCCCAGGGATGTGTCCAGTGGCATACGCGTCGGTATCGACATCGATTTCGATGAGCTTGTACTCGCCGGATTTGTATGTTTCAGCAACCTGAGCTGTTTCCAGCAAGACCTCAGGGTGTGCGTAGTTAGTACCTGACATAGGTGTTACCTTATCTCCTGATCAAGGGCGCGCGCCCCTGTTTATTTTGTGTTTTCTAGTATGCCTGTACTTCATCGGATCCGATAAAGCCCACTCCCACACCATACGACTTAAAGAAAGCGATGCTTTCATCAATCTGACGTTCTGTTCCGGTCATCTCGAGCATAATGTATCCCCCCGTTAAGGGTTCCACTTGCGCGCGCCGTATGTCGGCGACGACGCCGAACTTTTTGATCGCTTGCGCGAGCAGCGGCTCTTCCACTCGTTCAATCGGGAACGTTAAGTTCAAACGGATGCGCTGTTGCGTCTCGTCAGTTTCGATTTCTGCCATTTCAGCCTCCATCAGCCATTGTCTACTAAGACTAGCGTTTTACCAGACATTGAGTGCCGACGCATTTGGACTATACCCGCGTGTAAACAACCGAGTCAAGAGCAATCGTACTTGTTCTACACGATAACAGGGCATAATAACTGTAAGTATCTTCTTTGTACCCCAATCGTCGTCGATTTTCGGCATGCAATGCCGGAACCTTGTTGATAGGAATCTTGCTCACTCAGATTGTACGGAGGTATTACGCGAAATGTTACGCACCAGCATTTATCGGGCAGTCGTAGTTGCTGCCATTCTGATGTCTGCCGGCTCTATAACCGGGTATGTCATGGCGGATACCGTAGCAGTGCAGGCCCAATCGTTCCGGGCTGTCGCCATGACACAAGTGACCAAAAGCGATCACAGCACTGCTGCAGCCCCAGGAAACAGTCTTGCTCAGGACGACGTGAATCGCTTTAATGACCTGATCAATGATGACTTGCCGGGAGGCTTTCTGGACAAAGCCCTCAAGAGCGCAAAACTCAACTTCCCAATCAGTGTCGCCCCAAAGGATATGGACCCACGTTTTGTGACTCTGAAACGAAATCTGGCAGCCTCCGACCGCAGCAGCGACGTCTTTGTGATCACCTTGAACTGGGACAACAAAGACGACGCCCAGGCCATCGTCAACGCGTTGCAGCAGCAATACATGAGTGTGGTGAGCGGCCATGAAACCCTCGTGGCCCTTAACCCGGTCGCTTTGGACAATCTAAACAAGCTTGAGCTGGCCACACTCCAATTTGTGGCGGACAATAACTTTCACTATCCCACATTTAAGGATCAAAAGACTCTGACAAAGCAGCTCATGCCGTACCTGACGGGGAATAGGGATACCACGCAAAACGCGAATTCGGATGTGTTCAACCAGGCAGGGCAGGGGGTTCCTTACGGGATTAACACCAGTCTGAGTGACCTAACCATGGCTAAAGTGCAAGACCCGGCGGATATGGTTTTGTTCTATGAGACAGTGGCTGATAAGGACGGTAATCGATATGTGGGGTATGCAGACGGAGATTGCAAGCTGATTGTGGCGGCAGATTGGGACGCTGCGAGGAAGGCTTCGAACATACCGTAAGAGCCCGACCTCCCCCTGCCACGAAGTGGAGGGGTTAGGGGAGGTCGGCGCTCTCAACTTCTAATAAACCGGCACGCTAGGATCAACATCCTCAGACCATGCCGTGATTCCACCAACAAGATTCTTTACCTTTTTGAATCCGGCTGCTTTCAGAGTGGCCAGGGCCCGCGCCGAACGCATTCCCGACTTACACTGCAGGACGATGTCGTCGGCCGTGTCGAACTCGTGCAGGCGTTCTGTAATTGTCGCGAGAGGTACAAGCTTGGAGCCTGGGATTCTCGCGATGGCGTATTCATGGGGCTCCCTAACGTCAATCAGGGTGAACTTGTCTCCATGGTCGAACTTGGCTTTAAGTTCGGTGGCCGAAATTTCTTCTGTTTCGTTCAATTTAGTCTCCGCATCCGCACCGGTTCCAACGCCGCAAAAGGCGTCATAGTCGATCAGATGTGTAATGGTAGGATGATCCCCGCAGATCGGGCACTCTGGATTTTTTCGCAGCTTGAGCTCTCTAAACGACATCTTTAATGCGTTAAAGAGAACCAACCGGCCGACCAGGGGCTGACCTTCGGAAAGGATGAGCTTCACGGCTTCGATGGCCTGAATTACTCCTATAATGCCGGGAAGAACTCCAAGGACGCCGCCTTCGGCGCAGGAAGGAACCATTCCAGGAGGGGGCGGCTCCGGATAGAGGCATCGGTAGCAGGGGCCGTCCTTGGCGTAGAATACGGACGACTGTCCTTCAAAGCGGAAGATGCTTCCGTAGACATTGGGCTTGCCAAGCAAAACGCAGGCGTCGTTGACAAGATAACGGGTCTGGAAGTTATCCGTTCCATCGGCCACGATGTCGTAGTCTTTGATGATGTCCAGCGCGTTTTCCGACGTCAGCATGGTTTCGTGCTTGACAATATTAACGTACGGATTGATATCACGCAGGGTCTGTTCTGCGCTGTCGATCTTTGGCATTCCGACCGTGCTCTGACGATGGACGATCTGGCGCTGCAGGTTGGTGACATCCACCACATCGAAATCAACAAGGCCGATCGTTCCCACGCCGGCCGCGGCAAGGTACATCGTAAGAGGTGCGCCAAGGCCGCCCGTTCCCACGCACAGAACTTTAGCCGCTTTCAGGCGGCGCTGTCCTTCCAGGGTAACTTCCGGCATGATCAGGTGGCGTGAGTAGCGCAGGACCTCGTCGTTTGAAAGTTCCACCAGGTCGGGATTATTCTCAAGATGGAACGAAGGCGAGCCGCCCAGTCCCACACCGTCGATTCCGCCCGCGATGCTCGGGACGATGGTCAGCGTGTCGCCTTCGGAGATGGCTGTCGCATCTCCGCCGGTGTATCTGCTGTCCTCGTCATTGACATAGACATTCACAAAACTGCGGATCTTTCCATCAGCGCTAAACAAATGCTTGTTCAGGTCGGGAAACTGTTCCGCAATGTGGTGGAGAGCTTCGCCCACGGTTGCGCCGCTGGCTTCTATCTCTTCCTGGTTGTTCGCATACCTCTGCATTGGGGTGGGTATGATGATTTTTACCGCCATCTTACTCGGTTCTCCTCGGTCAATGTTCGATCGAAATCGGGTCGCTTTCAAAAGCGGATCGGTCGTCTTTCAGACGCCAGTTTAAGAAATCCACAACTTTTCCGGAGTGTACGGAAACGATAACATAACAATAGCCAGGCCAGGCACGTTCCCTGTCGTACTCGGAAGGCCGCGCCGGAGCGTCGGGGTGGCTGTGATAAAATCCCACCACCGTCAAACTCTTCGCCCGCGCGGCGCGGTCCACCTTCATAAGCTCCAGCGGGTCGATTTCAAATCTGTTGGAGGGCGTATCCGTACGTGTATTTACAGCGCGGACCGTTTCGCGTACTGTACTGTTTTCGGCATCGATCGAACCAACCAGAAATCCGCAGCATTCGTGCGGATATGTTTCCACGCCGTGCCGCTCGATTTCCAGTTTATGACCGTCTGTTAGATAAAGTCCCAAAATCTGATGGATTCCTGTTAAACCTGTTAAATCTGAGGGGTAAGTTCCGGCGCGTCGCTTTCCCAGAACTTTTCGGACATATATCGGTCCGCGCCGTCGCAAAGGATGGTTACAACAACACTCCCGGCCGGAGCTGTTTTTGCTACTTCAAGCGCGGTATAGACATTGGCTCCTGCTGACACGCCAACCAGCAACCCGAATTCTCGAGCTAGGCGCTTAACCATGTCATACGCGTCTTCCGTCAGACATTCGCGGGTTTCATCGGCAAGTGTCGGGTCGTAAATCGGGGGGACGATGGCCGTTTCCAGATGCTTCAGTCCTTCCAGTCCATTGAATGGAGAGTCGGGCTGCATCGCGGTCAGGAAAACCGAGGGACGCACATCTTTCAGGAACCGTCCTGTACCCATCATCGTTCCTGTCGTTCCTAGTCCGGCAACAAAATGGGTCACTCTGCCGGTGGTTTGTTTCCAGATCTCTGGCCCCGTCGTCTTATAATGCGCCTGCCAGTTTGCATCGTTGCCATACTGGTCGGGATAGAAGAACAGATCGGGGTTTTCGGCATAGAGCTTCTTAACCATGCGGATCGCTCCGTCCGATTGTTCCGCCGGATTTGTTAGAACCAGCTCTGCTCCATAAGCGGCCAAAATCTTTTTACGCTCCGGAGATGCGTTGCGCGGCAGGCACAAGCGCACCTTGTAGCCCCGCGAAGCTCCAAGCATCGCGTAGGCGATCCCCGTGTTTCCAGAGGTGGCGTCCAGGATGATCTTATCCCTGGTCAGTTTACCACTGCGCTCGCCTTCCAGAATCATGTTTAGCGCAGGCCGGTCCTTTACGGAGCCGCCCGGATTAAAAAGCTCAGCTTTCGCATAAAGCTCCACACCAGGGCAGTCCTTTTCAAGACTTTCCAGTCTAACGAGTGGGGTATTGCCGATAAGTTGTTCGAGGTTCGATGAAGTGGACAGCATCCTTGCCTTTTCCCAGTAACTTGCTAGTGAATAGTATACCCGACGAAAACCAGAGTAATCCAGAGGGTAATTCCGGTAAAAATGAACGCACTTGCAGATTTATATACGGGAGAGCCATTCCTGAAGCAACGCTAATTCGGCAGAGGGCATAGAGCTGCTGTTCGATGCCTCCGGAAACTCGCCATTCTGTACGACAGTTCGATACCGGGCAACAGCGCTGCGAATCTCTTTCCCGAATTCGGCATACCTTGCCGTATGGCGTATCGCCCTGGACGTTATCCCGAGGAGATCGTTTATCACCAGAACCTGCCCGGTGGTGGCTGCTCCCGCCCCGATGCCTATTGTTGGGATGCCAACGCGATCGGTCACAATCTTGGCAAGCTGCCGTGGCACAAGTTCTAGCACCAGCATTTGACTTCCAGCCGCCTCCGACTCAACGCATTGCTCAACGAGTTCTTTGGCCGCGGAGAATGTCTTACCCTGTACGGAGGCTGCAGTCTGTGTTTGAGGCATCAGCCCGAGGTGGTTGCACACGGGAATGCCCAGATTCCGAATGGCCTGAATGGTCTCCGGAAAGCTTCCTTCCAGCTTAACGCCATCCGCGCCTGCGTCACGAAGCCGAATCGCTGTTTGCACTGCCTGTTCGGGGGTTTTATAAGACGCATAGGGGAGATCTACAAGAACGAAAGCGTTTTGCGTACCCCGGCGGACTGCTCTGGCGTGGTGCACCATATCGTCGACGGTAACTTCCTGTTCGCTCTTATAGCCCAGAACATTGGTGCCGACGCTGTCTCCCACAAGAAGCACGTCAATCCCACATTCATCCAACGCCACAGCGGTTGGATGATCGTAGGCCGTAAGCATGGTAATAGGTGGTCCGCTCTCTTTTCGAGCGACTAAGTCATGAATGGTTAGTGACATAGATATAGAACATAGTCAAAGTTAGGCGGATCTATGGACGCTTGCTGCAGCGCCATGGAGATCTGTCCCGTATGATAAAGCTGATGGTTGATCACTTGATAGACGATCTGTTTAGGTGTCATCGGCACCGGCTCCTCGCGATACGCAAGCTTAACCGATATCGGAGCAGTCAGTTCTGCGGAATCCAGCCCAAAATAAAACTCTTTCAGACGGTCCCGTCTCAACTGCCAATCCCCAAAAAGCCCATCCATCGTTAAAGCTGCATTATCTTCATAGCGGGCCGCTGGTGGTTTCCCCTGCGTGTGACCGTACCACCGCTCCTCGGCTCCTACAAGATGCGCAATCAATTCTCTAACACCTTTAAACTTCGAAATGGTCCCGAAAGTAACCTCAAACCCTTCCGGATTCTCCAACAAAGTTTCGTGCAGCTTCTTAATGGCGCTGTCACCGTAAGACAATAAATCCCTGGATTCCATGAACGGGATTATACCAGAGGCCAGCTTGCTGGCGTGAAGGTAATAGTCGTCATCACGCACCCAAATGTAGCCCCAACGGTGCCATACTAGATATGGAATAATAAATTCGTCAGGGAAAGAATACAGTTCATGGAAAGTTTCGTCGTTGAAGGTGGGCATCGTCTGCACGGTACGATTACTCCGGTTGGGAATAAGAATTCTGCTTTGCCGTTGTTGGCGGCGAGCCTGTTAACCAACGATACGCTGGAGTTGACGAATGTGCCCAACATCGGGGATGTCCGCGTCAAAATCGATCTGATCCGCAAAATGGGGGGCGAGATTACGTTTGAGGGAAATCACTGCTCGCTTAACATGGGGCAGGTGACCGACAGTAATCCCGACCTTGAACTGAGCCGTAAGATCCGCACCGCGCCACTGCTTGCCGGCCCGCTGCTCGCTCGCCGCGGTTATGTGGAGATTGGAAGACCGGGCGGCGATGCCATCGGACGCCGTCGCCTGGATACGCATTTAATGGCGCTTAAGGCGATGGGAGCGAAGATCGAGGTTGGGGAGTATTCGTACAGCTTAAAGGCGGATAAACTCCGCGGATGCGACATATTTCTCGACGAAATGAGCGTCACCGGTACTGAACAGGCCATTCTTGCCGCCGTGCTTGCCGAGGGAGATACCACGCTATCCAATGCGGCCTCGGAGCCCCACGTTCAGGAACTTGTCGAATGCCTGAATCGCATGGGAGCCAAGATCTCAGGAGTCGGCACAAATACCCTCCAAATTCAAGGTGTGACCAGTCTTCACGAAGCCAGTTATTGTATCCGGCCGGATTATATGGAGGTCGGATCTCTGATTGCGCTGGCGGCCGCTACAAAATCCTCCATCAGAATTGCGGAGGCCTGCCCGGCCGATCAGCGGATGACGCGGATTATGTTTGGCCGTCTGGGGGTCCGATGGACGGATGAAGGCGGCGATATCATAGTGCCCGCGGATCAGGAACTGACCGTACAGGCGGACTTCGACGGGGCGATCCCGAAAATCGACGATATGCCGTGGCCCGGCTTCCCTCCCGATCTGATCAGCGTCGCCATAGTCCTCGCCACCCAGGCGCGCGGCACAGTCCTCATACACCAGAAAATGTTCGACCGTCGTCTATTTTTTGTGGATTCTCTGATCGAAATGGGCGCCGGGATAGTCCTTTGCGACCCGCACCGCGCCGTGGTTGTCGGGCCAACCCAGCTTATGGGCAAGCGCCTCATATCGCCGGATATCCGCGCAGGCATGGCGCTCGTCATCGCTGCGTTGGCGGCCCAGGGAAAAAGCGTCATCCAGAACGTGAATCAAATTGACCGTGGATACGAGCAGCTTGAAGTAAGGCTACAGGCGTTGGGAGCTTGTATAGAGCGCCGGCGAGACTGATTCGAAAGTTGACTATGGCAAGGAGTACCAGGTTGACCGCCCCGCACCCTGTCGCACCAGGAGACCCTTATCGACAAGTGAGGCGAAGTTTGCCTTAAGGGTGTTCGGACTTGCGCCATGTTCACGTACCATGTCGCGAGTGGTGACGCGTCCATGGTCGCGCACATAATCCAGAATATTGACGGCCAACTCGGGTAGCGCTGAAAGTATATTCTTCTCAATCTCGACTTTTACCGCAAGACGCCGTTTCTGCTGTTGCAAAGCACGCAGAAAGTAAAGAAGCCATGGCTGCCAGTTCGGCGCATCGGTGCGAATGGTTCCTTGAGTTCGGCGTAATGCCAGGTAGTAGCCCTCTTTGCTATGCTCGATGACGCTTTCGAGGGATGAATAAGGAACATAGGCATAACCTGCTTGCAGCAAAAGCACGGTGGTCAAGACCCGGCTTAAGCGGCCGTTGCCATCTTGGAACGGATGAATCTCCAGAAAGACGACGACAAAGAGGGCGATGATTAAGATAGGATGCAGGCGCCTTGTGTCACGCTCCTCCGTCAGCCAGGCAACGAGTTCTTGCATCCGGCGCGGCGTGTCAAAGGGGGTGGCCGTCTCGAATACGATACCGATCATGTTGCCATCGGCATCGAAAGCGCCGACGTCGTTTCGAAGTGTCTTATAACCTCCACGATGTCGTTCATCCTTGGTGCTGTAGTGCAACAAGTCACGGTGAAGTTGTTTGATGTGGTTTTCGGTAAACGGAATGTCCCGCCACGATTCAAAAATCGTGTTCATGACTTCGGCGTAGCCTACCACTTCTTCTTCATCACGGCTGCTGAACTTCTTGATTTCAAGGTTGGCAAGCAGACGTTCGACCTCCCGATCCGAGAGATGACTCCCCTCGATGCGTGTCGAAGAGCCGATGCTTTCAATGGTAGCTATCTGGCGCAGCGCCTTCAAGCGTTCAGGCGCAAGGGTCCCAAGGGCGCGCCATGCTCCCTTGAATTCATCGATTTCCGACAAATACGCCAGGAGTTCTTGGGTGATTTCAATGGTGTCTGTGTTCACAATACCCAAATATACACCGGATTACACCGGATTGTCAACGATTTTGCACCGGATTATACCTGTTTAAAAATCCCACACTATTCCTCTTCCACTCTCGATCGTGCTATTTTCCGGCGGTAATACGCTGCCGCCTTTGGGGCGCTGCCGCATTTTTCTACGCACCACCTGCGTCTGTGGTTCTTGGTGGTATCGAAAAACTTCCGCACGCAGGTCGGGCATTCGCACTGGCGCAGCAGAGAAAGATCGGAATGACAAAGCAGATCGACAGCGTCCTGTGCAATCGCTGCGAGCCACGCATCCGAACGATGTGCGATCGAAGTGGTTTCTGTAAATCCACCTTCTTGTTCTGAAACCTGAGAGTAGGTCGGGTGGTCCTGAAGGGTAGCATTAAGCACCCGTAGGGCGGATGCCGGCACTGCCTGCTTGTGAAGGACGCTCTGAGCTATATCGTGAAGGGCAGCTCGCAACTCTTTAGCCTGGGCAAGCCTGGTCTCACCGTGTTCCACACTCCATTCTTCGCTGTCGCCCATTAACGGTCTCTTGTGGACTATCTCGGCACTACGCAGCCAGTGTATCAGTTCCTCCACATTTCCCAAAAATTCCAGATCCGTCCCACGTCTTTGACACGCCGTGTTAATGAAGTCCAGGCAGAGTCTTCCACCTGCAAAGAGGGTTTCAATACTAAATCGTGGATTGTCAGATAGGTCCATAAGCACTCGAGTTCACAGGATAGAGATATTATGACGGTTAAAACATTTATTGACAAGTGATAGAGATGGAGGTCATAATTGAATTATGACTGACTAAAACAAATTTTATCAGTCATAACCAAGCTGGGAGTCCGGATTAAGGAGATTTAGAAATGGCAATACGAATTGGTATTAACGGCTTTGGACGAATTGGAAGGTTGTCGCTGCGGGCAATCACCGAACTCTATGCGGGCGAGGTTGAAATTGTCGCCATTAACGATTTGACGGACGCTGGGACAAACACATTTCTTCTGCAGCACGATTCTAACTATGGTAGTTTCAAGGGCAGCGTGCATGCTGAGGATAAGAGCCTCGTAGTCAACGGAAAAACGATCCATGTCTATGCCGAACGCGAACCGGACGTTATTCCATGGGACAACGACGGTGTCGATATTGTTCTCGAAGCCACCGGCCTTTTTACGGATGCGAACAAGGCGAAGGGGCACCTGGGGCGAGGCGTCAAGAAAGTAATAATCGGCGCGCTTGCCAAGAATGCAGACGTAACACTCGTTCTAGGGGTTAACCAGGATGCCTACGATCCCACCAGGCATCACATCATCTCCAACGCGAGCTGCACGACTAACGGGCTGGCGCCCGTGGCTAAGGTGCTGCACGATAACTTCGGCATTGAAAAGGGCCTGCTGACCACAATCCACGCCTACACCAACTCGCAGGCGACGGTCGATACCGCTGCGAAGGATCTGCGTGACGCGCGCGCCGCCGCACAAAATGTCGTCCCTTCCAGCACCAGCGCCGCAAAGGCCGTCGGATTGGTCATTCCTGATCTTCAGGGGAAGTTCACGGGAATGGCTTTTCGGGTTCCTGTCCCTACTGTTTCCGTTGTCGACTTCACAGCGCTTCTTAGCCGGGAAGTATCGACCGCGGAGATTAACGAAGTGCACGAGGCCGCCGCTGAGACTGGGCCGCTTGCCGGCATTCTACAGTACACCGAAGAGCCCCTCGTCTCCACCGATTTAAAGGGCAGTCCGTACTCATCCATTTTCTCAGCTATCGATACAATATCGCTGGGAAACATGGTTAAGGTAGTGGCGTGGTACGACAATGAGTGGGGCTACGCGAACCGCATCGCCGATCTCATCAAGTATGTTTCCGATAAGGGCCTTTAAGCCCACATAATCAGCTCTTCGAGATCGAGGGAGGCGCCCATTTGGGATCGCTGCCCCATTCTTTGTTGGGCTGAGGTCCCATTTGCAGGACTAGGTTTCCACCATGAGCGATTTCCTCTCGGGTAATCCAGGCTCGTTCCAGCGGTTTTCCATTGAGCATGGCGGACTGTACGTAGATGTTGGCTGCGGAATTATTGTTCGCTGAGATCGTAAATTTTTGCCTGTTGCCTTCCCCCAAATGGAGTGTCACTTTAGAAAAGATGGGACTTCCCAGGATAAAGACGCCGCTTGCCGGGCTGGCTGGATAGAGTCCGGAGGATGCCAGGACATACCAGGCGGACATCTGTCCGACATCGTCATTTCCGCACAGGCCGCGTGGTCCCGTTCCATAGGCGTTCTCGCAGATATACCGCGACCACTTTTGCGAGAGCCATGGGGCCCCGGCATAGGTGAAGAGGAATGAGCACTGATGCACGGGCTCGTTGGAGTGGTTATACCAGTCGTTCCAACCTTTTATTTGCTCCGGTGAGGTGTTGTCGAAGAATTCGTTAAGCTGCCGGATAAACTCGTCTTTTCCGCCGACAAGATTAATCAGACCGGCAACATCCTGCGGAACGAACCAGCCTTGTTGTTCCGGGTTGCTCTCTATACATCCGCCCGACTTAATCCGGCCGTTCCAGGGCAGCCACGTGCCATCGGCCTCACGTCCGCGAAACCAGCCTACGGATGGGTCGAACACATTTTTGTAGTTGAGGGCGCTTTTGTACAAACGCGCGGCATCGTCGGGTTTGCCCAGGGCGTCGGCAAATCGGGCCAGCGCGTAGTCGGCATAAGAGGATTCCAGGGTGTTGGAAATGCTGAGATCGCCCGTGGCGTAACCCAGCGTCGACCAATGCTCCAGATCTTCCCGATTGGACTTGTCCGAAGGTCCCAGGGCAACCTCACGGCACATCTCGTATGCCTTTCGCGCGTCAAAGCCGCGCAGGCCTGCAAGGTAGGCATCGGAGATAACACAGACCGCAGGGTCTCCCAGCATAATCGGCGTGTCCTTGCCCATGAGCTCCCAACGTGGCAGTCCTTTAGAAGCTCCCATGACATTCACTTGCATAAGAGTGTTGGTCATGTCGTTAACGACCTGAGGCTCGATCAGGTTTAGGAGCGGGAACTCGGCTCGGTAGACGTCCCATCCGCTAAAACAGGTGCGCGCCGTCCATTCGTCCGCCTTGTGTATTTTCTTGTCGGGCGCCAGATACATTCCGTCCACATCGGTGATCGATCTTGGATCGAGAAGGGAATGGTAAAGGGCCGTATAAAAGATAGTCTTATCGGATTCAGAACCGCCCTCCACGGACGCATTCCCCAGCGCTGCCGACCATTGCCGTCGGGCCGCCTGATGCACATCGTCGAAGTCCCATCCAGGAATCTCGTGGTTCACGTTGGCCCGAGCTCCGTCCAGGCTTGTAAAAGAAATCCCAGTCTTCAAAAGTACCTGCTGATTTTGCCTG
>Ga0302303_10001165_pt1 | contig 17753 bp, 15 predicted proteins | sample III_Palsa_E2_1_FD_194542 | JGI IMG/M metagenome (GOLD analysis project Ga0302303, IMG submission 194542) | Peat permafrost microbial communities from Stordalen Mire near Abisko, Sweden - III_Palsa_E2_1 | ecosystem: Environmental > Terrestrial > Soil > Palsa > Peat permafrost | place: Sweden...
CCAATTAGGCCAAAAATTGGTGAGGTGCCTGAGAGGCCGAAAGGATCAGTTTGCTAAACTGACGTACGGGAAACTGTACCGAGGGTTCGAATCCCTCCCTCACCGCTGAACACAGCAAAATTGAATTAAAGCCTGCAGATCTGATTTGCAGGCTTTTGTTTTTTTCTGATATATATCCAACCTATTACAATCAAAAAAACAATAAATACTCTGTAAAATAGCTGTTATTGGTAAACAAGCGCTATATCTTACTGTTACACCAATGGTATTAATTAATACCATTTGGCGGCAAGTATGAAAACATTGTTATTTTATTTAAACAAACACAAACGATATGCCGCCCTGGCATTGCTCATGACCATAATTAACCAGGGAGCAGCTTTTATAGATCCACTGATTACAGGGAAGATTGTTGACCACCTGATTGATAAAAGACATAGTTTATCGCCCCACCAGTTTTACGAAGGTGTATTTTTGATGGTTGGGCTGGCATTCGTTGCTGTTTTAATCTCCCGCCTTGCCAATAATTTTCAGGATGCTTACTCAAATATAGTTGTACAAAAAACCAGCGCGGATATGTTTTCGGATGGTTTGAAGCATTCGTTGGCCTTACCGTTTTTTGAATTTGAAGATCAGAGCAGCGGCGAAACCATTGGCGTACTAACTAAAGTACGTAAAGATGTTGAAGGGTTTATTACCTCCTTTATCAACATCTTTTTTATGGCGCTAATCGGTTTGGTGTTTGTGATTGTTTATTCGCTGTATGTAAGCTTTACTGTTACGCTATTATACATTGTTGCCATCCCGATAATCGTGGTTATCAGCTGGCGTTTTAGCCAACGGATAAAGCCAATGCAAGAAAATATCATGACGAAGACATCGGAGTTAGCAGGTTCTACCACGGAGTCACTCCGAAATATTGAACTCGTTAAAAGTCTGGGACTTTCAAACCAGCAGATAGACAGCATCAATAAAGATAATTACGACCTTCTTGATCTGGAGATCGGCAAAATAAAATTTACGCGTAATGTTGGTTTTATACAGGGAACCATGATCAATGCGGTTCGCAGTATCATGATCATTGTGTTGCTTTATCTCATCTACCAACAAAAACTTTCGGCGGGTGAGTTTTTTACTTTCCTGCTATATTCCATGTTCTTATTTAATCCTTTCCAGGATATGAACAAAGTGTTTCAGGCTGGGCGTGAGGCACAAGTATCGCTTAAACGATTAAAAGAGATCATCAATAAACCGTTGGAACATGTACCGGATAACCCAAAATCAGTTGGTAAAATAGAAAGTATCACTTTTGATAAAGTAACCTTCACTTATCCTGATAAAAAAGAAGCGCTTCATGAGGTATCTTTCACTGTGAAAAGTGGCGAAGCAATTGCTTTTGTTGGGCCGTCAGGATCAGGAAAAAGTACAATAATTAAATTGCTTGCACGTTTGTACAGCCCTAAACCCGGAGCAATAGTTTATAATACAACTGATTCAAAAGAAATCCATAAAGATGAAATTCGTGGTAAAATTGGCATCGTAAGTCAAGATACACAGTTATTTTCGGGAACTATACGTGATAATCTTTTGTTGGTTCGGCCACAATCAAATGACGATGAATGTTTAGCTGTTATGGATAAGGCAGCTTGTGCTTATCTTGCCGATAAAACAGGGGATAAGCTTTTGACCGTGATTGGCGAAGGTGGCTTAAAAGTATCCGGCGGCGAGCGGCAGCGTTTGGCTATTGCGCGGGCATTAATTCGCCAGCCCGATATTTTAATTTTTGATGAAGCTACATCTGCACTGGATTCGCTGACTGAAAAAGATATTACAAAAACTATTGAGGATATCACCAAAGCAGGCGATCATATTACCGTGCTTGTAGCTCACCGGCTTTCTACCATCAAGTTTGCAACGCGGATATACGTGCTTGAAAAAGGCAGGATAGTAGATTGTGGCACACATGACGAATTATTAGCCAAAAAGAATTTGTACTATGCCATGTGGATTCAGCAAGTAGGCGAAGGAAGCTGATAATGTGCTTAATTACTTGCTTTTACTGCTGCCAAAATTAAATTTAAGGTTTAATCCACCGGAGCCGAAAAGTAAATGCTGATCGCCTAATCCATCCAATGGGTACTTAACAAATGGTTCAATAATCAGGTTGTTTCTACCTAATGGATAGCCCACACCAAATGATAAATTCAACATTTGGGCAAAGTAAAAGCTATCAAACGATTTATGGTTTACATCATCCTGAAGACTGCTTGAACTATTTGTTGAAGAATAATTATAAGTATAATTATAAGTCTCATTAATAAATGTACCCGAACTAAAGCCGGCAGATATATAAGTATTCCTGGTTTGTGGATTGAATACATATTTAAGGTTAAGCGGCACATCTAAACCTACTAAACTGGCATTTAATGTTTTCGAAGTCGGTACTTCGTCTTCCAGCATATTGGTGTTAGGTGCAAAATTGCGCGATGCGGCCAAATACAATGGTATTGGAGAATTTGCTGATGTGGTATTATTATAGCTTAAACTATTTTGCGCGATAGCTATGCCTGTTGAAAGACTGAAATTTGGTGATAACCTGATATCTGATGTTACGCCTGCACCTGTATTCAATTGTTTATTGCTCCCTTTAGCATAATTTACATAGGTTGCCTCATAAACACTTAGCGCAAGCACATTGCTATTGGTCGAAATATCATTTACTGCTTTTGATAATTTCGGCTGTGTTTTCTCTTTATCGAAAAGCGATTGCATTGAGTTGCTAACCTGTGCTTTATTTGCCGCTACTTCGTCGGCAATCTCTTGTTTTTTAACAACTGTAGTTGTGTTATGAGCTATTAAGGCACTATCAGTATTTACAAGTGATTTAGGTTTGTTAACAAGCGCATCTGTAAGCATATTATTATTAGCGATATTATTATCAGCAACTGGTAAATCGGTATCAGTAATCTGAGTTACATTATCCTTTTTAATACCGATTGCTTGGTTTTTATTTATTAATGCTTGCTTAGTAATAACAGGATTAACCGTTGTATTTTTAGCAACTATCGAACTATCAGCCGGGTTTTCAATCTTCGGACTTACCCGTGTATTATCATTATTAATTATTTTAGGGGCTTTAGCGATTATTATTTTTACCTTTTCGGGCTGATGAAAATTAATCCACAAGCCAATATTTAAAATGGTTAATATGATTGCAACAGCGGCCACGTTTCGCCATAACCAAACTACAGCACGGTCTTTATCCTGCTCTTCCGGAAATTTTTCCCGCAATAATAACCAGCTTTCATCGGCAGTGTCATCCTCATAATGATCAAACACTTCCCTGATGCGGCTTTTTAAGTTATCATTTAACTGATCGTCGCTCATTGTAAGTTATGATTAATAAAAGTTTTCTTAATTTTTCTTTTGCCCTGGTTAAATACACCCGCGAACTACTTGTTGCAATATTTAATGTTTGGGAAATTTCCTCGTGGCTATAGCCGTCTATCTCAAATAAGTTAAATACCGTACTTTGAATAGGAGGTAACAGCTTTAAAAGTTTGAGGATATCCTGCGCGTCTAATCTTTCTATACTATCATTTGACGGATGGATAAACACGGCTCCTTCCAAATCAGTATGTAATTGATATTTGAGTTCGGCACGGCGTTTATCAATAGCGGTATTAATTATAATAGTTGATAACCAGGATTTAAATGGCTTATTGGTATTATAATTTTTGATACTTTTAAAAGCTTTAATAAAGCTATCGTTTACAGCCTCAATGGCATCCTCGCGATTGAGGCTGTAACGTATACTTATACCCATAGCAAACCCATAAAACCGCTTGTACAGCAGTTCCTGGTACTTGAAATCTCCGATTTTGCATTTAGCGATAAGTTCGCTTTCAGCAATTAGAGTGGGTTGAAGCATAAAAGTTTTAGATCCTTTGAACAGCCGGATAGACTACCGGGTAGCAAATATTGTAACAAAATGAATTTCCGATACTATAGTATATACGATTAATTACTTTTAGTTAGTATATACTGGTAGCTTAATGTATCGGAATAAGAGGCAACGATGTCTAACTGTGAACCGTTGTACTCATATTGATACACACCATTTAAATGGTATTTGGTTGATAAGCTTGGCGTATTAATGGTTTGATCATTAAATTGCATATAATAAGCATTTACAGCATACGAACCATAACTGCCGGCATGCAATGTTGTATCGCCTGTAACCTTAAAGCCGGTTGTTGCTGATAAACTTAGTTGTAAATTGGCTTTAACAGTATCATATTTTAGAGTTGTAGTATTCACATGAACGCGTAAAAATTGACCTGCGAATGTTCCTGTAGGTAATTGTACAGGCTGTTGTTGAACATTTTTGGTGCAGCCTGCAATTAATACGGCCAAAAATGGTACAAGGTAGTTAAGTTTTATTTTCATTGTATATTGGTATATAATAGCAGTACGTTTTGAGGTGTGATAACGCTACACCCAATAATCACTTTTTGCTAGGTAAATTTCATACAACTGATAATCAATAAAATAAAAATGCAGGCTGATAAATCATCAGCCTGCATAAAAATATTAAATGCTATAAATTATTACCAGCGTTTGGTATCATCCTTAGGCACATTGGCCACCGCTACGCTCGGCACACCGTTTACTGTTGCCCCGGCATGCGCATAACTAGGGGAGTTATTTCTGTTAAAATCTGCCGGGAAATTGAGTACAGGCTTGCTAACCTCATCCAATGCCGCAACTTGCTCAACGGTAAGTTTAACATCGAGTGCCCTTAGGTTTGATTCCAGATGCTCCATTGTTCGGGCACCGATAATGGTTGAGCTTACGCCCGGTTTGTTTTGAACCCAGGCTAATGCGATAGTAGCCACATCTGTTTCATGTTCGGTAGCTACTTTTTGTAGCACATCGATGATGTCATAATCTTTTTCGGTAAGCTGACCAACAAAACCACTGCGCACGCCCTGCATTTTCTCACCGTTTTGACGGGTGTATTTGCCTGATAATGCGCCCATCTTTAATGGGCTCCAAGGTAATATACCTAATCCAAGTTCTTGCGCCATAGGTACAAGTTCACCTTCGCCGGTACGCTGCATTAGCGAATATTCGGTTTGCAAAGCAATCAAAGGTGCCCACCCTCTAAAATTAGCGATCAGTTGAGCTTGCGTAACTTTCCATGCTGGCGCATCCGAAAAACCGATGTAACGAACCTTACCTGCCTGTACCAAAGTATCCAATGCACTCATGGTTTCTTCAACAGGCGTAAAGCGATCCCAGTTATGCAGATAATACAAGTCGATATAATCGGTTTGCAATCTGCGTAACGATTCATCGCATTGGGCTATAATAGCTTTGCGGCCAGCACCGCCGCCATTAGGATCGCCTGCAAATAAATTACAGAAAAACTTGGTGGCAATTACCGTACGGTCTCGTTTACCTTGTTTGGCAAAGTAATCGCCGATAATTTTTTCGGAGTGGCCGCCGGTGTAGATATTGGCAGTATCAATAAAATTCCCGCCATCGCCTAAATATTTAGAGATGATAGCTTCAGAATCCTGAACGCTGGAACCCCAGCCTGCATCGTTACCAAACGTCATGCCGCCAAGGCAAAAAGGACTAACACGAAGGCCTGAATGGCCCAATGTGATATATGAATTAAGTGACATAATAATTGAATTAAATAGTTAAAGTTAATTTTGATGGCGCAATACCATACGCTTTTTTAAATGCGAAAGAGAAGTGAGAAAGATCTTTAAACCCGGCATCTATATACACATCGGTTACTTTTCGGCCTTGTTCTTTAATCAGGAAGTAAGCTTCCTCTAACCGGCGCTGTTGCAGCCACTTATTGGGCGATGTGCTAAAGATTTGCTCAAAATCACGTTTGAAAGTTGCCAGACTACGACCTGTTAAGTAGGCATATTCGCTCAAGCCTACATTAAATTTAAAGTTTTGGATCATGTAAGCCTTCAAGTCTATCTTTCCCGGGGTGGTGAAATCAAATAACAGGTTTCTTAGCTCGGGCTTTGTTTCAAGCAATATCATAATTGCCTCTTTAGATTTTAGTTTGGCTACGATGCTGTTTATTTCACCCGAATTGTTCAAATAGGGGTATAGCGAATCGATAAAAGTTTGCAGCAAAACGGTGGGTTGTAGATGGATCAATGTTTCGCCGGTATAAGCCTTTTGTTTATGCAGGTCATTTTCCTCGCTGATCTCACGCAATGTGCTTTGATCAAAAACTAAACTAATAGACTTAAATTCGCCATTTGCCGGTGGATATTTGGTGAATTTAGCTAACTGATCCTTCGCGATAAACCGGAAGTCGCCGGCTTTAAAAGACTGTGTTTTGCCGTTCAGATAAATATCATACCCGCCTGATATAACATAGCTTAAAGCATGATTACTAACAAATTGCTCGCCGCTGCGGCTCATGTTAACATAACATGATAATACAACGCGTGGCCCACTCTCTTTTTTTCGCTGCAACATAATTATTTTTGTTTCAGATATACTTTACCTTGTTCGGTTGCCAGGAAATCTTCAGCATCATCATGATCGGTTGATAAGCTTACCTGCATCCATTCTTCCATTTCATCTGTTCTGAATTTATCGGCACTTTTTAACATCTTGATCGCTTCGCTGCCTAAAACCAGATGCACCGGAGGGTTAGAATGCTCTGCTAACTTAAGCATTGCTTGTGCCGCTTTATCAGGATCACCCATTGGTACAAATTTACCGGTGCTAAAAAATTCTACACGCTTATCAACTGTGTCCTCATACCCTTCAACTTTAGGCGCATAACTCATGGATGAACCAGCCCAATCGGTACGGAAACCACCCGGTTCAACCGCGGTAACAAAGATATTTAAAGGTCGCACTTCTTCATTAAGTGCTTCAGCAAAACCGCTTAAACCAAACTTTGCGGCCTGGTATATACTTACGCCAGCAGTGCCCCTTCGACCACCGATAGAGCTTACCTGTAAAATACGACCCGAACGCTGCTTACGCATATAAGGTAATATTGCCCTGGTAATAGCTATTGGTGCATATAAGTTAGTTTCTAGTTGACTGTTTACCTGATCTTCGGTAAAAGCTTCGGTTGCACCTGTGATACCAAAGCCTGCATTGTTAACCATTACATCAATACTGCCAAAATGGACTATTGCTGTTTTAATTGAATCGTGTATTTCCTGGTTGTTGGTTACATCCAGTTTTAAAAGGAGTAATTGCGTGCCATATTTTGCAGCAAGATCATCAAGCTGACTAATGTCGCGGGCAGTGGCGACAACGTTATGACCTGCTTCGAGCGTTGCTTCTGTAAGGCTGCGGCCTAAACCACGTGAGCTGCCTGTAATAAACCATGTCTTTTTCATATGATAGCTATTTATTTAAGACAAAGGTAGCCCGTAAATGTTGCCGAAGTTTTGTTTAAAAGCTCAACTTACTTTGTTAAAAAGCTCATTAAAAAACAAAAGTCGTGGGTTAAGCCCACTTATTCAGGAAATCGGCAAACGCCTGTTTGTATTGTTCACCAACAGTTATAATGGTTTTATTTATTTGTACCGAAGTTTTGTTGATACTGGTAATATTTTCAAGCGAAATTATAAAAGAGCGATGTACACGCATAAATCGCTTCGCAGGTAGCTTTTCTTCAAGGACTTTCAAACTTGTTAATGATAGCAAAGCACGATCTTTTCCTTTAAGCCATACTTTAACATAATCTTTTAACGATTCGATGTATAAAATATCGCTCAACTCAACCCGCACCAATTGATATTCTACCTTTAAAAAAATATAGTCATCTTTTGGTTCAGCAGGAGCGGTTTCTACAGTAGTTTGTCTGTTTGCTAATTCGGCATAATTTAATGCTTTTTGGGAGGCTCTTAAAAAATCCTCGTAACTGAATGGTTTTAACAGGTAATCCAATGCGTCTACCTTAAAACCCTCAATAGCAAATTGATTATAGGCCGTGGTAAATATTACGCGTGGCTGTGATGGCACGTTTTCCAGTAAACGGGCAAGTTCCATACCATTTAAATCGGGCATTTGGATGTCCAAAAATATCAGGTCGATCTTTTGTTCATGAATGGCCCTTAAAGCCTCAGTTGAGCTATTAAAGCGATTAACCAAATTTAAAAATGGGGTTTGCTGGATAAACTTACAAACCAGTCCCAAAGCCAAAGGCTCATCATCAACGGCAATGCAATTTAATATCATGATAGGTTGATGTTTAATTCAACAATATACTCCATAGTTTCGGTAGATTCCTTCACATTAAGATGGTGCTTACTTGGGTACAGCAATTCTAACCTGCGTTGGGTATTTTCTAAACCGATGCCGCCATATTCTTCTGTCACAGCGTTTTTTTGAAACTTGACGATGTGATTTTTAACATACAACCGAAGATCTTTATCATCCTGAATAATTTTTATCAAGATCTCGCTCGGTTCATTAACGCTTATGCCGTGTTTAAATGCGTTCTCTATAAAAGGCAAAAACAACATTGGTGCAACAAGCACACTGGGGATATGCTCAGGATAATCAAAGGTCATGGTTACGTTAGCGGTTAAACGCAGGCGCATCAACTCAATATAACCTTTTAAAAAGTTGATCTCATCGCTCAACTGGGTGTATTCCTGCTTAGTATCATACAGTAAATAACGCATCATGCGTGATAGTTCAAGTATTGCCTTGCGGGATGTTTCGGCATCTTCATAAGTAAGCGCATAGATGTTATTTAGCGTATTGAAGAAGAAATGCGGGTTGATCTGTGCTTTTAAGAACGCCAGTTCGGAAGATGTTTTTTCTTCTTTGAGCAACTGGTTATGCTGTTTATCGGCCTGCCATTTTTGGATGGTGGTAATACTAGTGCTTATGCCCAGGATCAGCGCTAAAATAAATGAGCCAAAAATTTCATCGGGATTAAAATGACCGTGTCTTTTTGAAGGACTCGCGTGATGAAAAGCCTCGTCCATTAAAAGGCGTAACCCGAATTGTTTGTCTACCAGGTCATTTATAAAGAGTATAGCCACTATCATCAAAATAATAAAAGCCCAGTAAGCGGCAATACGATTGCTCAACAAAAACCGTGGGACTAATATAATGGCATTGGTATAATAAGCACCTGCTACCATTATGGCGAATAATAGTTGCTTGATCCATAATTGGTAGGGCAATACAATTTCCGACGGCTGATAAAGCAGGAAACTAAAGGCAAATACAAGCCATATCAATACTTGCATCAGGATCGATAAAAACCGGCTGTTTGGGCGCTGAAAAACCATGTTTAATTTTTATTTAAACAATAGTACAAATGATATAAGCATCAAGCAATTGAAATCTATATAAAACCATAATACATCGACGGATAAGCGGTTATGGCCGTTTAATTCAAAGGGCGAAAATGGCTTTCCGTCTATGTTTTATCTGTCCCGGTCTATTACGTTTTATAAGGAGAAAATAAAAATATTGTTTTGTAACATGAAAATCAGATACTTTTTAGCTTTTATCATTTTATTGATTGCTGCAAACGGTTATTCGCAAACCGGCAGGATCATAAAAGGTACTGTTATCGACTCGACCAAGCAAACTGTAATAGGGGCAACTGTAAAGTTGAAAACAGCAACCGATAGTATATTAACTACTACCGATGCAAATGGCGCTTTTACCTTTCAATCGGTAAAACCCGGCCAAATAAGTTTGACGATAACATCCATTGGTTACGACCCGATAAGGCGCAGGATCATGCTGGATAATGCCGTTACGCCCGTAATGTTAAAACCAATTGTGCTAGCCATATCAACCAATACTTTAAGTACGGTAAATATCACCGCAATAAATCCTGTAAAAATAAAAGAAGACACGGTAGAGTTTAACACGGCTGCTTATCCGGTAAGGGATGGGGCAATGGTTGAGGATGTGGTTAAAAAACTACCCGGTGCCGATGTGGATGCCAATGGTAATATCACTTTTCAGGGCAAAACGGTTAGTAAGGTACGTGTGAACGGTAAAGATTTTTTTGGTGGCGATGTTAAAACCGCTACGCAAAACCTTCCCGCCGATGCAGTGTCGAGCGTACAAATGATCAATGACTATGGCGACCAGGCCAACCTTACCGGCATAAAATCTGGCGAACCGGAAACCGTTTTAAATATCAATGTAAAACCAAGCCGCAATAACAGCTACTTTGGCCAGGCAAGCGCCGGTGATGGTGCCGACGCGATTCCGCAAGTTGATGGCTCAAAGGATCAGAACAGGTATACGGCTTCGGGCAATTTCTTCAGCTTCGACGGCGACCAGCAGATTGCGGGTTTGGGCAGTTTAAATAATACGAATACAAGCTTGTTCAACTTCGGCCCTCCGGGCAGTGCGAAACCAACAAACGGTTTGGTTACCACCCGTTCGATTGGATTAAATTATCGCGATTCATGGGGTAAAAAAATCACCGTTTACGGTAGCTACAGCTTCTCTGATAATACAACCAACCTGGTTACTTCAACCTTACAGGACAATTTATCCATTACCAACCCCAGTACACAAACTTTAAATAGTACCGAAAGGGATGAAAATATAAGCCACCGTTTAACTTTCAACATGGAGTATAAAATTGATAGTGTGGATTATTTAAAGGTTAGTCCGTCGTTTTCATACACAGGGGTTAACTCCACGGTTAATGGTTCGAGTAAATTGGTTAATGATACCACTACCTTATCAAATTACACTTATAAAACACTAAGCAATTCACAGGCACCAAGCTATGGTATTAACGCTTTGTACAATCACCGTTTTAATAGCCATGGCCGTAATTTTAGCATTAATTTAGGTATAGGCCGTTCAACAAGCAATGCTTATGATAACCCGGTATATAGCTATATCAATACGCCAGCTACAGCACCGCTGGATCAGTTTATTTACACCGATAGCCATACCGATACGGTGGGTACAACGGTATCTTATATCGAGCCATTAAGCTCACATTCATATTTACAGGGAAATTATATTTACCACCGTGGTTATACCGCGGCAGACAAGGTTACCGATACATTGGCTACTGATGGGACAACCGAACCATATTCGTTATTAAGTAATGATTATCATTTCACTTATACCACCAACCGTTACGGTTTGGATTATCGGTTTATTCAAAAGAAATTCAACTATACATTAGGTATGGTTGCACAGCAAACATCCTTAAACGGGTTTTCACCAACGGATAATATAAGTTCTAACCAAAATACGTTTTATCTAACTCCTGAAGCGCATTTTGTATATAGCGTATCAAGGTCACAAAGTTTTAGCTTAAATTATAGTGGCACTACCAATTCACCAACTTATTCTGAATTGCAGCCGGTAACCGATTTCTCTAACGCGTCATACCCTGTTACGGGTAACCCTGATCTGAAACCTGAGTTTAACCACACGGTATCGTTACGCTATAATAAATTCAATTTTGATAGCGGCAATGTATTCTTCAGCAACTTATCATTCGTATCAACTGATGATAAAATTGTTACCAATACTATTGATTACCCCTCAAACTACACACCTGATAGTAAACTGTCCAACACCATTGCCACCCGATATTTAAATGCAAGTGGCTATAATTCGGCCTCCGCTTTTTATGTGTTTGGTAAGCCCTGGGATAATCGTAAGTATAACTTGTTTTTTGTAGGTAATGCATCTTATAGCAACAATATCTCTTACCTAACCAATGTTGATTCAACCACGATGGCCATGAATACCCAAAAGAATATTGCTAAAACATTAGTCTTGTCGCAAGGTATCCGCTTCAGGGTTGATATTAACAATGTGATAGATGCTGAGCCTAACGTAAATTACAGCATCAACTCCTCAAAAAACTCGCTGAATGAGCCCGGTATCAATGATAATTTCCGCACGCTGGCATTGGGTTTAACCGGTAAGAATTATTTTTGGAACGATTGGACTTTAAGCTATGATTACACCAAAACATTGTATTATGGTTACAAAGGATCAACCAATCCCAATATATTAAATACTTATGTGGAGCGCCGTTTCCTGAAAGATAAAATGGCATCGGTACGCTTGTCGGCTTTTGACTTGTTTAATCAAAATACAGGTTACACCAGTACCATTACCGGTAATTACAGTACACAATCAAATGTTAACCGCTTAGGCAGGTATTATTTGGTGAGCTTTATTTATCGCTTTAAAAAGGCTAACAGCAAAACACAAATCCGCACCGGCCCTAACGGCGAAATGATGCCTGCTGGCCCGCCTCCGGGTGGAGGTGGAGGCCCGGGTGGTGGCGGACCGGGCGGCCCGCCAATGTAATACAGGTATAACAGTATTGTTACTAACACTTAATAGTTAGTTAGCAGTACTTTTTTACTTTCGTCGCTATGAAGAAATACCTTTTACTTTGCCTGTTTGTATGTGTTGGTTTTGCTTTGATCTCGTGGGGGACACTTGGGCATCATATTGTGGGCGAAATAGCCGAGAATCATTTAACACCCGAAGCTAAAGCAGGTGTTCATGAATTGCTGGGTAACCAAAGTTTGGCTGATGTAAGCTCATGGGCTGATGATATCAGGAAAGATAACCCCGAAACAGGTTCATGGCATTTCTTGAATCTGGAGGTTGGATTGAGTTTTCCTGATTTTGAAAAACAAGTAGAAACCATGGCTACGGGTAATGTTTATAAATCAATACTTCAAGCGGTGCATGATTTAAAGGATAATACCTTATCACAAAGAAAAAAAGTAGACGCGTTAAAATTTCTGGTACATTTTGTTGGCGATGCGCACCAGCCAATGCACGTAAGCAGGGCAGAGGATAAAGGTGGTAACACCATAGCCATGACTTATAACAGCGAATTTACCAACTTGCACAGTATTTGGGATAGCAAATTATTAGAGCAGGATGGAACGGATTATAAAAAGCTGGCCGCTAAATATGATCAGGCTACACCCGCTCAAATTGCAAAATGGCAAAGCGACCCGGTAATCATTTGGGTTTGGGAAAGCTACCAGGTAAGCTCAATATTATATACCGAGGTTGATAGCATGCAGAATAAATCTGTAGGAAAAGCGTATTACGAGCAACACATACCCGTTGTTGAAAACAGGATAGAGAAAGCTGGTATACGCCTGGCGGGTTTGTTAAATGCGATCTATAAAAAATAAAGCATTTTATCTAAACCAGCTTTATCCGCGCGGCATTAAACCGGGTGATCAGGTTACCGAATAACTGGCTTTTAAAGTTTGATTCAACATAGATACTGCTGATCCAGATGAGTATCCGCAATTCAACAGCATCCGCACCTATGGAATTAATGAGTATTTCAGGGTGCGTATTTTTTACCGTATCAGGCAAATTGGTGATCTCTTCATCAATAATTTTGTTAACCGCATTGATATCCGAGGCGATGCTCACTTTAAACAAGATCTCTGATTGTACATAGGCCGAATTGATTGTCCAGTTGGTAAAGCGGTTGGAGATCAGGTCGCCGTTTGGAATAATCACCTCCGAACCTTGCTGGGTAAGCATTTTGCTGGCGCGGATGCCGATATCCTGTATTTTTCCTTTCTTATCTGCCAGCTCTACAAAATCGCCTATTTGGAATGGTTTTTCAAAAATCAGGATTATACCCGACACAAAATTATTGACGATATTCTGCATACCCAAGCCAATGCCAACGCTTAATGCGCCCAGTACAACCGTTAACTTATCTAACGGGATGCCAGAGGCCGTTACCGCGAGTAAAACGCCTATAATGGCGATAATAAGCCTGAATAAAGTAAGCTTTGAGCTCTTATGTTCAACCTGATTATTAAAGGTAATGGATTTCTCGCCGAATAACACACCTACATTCTTTTGAAAAAGATTGGAGATATACAATATCAACGCGAAAAACAACACATTACCAATAGTAAAGTTAAGGCTGCCGAAGGAACGTTTGTTATCCAGCAGATCCGTAATAAAACCAAATACCGGTTTTGATATATTTAGGTTGATTAAAAACACCAGCAACCAAAGTATAACCGCAAGCACCGAGAAGATCCGTTTAAAAGAAGCCCGCATTTTATTGATATCAACCCGCGAAAACAAACCACCGCTACACGCGCTGATTTTTACCTGCAACTCAAAGGCATCGGTAAGTAATTGAATAAATACCGCAAGCCCAATCACTTGGGTAATGCCAATGATAGCGGTAATGGTAAATGTTTTAGCCAGTGTGATCCTGCCAAATATATTCAGCGGAACAGCAAGCAGATTTAAAGCGAGATAGATAATGAGTACCGGGCGTATCAACTTTTCAGCAACTTCGGTTTTGAGTATCTTCCTTGAAAAAACAAGACCAAAATATAGCGAGCTTAAATTCAGCACAATAAACCAAACCCTTAAAACAAGCGACTCGTGCACAGCTGCGTTGGTTACATCTATCACTAAAAACAGGAAAACCATAAACAGCCAGTACCGCAATTCGCTTTGCGATAATCTTCGCCAAAAAAACACTGTAAGCGCTATCATTAGCAAAAAATGGATCACCTCGATGTATAAAGCGGGCGCATCGGCTTCGCACAAAGGGGATAAAATCAGCATGATTATAATTGAACCAGTAACTGGTATTGGGCTGATGTGGCCAAACGTAACATCGCCTATTACTTTGCTCACATCCGGCTTTATGGCTTTTCGATAATTTACAAACACCCACAAAAAGAACAAGCCACCTAACAAAATCGCCAGCATCCGGTCATCCCAGGTTGTGTCCATAAAATCGGAAATGATCTTGTTTTGGCCTTCATAAGTTGAAGACACATTTAGCGCGATGTTTTCTTTAGTGATCTCCTTTGGTGCCGACCATAAATAGGATGATTCCTTATCAAACGCGCTTTTATTAGATGTTTTAAGCCTGTCGTTTACCTCGGTTTGCATATCTGCTATCTCCAAATAAGCAGCAGATACATCACTCAGCAACCGGTTTACCGAATCGAGATTTTTGGTAACATAATTATCAGTTTGTTGAAGTTTTGATTTAACATAGTTAAGTTGTGCCGCGTAATCCGGTTTAGTTGCGGAATCAGTTTTACTTACCGCTAATAACGAGTCTTGCTTGATCTTCAGGAGTTGCTGCGAGCTTTTTTGAAGGTCATCGCCAGACTGCGCCAGTGATTTACGGTAAGCACCCAATTTATCCTGCGAACGCTTTAACAGCAGGTTATAACCTGTTAGTGTTTTGTTGCTGATTGATTTTTTACTGGCCAGTAATTCTTTTTTAATAGGAGAGATGTGCTTTTTAACTTCATTCAAATCATTCCGAACCTGTTTAGCGCCATATATTTTTTTACCGGCCGCATTAATTTTGGTTAAAGCCTCACGTGCCTTAGATAGTTTTAACCGAATAGAATCAGCGGAGCGCCGAGCCGAATCAATGGGATGAATCTGTGCAAATGACCGGTAGCTGCTGGTTAGCGCCAGAAATAGTATAAGGCAGATGACAATCCGCTTGATAATTAAGCGATGATCAGTATTTAAGGGGGATGATTTACCGGTCATATTTTATAAATTAACTGAACTACACGGTTAATGAACTGCTAATACAAATTGTATGCATAATAGGTTTTAATAAAATTTTTAATAATTTAGAAAATGTGTTATTTTTACTGTTGTCGGTTGTAACCTACAGTAGATGAAACTCGTATATTTTGATTTGCAGCAGAGATAGAAGAATTTGAAAAAGGAAACGCAAATATTACTAAAGCAGAACCCATATGGTTTAGGCGAACTTTATGACAAGTACGGCGGTATGCTTTTAGGATATATTTTTGATATAGTGCATGATAGCAAACTAGCCGAACAGCATTTGGTATCAATTTACAGTGGCTTATCGCTCAATTATAAAGAGCCTATTCCCGATGGTGAAAACACCTGGTGTTACCTGCAACGATTAGCCAAAAAGCACCTGTCGGGCTTTCAAAATAATAACATTAAACCTGAACCTAAACTTAAAGATATTGACCTTGCCAACAGAAATGATCGCAACAAGTTTTTAAGATTAATGAGCCATGAGCAAAAAGAAGTTTTTTGCGGCATATATCATTACGGTAAAACGATAGCGCAGCTTTCTAAAGAACTAAAAATTTCTGAAGATACTGTACGTAAAACGTTAAAAGAGGCATTTGCAATAATTAAACAAGCATCATGAAAACACAGGAGTATATAGAGAGTGGGGTATTGGAGCTATATGTTTTAGGTGCAGCAACTGATGCCGAGGCTAAAGAATTATTATATTTTAAAGAGCATTACCCCGAAATACAAAAGGCTTTATACGAGCTTGAAATTGATATGGAGCGTGCCGCCCAACAAATGGCTATTATGCCGCCACCAGGTACCTGGGAAAAGATAGAAGACAGGATACACGAATTAGCCAAGATCCCTGAATATGAGCCATTAAAATTTAAAAAAGATACCAATGGAAATCACAACGGCAGCAACAGCGATAACTTTATTGAGGTTGAAGCCCAATCGAGCCAGATACGGGTACATAAAAACTGGAAATGGGTTTTTGGAGCCGTATTTGTATTGAGCAAGGTGTTTTTAGCTTGCGCGATATATTTCTACCTCGAAAACCGCCAGGCACAGCAGCAAATACAAGAATTGAAAACGGAGTTAAGAACGCATAAAGCGTCATATTGATCTTAGATTTCCTTAGTCATACAAACGCTATTTTCTACACCAGCATAAGTCCCGTAATTGGGAATAACACGATAACCTTGTTTTCTGTATAATGCATTCGCGTCGTCCAGCTTTACGCCAGTTTCGAGCACAGTTTGAGTAAAGCCTTGCTCTTTTGCCCATTTTTCCAGTTCATTTAAAACTTTCGAGGCAATTCCTTTTCCACGGATTTCCGGATCGACGTACATGCGTTTGATCTCTACAGACGATGCATCATACTTTTTAAAGCAACCGCAACCAACGGGCTTATCGTTATCATAAGCGACAACCGCTGTATCCAATGGATCAAGCACATTATTGGGCGCGTAAAAAGCATTTTGTTCGCCATTTACAACTGCGAGATATTGGTCTAGCTGACTAACTAATTGTTTAAAATCAGCATCGCTGTTACTGGTTCTTTTTAAAACGATATTATCTGTTTGCATAGCGTAAAAATAGTAAAAGTGCTAAAGAGACGGGATAGCTGCGAGTAACTTTTTAGTATAGGCTTCTTTTGGATTTGAGAAAATATTATCAGGATACCCGGTTTCCACAATTCTGCCTTTATTCATCACCATAATGCGGTCGGAAATATGTTTAATTACCGCAAGATCATGCGAAATAAATATATAAGTGAGGTTTAACTCCTGCTGTAATTCGCGCAGTAAATTAAGCACTTGTGCCTGTACCGATACATCTAATGCCGATACCGATTCATCACAAATGATAAATTTAGGCTGCAAAGCTAATGCACGGGCTATTACAATGCGCTGCCTTTGTCCGCCCGAAAACTCATGCGGGTAACGGTTAAAATGAGCCGGTTGCAGATTAACGCGTTCTAATAATTCGAGTACTTTTTGTTTGCGTTGTTTATCATCTCCATACAATTGATGTACCTGTAAAGGCTCCATAATCGCATCGCCAATAGTTAAACGTGGGTTTAGGGACGAATATGGGTCTTGAAAGATCAACTGCATATCGCGCCGCGTTTGGCGCATAGCTGATTTGTTAAGTTTGGTAATATCTGT
>Ga0302303_10001167_pt1 | contig 17747 bp, 19 predicted proteins | sample III_Palsa_E2_1_FD_194542 | JGI IMG/M metagenome (GOLD analysis project Ga0302303, IMG submission 194542) | Peat permafrost microbial communities from Stordalen Mire near Abisko, Sweden - III_Palsa_E2_1 | ecosystem: Environmental > Terrestrial > Soil > Palsa > Peat permafrost | place: Sweden...
GTCGTAACGGTCTGTGTCCAAACTGGTATTACCTGATAAAATAAATCTTGAAACGACCTGTGTAAAATCACTGGTGAGCACCAAAAGATATACTGCATCGGGTATTGTGGTTAGCTCACTTAGCGTTAGAACGATATCCTGTGTACTGGTGCTTTTATTTAATAATATCATCGCCTACTTTTTGTAGGTAATAGGTTTATCATTAAATAAAAAAGCCCCGCTATTGCGGGGCTGCTAAATGATTAATTTTTAGTAAGTCCATTTAGGGTTGGGCTTCATTTTACCTGTATTAAATTTAACCTTCTTTTCGGTATTCTTTGAATCTGTTACAATTACTTCTTCAACAACCTGCTTTTCTACTTTCTTTTTCACCTTTTTTAATTAAGTATTCTATTAATAATTACATAAAGATAAAGCGCAAAAAATGGCTATCAAAGAGCATAAGCGATGTACGGTACATTTTGAAATCTAAATAAAAAAGCCCTGCTATTACTAACAAGGCTGTATAATTTCGCTGTCTGGCGAATTATAGCTTATCTACAATGGAACCTACGTATGTAGGATCAATGGTTTTTGTAAAACCATCTTCAACACCCGTTAATTTTAACTGATAACCATTCATATCGCTGTTTTTTGTACCAGTATCTTCTGTTACATCAGTAAGTTCTGTGAAGCCATTTAACCCCGAAACAATATACGTACCGCTGCGAAGCTTAATTAATATTGCTACTGGCTGTTGCATCAATCCTTCAACAAATTGCTTCCCAGTTTCTGAAATACTTGAAATTACTATTGTGGTTTCGGTTGAATTTTCAAAAGCACCTGTTGAGCTATCTTTTTTTACAGTACCCTTGAATGAAACTGATTCTTTTAGTGTACCGACTGATACAAATGTTTTACCTGATGCAATTCCGATCTGGCTAACTACGGTTGTTCCTGATGCTACTGCAAAAGTATCGGTTGAACCAGATACAGGCGCAACTAAATCACCATAACCTATAATCCATAATTTTGCAACACCGCCCGAAATACCTCTGCCACATTGTTTAGTATATGCTGTTACGCTTGTACAAGACATATTATATTTTCTCCTTTATCTCGATTAATTACAGGGGCTGAATGTTTACAGCCCCCGGCATAATCATCTTTATTTTATTAATTCTGTATTAAACAGTAGCTACACCAATTTCATTGATGTACACAGGTACAACACCTAAAGCAAAATGGAAGTCCATATATATACTTTGGGTTTCTATTGAATACTGCATAGTTGCACGATCTTCTTCACCTAAAAGGTCGGTACCCATTTGGAATGAGCGCAAACGACCTACAAATGCGTTACGTGTACCTATTAGACCATCAACCGGAACCAATTTGATTGATGTACCGAATAAGATTTTATCTTCTGATGGATGGTATAAGTTCTTTTGTGCTAATGCAACGGTATATTCATTGTACACATCGGTACCTATGAAAATAACTGCATCAGATTGTTCGGTAATTTTTGACGGGGTACCTAAAAATGCACCTTGTAATCTTTCAACTACTGTAGCACCTGTAGCAATTGTACCGCCAGTTAAAACGATATAAGCACCCGCTTTAATTTGTTTAACGAAACCGTCAAATCTGCCTAAAGTGGTTGAACCCGATTGTGCAACAACATCACCTTGCCAAATAACTTTCTCTGATTCCTGTGCGATTTTCAAAGCACGAGCAGACATAATTTCATTTGCAAATAGGGCTTCGGTATAAGTTTGACCTTTAGTAAGGTATTGAACCATCCAAGTGTTCTCCAAAGGCTTGTTACATAAATTCTGTTCATCCTTAATAGGGTGTACAGTTAAAACTGCCTGTGAAAAGTTAGCGTTACCCGTTGGGTTACGACCGCAACCTGTGTTAGCTTGTAAACTAACATCTGTGCTTAATAATTGTAGTGCATATTGACCTTTTACACCTAAAGTTACGCTACCTGCGTCTTTTAAAATGGTAGCGGTTTGATTGCCAAATACGGTATCAACCAAAAGCTGTTTTGATGTTTGGTCTACGTATTGTGGTAATGCGGAAATATTAAATGCCATTTTCTTCTTCTCTTTATCTTTCGTTTATTATCCCTTTCGGGTCATTTTATTTCTTCATCAATCCGGCTAAAGCTTCTAACTTTTTAGCCTTATCTTCTTTTGCCAGTACTGATTTGTCCACCCTAGAAAATTCTGCGGGGGTATCAGATAGCACTTCAAAAGCTGCTTCAATTGATTTGAAATTTTCAGCAATTGCTGACATATCTTGTTTTGAAGCTTTACCTGTTAAAGCATCCTTAATTGCTGAAATCATTGTATCCATTTCGGTAATCTTATCGGCTAATGCCTGTAATGCTACGGTATTGGAATTTGCTACTGGTGCTTCAAAATTTTCATCTGCTTCAGCCTGGGCTGCTGCCATATCTTCATCTGAATCATTAGTATCTGCTTTTATTTTTGCCTTTTTTGTAAAATCTTCATCTGTATCATCAGTGGCATCCTCCATTATTTCATCAATTACCCCGCCTTTTGTAGCGAATGATTGACCGTTTGATAATGTATAATTACCGTCTGGTGCAGGTACGGAGCCTGTAGAACTAGATACTGACACTTTGGTACCTTTAGCATATTCGCCTTCAACTGATACATCTTGTGAACCATCCTTAACTTTTACTGCTTCAAACTTTTGTTCGTTTTGGTAGAAAAGTAAGCCGATAGCTTTAGTTGCATTTTTGATAGTTTCTATAGCTTCTTTTTTTGTCATTTTTGATTTATTATCTCTTATGCTGGTAATAGGTTATTCGTTAGAATAAAATTCTATTACCTGTTAATCACTCTGTCAAGTGCAGCATTAAATTCATTGATTGCTTGCGATAGGTTGATATCATCAATTGTTAGCGTACCGTCACTTACTTGATCTGTGGGGAATAGTTCAAAAATCCCTTCAACGGAAAAACCTTTAATTTGACCTTGTTTAATGGATTGCCATATGGCAGGGTTGTTGACCTTTACTCCTACTATCCAACTGCCATCTGGAGCTTCAATTCCTGTAGGTGCATTGATATTTTTGGAATTATCAACTATGTATGATTGAAATACAAAGGAATCAGCGGGAATAATGGTATGTTCAATATTGGTATTATTGAATAACCCTTTTTGTGCAAACACTTGCGCTATTTGCCTGATGGTATCTTTTGAAAATACTGCGTAAAAATCACCTTTATCACCGTTACGGTAGATAGGCTTATCCGGCAACATTGCTGCACCTAATAATTCCTGTCTTTCATCATTAACTGCGAAGTTTTGAGTTTGATTAAAAGCAATAAAATCACTTTCAATTGCAGGATGTTCTACCAGAGCGATAGCCGACACAAAGCTTTCATTAGCTTCATCTATTTTTAATTCTATTACAGGTAATTTCATTTACCCGGTAATAGGCTAAATATTAAAATTTCTTATATTCGCTTATACCTAAATAAAATCTTATGAACGAAACAAAGGAATTTATAGAGAGAAAAGGAGAAATCATAAAAGAAGCAAAAGAAATACGGATTAAGGCTTTAGCAAGAAAAGATTCCCAATACACATTAGCTTACCGTTATAAATTACTCAATCGATATTTTGGCTCCGCTTCAACATTACTTTCTGCAATTGTCGGAACCGCTATTTTTGGGGCGTTTAAAAAAGAAGACGTTTCCGATGGTGATTATAACACAATAAAACTCATTGTAGGAATAGTCTCTATCGCTGCCACCGGAAGTACTGCGCTTTTGACGTTTGGCAAATTTTCTCAAAAAGCAGAATTATGCAAGAAATCATCTAACGCTTATGAAGCAGTTTCAGGGGATATCAACACATATCTTCATAAATACAATGTTGGCAATCCCTCGAAATTTCAATTCGATGAAGCGATTAAAGATTTGGATTCTATCAAAAAGTCTTTTCAAAAAGTCAATGATTCTGCATCAACCGTGTTTTCAGATAAGCTTTATGAAAAGATGCTATTAAGATATTATGAGGACTTAGATAGTTGACCTTCTATTTAAATACGCTGCCCTGTCCTGTGCGCTTGTAATATCCTTTTCAACTACATAAGCTTTAATAGGTTGTTGCTTTGTGGTATCTGGTTGATTTAATACATTGACGTTTTGAATACCTTGCTGTGCCTGATTTAATACCGTGCTATTTATAGTAGGCGCCTGATAAGATGGTGTAACACCGACTGATGAACCGGCACCCGGCACTTTTACCGATAGTATAGTTTTAATATTCGCTAAACCAGATGCAACAGCTACCCCGGCAGCTAATGCACCTCTTAATGGTGATGATATATCAGGAACTGGTAAAAATTGCGATTCGTAAGCCCTTTGTGCTGATAAGTAAGTACTGATCGTAGCACTGGCCACCGCCAGGGCCTTACCCGCTACCGTGTTTTTCCCTGCTATATCAGCTGCTGCTGCTAAGCCATCTGATACTTCTTGATAAGTAGCTAATTTGGCATCCTTTTCAGCTTGCGCTAACGCTATTCGAGCTTTTGCACCTTCATCATCTGATTCCTTTGAAGCCTTATTGTAATCAGCATTAATTTTCTCTAACTGTTCGGCATTACCTTGCGCCAAAAACTGTTCTTGTTGATATTGGGCTTTAAGCGCCACTAATTTTGCCTGCCTGATAGCTTCTTCTTTATTGTAAGTATCCTGTGCTGTATCGCCTCCTTGACCTTTTTGTACGCTTGCGCTATTGGCTGTTTCAGCATTGGTTACGCCCACATTGGCATCGTTTGCTGCATTGCTTAGTTGTTCTTCTTTATCAACTCTTTGTGTTTGATATAAACTACTGGCAAAAATCTGGTTAGCTTCATCAGGGTTTGCATTTTTCATTGCATCCTGTGCTTCTTTTAATATTTGCTTACGCTTTTTATCAAATTCTGATAAGGTGTCATCATCGGTTTTTTGTAAATAAGCTGATATCTCATCTGCGTACTTTTTGTTGATTCGGCTTTTAGTAATACCTAATGCCTCTTCTAACGTACTGGCATCCTGACCATACTTTTGAGCAATGGCAATTAATTTCTGATATTTAAAATCGGCATCAGCTAATTCAATATCTCTCTGGCTACGTTTGCCTTCATTGATAACTTTGCCCGCTTCATCTTCACCAGATTTAAGCTTATCTAATTCTGATTTCTTTGCCGCTGCTGCTTTTTCGGCTGCTTCTTTTCTAAGTTTTTCGGCAGCATCCAAACGTTTCTTAATCTCTGCGTTTTGAAGCACAGTAATTTCAGATTCACCATCCAATAATTTCTTTTGGTAATCTTCTGAATCCTTATCTAATAGTGAATTTTTAAGTTGCTGATTTTTTACTTCTAAAGCTGTGGTATTTTCACCTAACGCTTTGCGCTCTTTTATAATGCGTTCGTTAGCATCAACTTCATTTTGAACTCTTACTTTTCGCTCTTCTTCGGCTTGTGATGCTGCTTTATCGGCAGCACCCTCTTTAAAGTTTGCAATAACATTAACATCATTGGCGATTTGCTTTAAACCATCTTGAAAATCTGCGGCTGCTGCCTTGAAATCACCCTTTAAAACATCAATTAAAATCTTAATACCTGTGACGGCTTCGTCAATTGGGGCTTTTAAGAATTTAAGCACCGCTAACCCAACACCAGAAACTATTTGTGATAAATCCTTAAATGTGTCTCCGGCAGTCTTTAATGCAGGGAACATATTTTCCACTGACGTTTTGACCTTATCCCAATTGGCAATTAAGTAAGCTACTGCTGTAATAATTAAACCGATACCAATAGACCATAAAGCGGCTTTAAGCCCGATAGAAGCAACGGTTGCACCTTCTTCGGCTACTGCTACGGCACCCTGTGTTGTAGCCTGTGCTATATTGGCTTCGCTCGCTGCTGCCGATAGTTCCGTACCCGCTGCCAATGCAGCATCATATTGACCTTGTGCTGTTGATAATGCCTCTAACGCTGCCGTTTTTTCTACAGTTGTTTCAATCCCGGTTTGTTGAGCTTCCGACAATGAATTTTCAATATCTGTACCTTCCGTTTTAACAGCATTTAATTCAGTTTGCGCTGCGGTAGCGGCTTCATCTGATGCTACTTCTTCTGTTGAATCTGTGGCCGATGTTGCGGTTGAACCAACACCGGGTACCTGTGGGCTTATATCAACAACTTTTTTGGCTGCCGTTGCGGTAAGACCTAACACATTTATGAATGACTGGTATCCCGCAACGACTTCGTGAATTGAAGAAATAGCGTGAGATAAGGCCAAAATCCCTTGCAAACGAAGCATTACTTCTTCTGCCTTTTCGCCTTTTATACCGAATAAAGCCATTGCCCCGGCTGCGCCAGTCATACCAACGGCTGCACCTTTAGCTATGTTAGCAATCCCGGCTAATTTATTGGAAGGATCATAAGCTTCAATTTGGGTTTTAAAGTCCGCTGCTGCTTCTTTTAATCTGCCTAATTCTTTCGCTCCATCCCTAAATGCCTGTGAATTTCTGCCAGATTGTTGTTCAACCTTTTGAAGTTCTGCGGTTAATTGCCTTATTTGGATTTTATAGGATTGTACATTGGTGGTACCTAAATCCTGTTTACTTACCGCACTGATTTTTTGCCCTAAAGCCGTTATACCTTGTTCGGCCTCTTCTGTATTTAAACCAACATTTATTAATATTTTATCTTCGCTATCGTCAGCCATAAGTACCAGTATTTAGCAGGTAATAGGTTGAACGGCATTAATATTCATTACAAAAGACTGCCTAATGTAGTGGTACAACTGTACGTTGCTGTAATAACACCGCTAACGGTTTGATAAGATGTAAATTTAGTTGCGTACCATCCATCAGGCACCAATATTACACCATCAGCATCCTTAACAATAGTTCCAATACGTGGGTAAGGATCAGAAATTTGATAATTTATAAGATTTGGCGGAAACTGGTTTGCGGACTGGCAAGTAACGTATTGATTTGCACCGCCAATAAAATAGGCATCATAGGTGGTTGCTGATATAGAAGACGTTAAACCAGTTGCTATAATAGTGGTTGATTCATTGGTTTCATAGATGGTGGTACCATCAGAGTAATAGCCATTATAACCTCTTACAGTTTGCCCTGATAAAGTATAAAACAAGGTTGAACCAGTTGATAAATTACCAGAATCAGTATAGTAGGTGGAAGTTGTTGCCGTATTGGCATAGGCCGGGATAAAACCATAGCCTAGAGTAAATGTAGTGCCAGTATTTACACAAAGAGCGTAAGTACTAATATATGTTTGCCCATATGCCATCATTTCCGCAATCGCCATATTGTCGGCATCGGTTTGTGATGCTAAAGAGTTATATTTTCCATAGGGAACAGCATACAAAAATGATTCACCGGTATAACCTGTCGGACAGCCTGTTTTCGTAAAATACATAGACTCTGTATCGTTGTAGAATCCACCAAATGCTGTATTTGAATCCCTAATATAGGCTGTTTGAAGCATAACGGTAGCCGGTTCAGTTTTATTGGAATATTCGACTGATAGCAACTTAAAATAATTGTGGCCCAACACCGTATCTAAGTATATAGGTTTGGTGAAATCCAAGTTTTGAATATCAAGTTCATTTAAATATGCCGAAACCTGTACCACTCTGGTATTACTATCGGTTAATTCTGTAATATAATCGGCATAATATCTATCATATAAGGTTTTCTTCCCTGAACCATAAGATGATAATATTCCACCATTTGTATAAAAAACCTGCAACGGTGTACCAAATGTCAAATCCGCAAATTCACCATCAGAGGATATAGTAAATTCGTTAACTTCTGCGTACTGACTAAATGTATAAGCAGAAACGTTGAGCGCATCAATAGAAGAAAAATAATAAGTTTGGGTTGACGCACTCAGTGAGATCGTACCAATTTCATAGGCCGGGCAATCAACTAAACTATTATAAAATAATATTCGTGGAACTGTAACTTTTACTTTCTTTAAGTTATTGGTATCCAATTCCCATAGGTATGGTACATTTCTGTTAGCATAATTTGCTACAGGCGTTGATCCAAATATTAAATCTAAAGACTTATCGCTGCCATTGGTCGTGCCTGTTAATATTAAGTTACCGTAAGTATCACCAAATCTTTCTTTATATAAAAGACTAAAATAATCTGTATCATCTGTAAAATTAAAGGTATATAAATCGAAGAGGTCTGATACAGGTGTTTGTGTAATAGAACTGTTATCAATCTTATTACTCCAATCGATAGAATTTTCAATTATGTTAACAGGGGTAAAATTTGAATAAAAATCGTTATATGGTATAAAAATGATGTTTTTAGGATTATTTAAATCCGGGTAAACATATAAGTTAAACATATTTATATACGACTTTATAAAATCAGTTTGGGAAATTGTCTGTGTGTTCTGGCCTACCAATATAGCTGCATCCCCAATCTTTACCGTTACCTGTGAAGTTGATGAATCACTACCAAATTGGGCTTGTGCGGTTAGAATAGTTACGTTAAATACTTCGGCTTGCGCACTATCTATGTATATGGCAAAAGCCATTTCTGAACCCTCTTCAAAATCATTTGTTAGCGTTAGGTTTAGTGTATCTGGTGGATATGTTATTACCACTGGATGTGTTGTTACCACAATTTCAGAAGTTGAACTGTAGGTTTTGGTTACTTCTGCAATGCTGTTAAACTGCCCTAAGTCGGTTGAACGGTATAAACATTGGAATCTGTAAGTAGCGGAACCATTAATAAACTGTGCAGCTTGAAATGTAACAGATGCTGTAACTGTAGTACTGATCTTATTATTAAAGACAATCTTTTCCCCGCCTATGACACTGGTTGAAATTATGGTTTGACCAGTACCACCTGTGGTAGTCGTATCAAAACCAACTAAGTTATTATATTCAGTTCTATTGTTAGTTGAGTCGTAATGTGTTTGTTTACTGCCGTTATATGTTTGCGGGTTGCTTGTTTTTGTAACTCCAAATATAATATATGGCTGTAGGGTATAGCTAAAATCACTATCGTTATTTGGAACAATACACTTATTAAATTCCTCAATAAAGGCGGTACTGCCCGTTACCGTATAGGTGTATGTATCAGTAAGCCCTGACTGGTTAAAAATTGCATTAAAATATTCTCTAACAAAAAAAGCCGGGCGAAAATTACGGTAATCCATTAGATTATCGAAGGCCGTGTCATCTGTTATGCCTTCACCATAATCAATACACGGATATACATATCCTTCACCTATATTACCCGCAATAGTATTACCACCATTTACATATGTATTTGACCAGCTGTTAACGATATTTTCAATATCATAAGTATGGTTAAATTGCGAAAAGTCTAAATCTGAAATGAGACTATTTTGTATCTGTTGAAACAACCCAATTGCGTAACCTTCAATATCGCAATCATAATTAATATTACCCTGTGCATCCCGGCTTGTAGAAATAAAATTAAGTTGTCCTTCAAGGATTAAGGTTGAATTTTCATAGACTTGACAATCAATAGCCTTAGTTATGTCAAAATTGAAAAGAATTGGCAGGGAAATAGATTCGTCAACATACCTGTTGAAATTTGAAACATTGCCAAAAATGATATTATTATTTTTAGTTCCCTTGAATGATATAGTTTTGGTTATAGCATCCTTTCGTGTTGTTATGTCCGCAATATCAGCAACTTGAAAGGTTGTAGAAAAATCAATTCCTTCACAGTCTAATTCTGCATAATTACCAGTTGAACCAGTAGTTGAATCTATTAAAACTATTTTATAATAATCATTCTGTATCATACCCCTTTTTATTAGGTAATGGGAAAGAGCTGATTATATTTTTTACTTTTGAGGACTAAAAACTGTAAGAATGGCAACATCTAAAGAAGAAAGCACACTTGAAAAAGTAGAAAGAGAATTACAAGCATATATTGATAAGAAATCAAAATTCGAAATTGATAAGCAAAGCGAATTAAATGACCTATCTAAAGAATGGGCTATTAGGAAAAGTGAAATTGATAAAAAGTATGATACCGCTGAATTAACGGAAGATATTAAAAGACATACCTATTTCTTGAAGCTGTTGAAGGGTGAAATTGCTATCCCAGATGATTTAAACGCTAAAAAAAACAAATCAAAAACATCGACAACTGCTAAGGCACCTAAAGCGCCCGCAAAATTTACTGTACCACGTACTTATGATGAAGCTAAGAGCGATAATCAGAAAATTTACTTTGCGATATCCGAATTAGGTTCGGGTACTATACCGGAAATATTGGTTAAGGCAAATAGCTATGGTGCTTCATTTGACACTAAACAAACCAGTAATGCAGTTAACAATCTTAAAAACAAGTTTCAGGTTGTTATAAAAGATGGAAAAGTGGGTAAGGCATTAAAGTATAAGGTTGCCTAATTACTTTTCTGGTGGTATTGCGGGATTATAGGATTTTTCCTTTTGCATTTTTTCCCAATCCAAAAATTCCCTATTTAATTTTATATTTTGTTTTTCTACCTGTTTTAGTTGTAAAATCAATAATTTGTCTTGCGGAACTTGTATTTTGATATACCATAAAGCCAGACCGGGTATAAAAAGTAAAATACCGGTAAATAAAAGAAAATTTATATAGACTATCGGTCGGGAATGGCAAATTGAACATTGGAGAAGGTTTTTAAATTAAACCCTAAAATACAATTTTCAATTAAAAGAATATCGCTGAAAAAGTATCGTTAAAGTCATCATATGTGCTATTAATAGCATCCCCGCTTGCAACAAATTCAATTTCTAATCTATTTAGCGAAGTTGTATATCGGCTATTCAAAACCGGGTAACTGTTACTATTAACCTGCACGGGCAGGAAAGAAGCATTAGGTAGCTTAACAAACACTTTTGCGCTTTGCATTAATTCCTTTAGCCAGATACATTCATAGTCCGTTAGAGCGGCTGAAATGGCTTTATAAGTACTTACGCTGCTTACATTTATAGTTTCATTGTCTGGGTTAAAAACCCCGTTTTGGTTGTCTGTATATTTACCGTTACCATCGATGGAAAATGAATTTTTAGCTATGTTGGTTTTCGTTACAGCAACGGATTCACGGGTATTATAAAAGGTATAAGAATCAAAGCCCCCTGACCTATTCCAAAACAAAACTTCTATCGGGTATTTTAAAGTACCCTCTGATCTATAGCGGTAGTTTTTTAATATTGATCTTGCCGTATTACTTGAATCGAAAATTTGAACCGTAAAATTATTTACTGTGCTGAAATCAATATTGAATACTCTGGTTAATGATGCAGGGCTTATGTCTATCCGGGCCGCTGTAGTTGATCTGCTAAGGCTTACTGTATAAGTGTTTGAACCTAAAGCACCGTAGGTTGAAATATTTGCAGTATTGGCAACACCATCATTTAAAAAATAAAGATACTCGCTGCTGTTAGCGTTTAAAGGAATTAGATCAGGTTTATTGGTTAAAAAATAAGCAGAGGTTGCGCCAGTAGTCATAACATACTGCGGATAGTTGAAATTTCTAAATTGTACTTTGTCTAATGCACCGTTCCAAGCATAAAATATTCCAGTAGTAGTAGTGGTGCCGTCAATAATAGTACCGTTAGAATAAAGTTTTTCAGTAATTGTTAATTGATATGGTTGAATAACGTTTGTGATGGGTTCAACCAAATTGTTAGACGGCAATAATTGATAATTAACACAATTGGACAGAATACTTGAAAGGTCTGTATAGCTGCCCGTACGGTTATCCGGGGTTGTATAAATCTTCAAATTAGCTATAATATCCGCTTCATCATCAGTTAATTGAACAGCAAAGTATTGAATATTACTATTATCTGATGACACTTGAAATATAATCGGATTATTTACCGGAGAGTATTTGTTAGGTTGCTGTGCAAAGGAAATCATTAGCCTACTTTTAAGAGGTAATAGGCTTTCATAAAGTAATTAATAATTTAGTTCAATAATATTATACCTTAGTTCGATATGGATGAAATAATAAAAAATGAAAATGACTTTACCATAACTTCATTTATTAGTGGCCTAGCAGTTTTATCATTTGCATTTGGTATTACCAATTTGGCAATATATGGTGGATGCTTCTATTGATTAAACAAATTGAAAATGGTTACGATAGTAGTTTCATTAATGAATGGTTATCAAAAAAGGATTATACTATTTCAACCTTAAATGAAGCCATAGCAATTAGAAATTACGATAGGGAAATAATTAGAAAATATGGATTAGAAAGTGGAATTAATCCCAGCTGGTTACTTGAATATAAAGATATTGACCTTGCGGATTATCTTCACTTGGTAAAGCCAATTCCTTAATAATTCTATCATAGACCTTTTGAACTTCTCCTGATTTTTGTGACTGCCAAATTGTTATTTTGGAAGACCTACCAAATCTATTAAAAATTTGAAGAGGAGAAGTAGTGATAGAAAATACTAATCTATCATCTAATCCTATTGTTGTTCTAACATAATTAATTTCAGCAAGTGCTTGTTTGTATATTTCTTCTATTTTCATAATTGTGAATAGTTAAGTTGTTAAATATAATTGATTAGTTTGATTGTAATAATGGTAATACTTCACCATCAAGACTTTGATTAAATTGTGCTATTTCGGTTTTTAATTGTTTACTTAATAATTTATTTTGCATCAAATCTTTAAACACTTTGGATTGTGAGAGGTCTGCGATAGTATAATTTATTGATGAATTATTTATATAATTTTCAAGCGTGCTTTTATCATTATTTATTTGTTTCCATTTTGTGATTAATGAATCATAATTATAATCAACTTTATCTTTAAGAGCGGCATTTACGTTTTCTTTCCCTTTACTTATTATTAGATCGACCTTATTCTCCATTATAAGAAAAGTGCTTGCAAAATCTTGCGAATTTTTAATTTGGTTTATTTTATTACGAATAAAGGAATTAATTTGATTAGCTAACCCAACCGTTAACGGGTGATAAATATTTAACCAATCATTCATTTCATAAACTTTGTATTCTCCTGTAGTGGTTGAATATTCACCCAATTGGATTATTGAAAATGATTGATTGTCTAAACTTCCGGTAAGGTTATAGAGCTGATCTAATCTTCTCATATCCATATCTGGAAACCCGGAACAAATACTTACAGTGTAGGCTGCTGAAAATATTTTAAAATATTGTGTACAATTTGTACATGGATTATCGATATCGCCTGAAACTGCTATTACTTGATATTTGGGATCGTATGTATATGAAAATAAAGAATTTAACATTATACAATAACTGCTATCAATAATATCAATAAAAATACTGGGATCGCTAATATCAAAATAAAAAGTATTGAATTTCAATATGGTTTGATCCTCTTTAACCGGATTAGGTTGCTTAGCAATAATACTATCATTTTTTGTTACATTTATTTTTAGACTATCTGCATTAATCTTTTTTGATGATGAATTGTGACAAGCAGTGATTATTAACAACATACTTATAACTAAAATTAGTTTTTTCATAGTAGTTAATTTTTATAAGTGATATTAAATGTGCTTACTATATTAGTGGTTATGTTATTACTACTTGTAGGGTGAGTAATATTTATTTGATTTACTAATCCGTCAGGATTGAAAGCGTAACTCAATTTATATGTTGTAGTGGTCTGACTATTATTAAGAAATATTTTGGTAGATGTTATTATATTAACAAGGTTTTTAGGTTGGTTACCTATTAAATTACCCGGAAAACCAAATAGTGGAAAGCGTTCAGTTTGAGCTTGTAAATAAATACCGAAAATGAAATTCAAATCGATAGTATTGGGCTTATCATAATATGTTATTCCAAATTGAGTTCCTTTGTATCGCTGGTCACTGTTGTATGTAATATTTATTGATGTTAGATTTCCATCATAATAATAAAGGTTATCTATTTGATAAAGCTGCGTATCATCGTAAGCGTTTATTCTTGATAGATAACCATTAAGATAATTCAATTTATAACTATTAGGAAAAAGCTGTTCAAATGAAGTTGTAGGTGAGATATAATTACCAGAAATTATTCTACCTTGTTCATCGGTAATAAGCGTCTGTTCTCGATATGGGTCTTTAATAATGATTTTATTAGGTTCATATCTTATTGTTATCTGCATAACATTGTTGAGATTAACCTTATCAAATAATGTCAAACCAATGAGTTTGTTATTAACATCATAATCATACTTGATAGTACCGCTGCCACCTTTGTTATTGAATTCACTATTAAAAACAAAGTCTACTCGTGAAATAAGATGTTTGGACGGAGGCATTTGAGCCTTGGCGATTTGCATCGTGAATAGTAGATGCAATAGAAATAAGCACACCAATATTGATGTGAAAGGTTTAGTAGTTAAAGTCATAATGGATAAGTTTAATAGATATCCAATAATAAAGCAAATTTATTCACAATACAAGAGGTTCTTATATTATCATTAAACGAGACACAATAAAATCCGATTTAAATTATTATTTCATTGGCAGAACGAAAAACAGTGTTTTTTTTTATAATCAGAAAACCAATACTACCGATATTTATTCTGAACGAGATATTGATAAAATTTCATTGAACAACAACGAGAAATGAAATAATTTCTAATCTTCGTTAGGTTTATAATTTGCTATTAACATTATCGCCATATTGATTATAAATCTCCGTCTTCAACTTACCGATAACAAAGCCTTTGGCATTCTTTGTTAAATCTTTTTTAAGCGTTTCTTTTTCTTCATCCCACTTAATGCCCGGCTGGGGTTTGATACCTTGCTGATAAATTTTTGTACTGATCGCCCAAGCTAATTGTAATTGCTGTTTGTCTTCATTTACATCTTTGAATGGCGAAGGTTTACCGTAATAGCGGGTGTTGTGTACCAATCTTATATTCTTGCTTTGAATCCAAGCCAGGAAGGCATCTACTGGCGGTCGTTTATCATTGTAGGTATATGGTGTTTCATAAAGTTGAACCTGAGAACCATTAACACCTTTATACTGATACAAAATGTGTTGTGATCCCTTTATATGCACTTCATCACCATCACTTTCAACCGTTAAGTTTTCAATTGCTCCTGTGTTTACAAAGTCAGGTATTGCCTGAATATTTGCTTTGATACGCTTAACGAAATCTGCACAAGCTTGTTCTGCTGCCGATAAAGCAGTATCAAATTCCTGTTTAGAGATACCTAAAGAATCAAGGGCTGCGGCATTAGCTGCTGATAAAGATTGTGCCATAAAAGGTATTACTATTGTTTAATTCAAATGATAAATCTATTTTACTTTATCCATCCCGGTTTGTATTTATTTTACTGCATAAAAAGATGTTTTACTGCAATTATGAACTGATTCTACCGTGTTTGTTTTCTTCGACTATCACCTGTTCTTTTAATAATGTTCCTACGGTTAACACTTCTAAAATATTCGATTCCAGAACTTGCCAAAACGTTTGCCCGGTAAATTCTGCCACAGATTTTGCAATCATCCAATAATTCCACTTTTCGTTAAACTCTTTTTGAATGGATTGTGATTCTGCCAGTACAACATCAATAGGTTCTTTAGCTGATTCTTCTGTATTCTCATCATTTGTTTGTACGAAGAAGCCTGTAAATGTTGTAAATACTTTTTGATGTTCTGATTGACAGTAAAAAAACCTGCTATCACCTCTGGCATAGATAGATTTAAAAATTGTTCTACTGTTAAATTGTCTTTGGTAAACACTGCTAACATTGTTGGCAGGTTGTATATGGCTGTTGTCAATACGTTATCTGGTGTAAAATCCATTGATAACTTTTCAAAAGTGATGAAGTTATCATAAGTCAACTGGTCAAAGCTTTTGTACTTAACTGTAGTTTTTGGTTTGTCCGGCACATTATTAATAAATGCTATTCTGTTAACCAATTCATTCAATTGAACCATAGTTAATTTTTCGATTGCATCAACTGGTGTATCACTTAATAAACTGATGATCTTAATATTTTTATCAAGGTCTGATAATATTTTTATGGTAAATAAATCCGGGTCTTGAATAACATCTTCATCAATATCATTAATTACTGGTGATAGTTTAATATAGTCCTTTAGTGTAAGTTCATCCCACGTGTTGGGTAACTTATTTATTATTTCTTTATAATTCATATATGTTATTTTTAATATAGCCAACCTGCATAGTTTGATAAGGCAGCTTGTTTAAGATAATGATTAGCCATAGCCAAACTCATTACTGTATCATCGTGAAAACCTGCCTGTGCTTCATATTTGATATGTCCTGATGGTTGTATCTTATATTCAAAGACATACATTTCATTAGCTGTAATCTCATTCACCTTGCATTTACCTAATTCAATATTCTTTACCAGTTCCATTACAATCTGAGGTTTACTGGTAGATGTGAATTTAAACCCGGTGATGTTCTGGCAGGTAGTTGATAGCTGCTCAAATACCGCATCGCCTACACCAGTGCTATCAAGAGCTTTAAGGCAATATGAAGGCAAAGCTTTAATCTTCTCTATACATAAAGCCCAGGGTAATTTAAACCTATCAAAATAAGACATCGTTCCATCTTCATCAAGGCCCGTTATAACTGTATAGTCATTGTGTTTGCCTAAATCTATCCCTATACATTTAGTTTCCTTGTTGCTCAAATTGGTAATAGTAGCATTGATGATATTATCTGTGCCAAACGGGTTACTGGTATTCTCACCCGGTTCTGCTAAGTACTCTTGTCTAAAGGCTGCATCAGGTAATTCTAACCTTGCAAAATCAATTTCATCAGCTGATATATGTGGATTATCATAAGTGGTAAAATGAAATGAATCATAACCATCTTCTTTATTTAGTCCTTTGTGATATAGGGCATAGAAATAATTTTTACCTCGAGGTGTACTAATGAATATTGCATTACCCTTAAAGTCTGTTAGAGTTGGTCTAATACTATTTAACCAAGCTGATTCAAGATCAGGGATATAAGCGGCTTCATCAACTATAACTTCGTGAAATTTTCTACCTCTGAAATTATCTAAACGCTCACCAGTAAGGAATGACAATGAACCACCAGTTATTAGACTTATAACCAGATCAGTTTTATTAGCCGACTTGATTAGCTTTACAGGTATCAGTTTAATTATGTCAGCAAAGAAGATTTTAGATAACGCATAGGTTGGGGTTACATATGCTATTTGCTTACCATTAATTATTCCAAGTATTGAAATGATTTGAGATATTAACGATTTACCAAATCTTCGCCCGGCTAATATTACTTTGAATCTGGCTTTGCTATCTAAAACTTTTTGTTGTCCTGAATGCGGTTTAGGTAGTATTAAATCAATGTTCACTTAGGTTTTGTCCCTATTTTTTGTCCCTTTGTGCCTCTGCTTATCAGAAATGAACTAAACGCAAAAATCATAGGTTTTAACGAATAAAATCTTCTTCGTTATCGTTCTTAGTTGTGGCCCCGGAATAGCTATCTAAAAAGCTTACCGTTACATTTATTTCACCAGTATGTTCAACCGTATCTTCATTCTTGTTTAATGCGGGTAAAAAGAACTTAGTTAGTTTTTCTATCATCATTACATGGAGATTTCGCTCAATCTGACCATCTGATTCCGGTTTAAAGCGACCACCCGTTCCTGGTTCAAACTGACCAGGGCATTCCGGACCAAACTGACCACCTTTTTTTCTGATTTATGCTTTA
>Ga0302303_10001175_pt1 | contig 17680 bp, 8 predicted proteins | sample III_Palsa_E2_1_FD_194542 | JGI IMG/M metagenome (GOLD analysis project Ga0302303, IMG submission 194542) | Peat permafrost microbial communities from Stordalen Mire near Abisko, Sweden - III_Palsa_E2_1 | ecosystem: Environmental > Terrestrial > Soil > Palsa > Peat permafrost | place: Sweden...
TCGTCGAGAAGCCGATGGCCGAATCGGTCGTCGAATGCGAAGCCATGATCGACCGCGCGCGTGAAATGGGCCTCGTGCTTTCGGTCGATCACTCCGACCATTTCGATCCCGTCGTCATGCGGGCGCTACAGCTGGTGCAATCGGGCGCGTACGGCGAGGTCATCGCCGTCGATGTGTTGCGCAGTTCGGACTATCCACCCTATGCGGGAGGTCCTCTGCCTGGCATGGTCAGCCAGGGCTCCTATCCGTTTCGCGATCTCGGCGTGCACGGCCTGTACGTGCTGGAATCGTTTCTCGGGCCGATCGAACATCTCGACGTCAGGTACCGATCCACCGGCAAGCTGCCAAACCTGAAATTCGACGAATGGCATGCCAGTGCCGAATGCGCGCGCGGCACGGGACGCCTGCTGCTGTCGTGGAATGTGCGACCCATGCAGAACCGCCTGATCGTGCACTGCACTCACGGCGTCATCGAAGCCGACCGCTTCCTGCAGATTTGCCACGTGCGGCGCGTGCTGCCTGGTCCGAAATTCATCGGCATCGTGATAACCGCGTTCGCGACGGCCGTATGCGACGTCTTTCGCGTGCCGTGGAATGTGTTGCGCTTTGCGACCGGCCGGCTCAGACCGTCCCCGGGAATCCAGCGAGGTGCTCAGGAGTTCGCGCGGGCGCTGCATGAGGGGTGCCAACCGCCAGTAAGCGCCGAGGAGGGCAAGCGGCCGATCGAGCTGATGGCAGCGGTTTGCGCGCAAGCGGATGCGGAGCGGACGCGCGAACTCGACGAACGCATTACAGCGCTGAAACCAGTGGATGCGCTGGTAACCGGCGCAGCGGGATTTCTCGGTCGCGCCCTGGTGGCGGCGCTGCGCGCCCGAGGTCAGCGGGTGCGTGTTCTGGTGCGGCGCCCCAACGCGGGCTTCGACCATGCCCAGGATCTGCAGGTCGTCGTCGGCGATCTTGGCGACCCGCGTATCGTCGAGCATGCCGTCGACGGCGCGCGTATCGTCTACCACGTCGGCGCGGCAATGCGCGGCGGCCCCCGTGATTTCGAGGCGGGCACTACCTGGGGTACGCGCAATGTTGTTGGCGCCTGTTTGAAATATCACACGCAGCGGTTGGTCTACGTCAGCTCGCTCAGCGTGCTCGATCATGCCGGCCGCGATCCGGCAGTGGCAATTACCGAGACGTCACGCTTCGAGCCCTATCCCGAGAAGCGAGGCGCCTACACCCAGACCAAGCTGGCCGCAGAAGCGATGGTGTCCGATGCGATACGCGACCACGCGCTGCCTGCCGTGATCGTGCGCCCGGGCCAGATCATGGGGCCAGGTGCGGAACGGGTGACCCCGAATGGCACATTGGCGATTGCCGGCCGCTGGATCGCCGTTGGCCCCGCATCGCAAACCCTGCCGCTGGTATACGTCGACGATGTTGTCGATGCCCTGCTGCTGGCAGCGGAAACGCCTGCAGCAACCGGTCAAATCATCAACCTCGTCGACCCGCAGACGATCACCCAGGGAGACTATCTGGAGCGCGTCAGGCACAAGCTGGGAAGCGAACTGCGGCTGATGCGATTGCCCACCGGTATCTTCATGCTGCTCGCCTTCGGCGTGGAGCTGCTGGGAAAGCTGCTCCGACGCAGTGTGCCGCTGACGCGCTATCGGGTGCGCTCCCTGCGGCCACTGGCCAACTTCGACATCAGTGCGGCGCGCAGCAAGCTCGGTTGGGAACCCCGCATCGGATTGCGCCGGGGTCTCGACACGATGTTTGCGGGCACGCCGGTCGCCGCGGCGACAGCGCCGCAGGATGCCGATACGTGACGGTGCCATGCGCCTGCTGATCGTCACCTCGCAATTTCCGATCGCGGGTGAACCTACGCGCGGGCGGCCGATCGTGCAGACCGTGCGAGAACTCGCGCGTTTGGCGACGGTCAAGATCATCAGCCCGATTGCGGTCTATCCGCGCTGGGCGCAGCCGGGCAGCTATGTCGCGCACGCACCTGGTGCGGTGGACGGGCTGGACTTCGATGTCGACTATCTGCCCTACGCCGCACTGCCCGGCGTTACCCGCCCGCTCAACGGCTGGCTGTGTGGGCGCGCGATCCGTACACCGATGGCCCGCTTCAAGCCAGATGTGGTACTCGCTTACTGGCTCTACCCCGATGCCTATGGCGCCATGCTCGCCGCACGCAGCGCGGGACTGCCGCTGGTCGCCGGCGCACGCGGTTCGGACATCCGGGTGCGCGATGCCATCAGCAAATACTTGACGGGCAAGGTCGTGCGCCGTGCCCATCGGCTGCTGATGGTCAGCGAGGATCTGGGGCGACTGGCCGTGCAGAATTATGGCGCAGACGCCTCGCGTGTAAGCGTCATTCCCAACGGATGCGATTCGGCTACTTTTCACCTCGGCGACCGTGCGGCGGCGCGCCACAGTCTTGGTGTATCGCCGGATGCCGAAGTGATTCTGTATGTCGGCAGACTGGTGCCCGAAAAAGGTCTGCGCGAGCTGCTCGAAGCCATGCAGCTACTCGCTGCGAAGAGGCCGCATATGCAACTGGCGATGATCGGCAGTGGCCCCATGCAGGATGAGCTTCGCTCACAAACTGCAGGAGATAGTCGCGTGCGGCTGACCGGCGCACTATCACCGGAAGCAGTCGCGCAATGGATGGTCGCGGCGAACGTGATCGCCCTTCCGAGCTATTCGGAAGGCCATCCGAACGTCCTGGTCGAGGCGCTCGCGTGCGGCCGGCCGGTAGTAGCCACCGCAGTTGGCGGCATCCCGGAAGTCGTCGATGCAGCATGCGGTGTATTGATACCTTCGCGCGACAGCGCGGCGCTGGCAGCAGGGCTCACGCAAGTCCTGGACCGTGATTGGGACGAAGCCGCATTGTCACGCCGCTTTTCCCGCTCCTGGAGCAGCGTGGCGCAAGAAACCTTGCAAAAATGCGTGGAAGCGCTGGCGGAATCGAACAGCGGCCAATAAGCACTCATCCTCTGCTGGCCCGGTTGCCAACGAAGCAAGCTTGCCTAGCGATCACCGCCGAAACCCAGGATGCGACGCAGACGCGTACCCAATGTAGCGGGCTTCGCCCCTGAAGCAGTTTCCGGTTCGGGCAGATCCAGCGCCAACGAGGCCAGCGTGCTGGTGGCGACACCAAAAAGATTCAACCGCACACCGGTCTCGCGTTGCACGCGTAACGCAAATTCCACCGCCAGCAGCGAATGCCCGCCGATGTCGAAGAAATTATCGCTGTCACGAACATCTTGCACGCCAATCAATTCACACCAGATCGCCGCCAGGTAGGCCCGCCGCGGATCGACACTGGCTGATGGGGCCACCGGCTCCATGGTTTGCGGCGAGATGTTCCGAGCCGCCACCGCACGCGCTGCGTTGATGGTGGCGGCCGGCAGCGGGAGCGCCTTGCGGTCAATCTTTCCGTTCGGGGTCTTCGGCAACGAATCAAGCAGCTCGATATGTTGCGGCAACATGTAACCGGGCAATCGCTCGCGCAGCCTTTCGCGCAGGCGCGCACTCAGGGTGGGGTCATCACCGGCAACGGCTGCATACAACACCAGACGCAAGTCATTTTCGCCGAAGTGATGCGCCACCACGACGCATTCGCGCACGGCGTGATCGGTACTCGCCGCCGCCTCGATATCGCCCGGCTCAATACGGTAGCCACGAATCTTTATCTGGTGATCGGCACGCCCATGGAAATACAGTTCGCCATCACGCCAACTGCCGACGTCGCCGGTTTGGTACATCCGCGCTGCGCCGCCAACAAATGGGTCGGTAACGAAGCGCTCAGCAGCCAATTCGGGCTGGAACAGATAGCCGTCTGCAACACCATCACCGCCGATGAAGATCTCGCCCAACACGCCGGGTGGCACTGGTCGGCCGCGCGGATCGAGCACGTAGATAAGAGTGTTGGCGATGGGCCGCCCCAGCGGTATGACATCCATGTCCGGGCGAACGCGCATCACCGTGGACCAGATTGTGGTCTCGGTTGGCCCGTACAGATTCCAGAACTCGCGACAACATCCCGACATCGTGCGGGCCAGCACCAACGGCAACGCTTCGCCACCGACGAACAACCGCAGCCCGCGGATCACCTCTTCACGACCCATATCCTGCAGCAGCTTGAGCAGTGATGGCGTGGTCTGCAGCACATTGCATTCACTGCGCTCGATCAGTTCGCACAGCGCCTGTGGATCGTGATTTTCGATCTCGGTGGCAATCACCAGACGGCCGCCGGCGATCAGCGGCAGATACAGTTCCAGCCCCGCGATGTCGAATGACAGCGTGGTCACGGCGCACAGCACATCGTCAGCGTCGAAACCGGGCTCGACGCGCATGCTCAGCAGGAAGTTCACCAGGTTGCGATGCAGGATGCGCACGCCCTTGGGCTTGCCCGTAGAGCCTGAGGTGAACAACACATAGGCCAAGTCATCACCACGCACTTCGGGCAGTGGCGACGTACTCGCGGGCTCGGCGACCAGCTCACCGACAGTCAGCAACTCGCGACCTGATGAAACGGTGGCATCAATCAGGTCCGGCTGAGTCACCAGGATATGACGCAAGCGGGCGTGTTCAGCCATGTACTGTAAACGCTCGACCGGGAACTCCGGATCGAGCGGAGCATAGGCAGCACCGCTGCGCAGCACGCCGACAACCGCGACCAGCATGTCCAGGCTGCGCGGCATGCTCACGCCGACCATGTCACCACGGCCAATGCCGCGGCGGCCCAGCGCCTGTGCCAGCGCGCGTGTGGCACGTTCGAGCCCGGCATAGTCGACGCGCTGCCCCTGGCACTCGGCAGCGATGCGCTGCGGCGTGTTGCGCATCTGCGCCTCAAGCAATGCCGGCAGCCCTTGCTTGCGGTCATAGTCGACGGCTGTTGCGTTCCAGTCCTGCAGTACCTTCTTGCGCTCCAGCGCATCCATCAATTCAAAATTGCCGATCGGGGTATCCGGAGACGCCGCGGCCTGGCGCAGTATTTCACGCAGATAGCCGGCCCAACGCTCGGTGGTGGACGCTTCGAACAGATCGCTGTTGTAGTGCAGCAGCAGATCGAGGGCGCCGTCGCGTTCGTTGAAGTGAAAAGCCATATCCCAATTGATATGGGTCTTGGCAAGATCACATTGACGGTGTTCGACGCCGTCCAGTATTACGCGGCAACTTCAACGCATTGACGATACGCCCCAATGAAACATGTTGGTGATCACCGGCGTCCAGCAGACTGCCCTGCACGCGCTTGACCATGGTTGCAAAGGGATCATTCGCGCTTACCGATACGCGCAACGGCAGGGTGTTGTCGCTGTCGCCCATGGTCTGCTGGTATTTGCTGACCGCCTGGCCGGCGAACGGAATGCCACATACCAGATCATCCTGACCGGTCAGCCGATGCATCAAAATATAGAAGCCACTCAGCAGCAGACCGAACAACGTGACGCGCCGTGCACGTGCCGTCTCGCGCAGATCCCGGGTCAGCGACGCATCAAGGCGCAACGCTGTGGTCGCGCCTGAAAAAGTAAGCGCATTGCCGCGCGGATGATCGGTCGGCAGGCGCAGGGGGTCGGGGATGGTTTGATATTGCTGCAGCCACCAGGTCAGCGACGCGGCGCCTTCAGTGCCATCACGACGCGCATGCTCGTCCAGCACGAAGCGGCGCCACGAGTCGACTGCAGGCAGAACCGGCTCGACGCCGGTTCGCAGCGCGTTGTAGCAGATCGCGAGCTCCCCGCTGAACACGCCCCATGCCCAGCCATCCATGACCATGTGATGCCCCGTGATCAGCAAAGCGTGGTGGTCGACCGCAAGTTTCAGTAGATGGATACGCATGAACGGCGGTGCGGCCAGATCGAAGGGACGGGATGCTTCCTCTGCGATGAAATGGGCATAAGCGGCATCCGGATCAGATGTCGTCGACAGATCAAGTATCTGCAGACGTATCTGGCTTGGGGGCTCCCAGGCCTGCCCGCTACCGTCTTCGGTAAAGCGCATGGCCAGCACGTCGTGCCGCTGGACGACCGCATCGACGGCACGCTGTAGCGCGCCGACATCGAGCACTCCGCGAAACTCCAGGCTGGTCGACTCGTTGAAAGCCGCCGCGGCCTCATCGCTGTAATGCGTTCCCAGCCATTTTTCCAGCTGAGCCTCGGACAGCGGCACTGTGCCAGGCAAATCCTCGTCACTGGCGGACAGCGCGACCACGTCCAGCGCCTTCGCCAGCGTGGCATCGACGAGGGCGACAGCTTCGGCTGAACGCTCCACCGCATCACGCGGCGTGAGTATGCCCGCATCCATCAAGGTGTCGACGGCCGCCGTGACAGCCGCAACGATACGCACCACTTCGGCCTCGCCATGCGCTACCGAAAGGAAGCAGTTGAACTGCTCGTAGACGTGCAGGCCTTCGTAACGCAAGCGGTACCAGAACAGGCCCGCGCAGGGTTGATCTTCGTCGACCCGGATGCGCCACAGCGAGCTGTAACCAAGCGCGATGAGCGGCGCGCGACGCGCCTTGAACATTGCATTCAACTGCTCGATCAGGCCCGCGGTTCGCGCGTTGAGCCCAGCCTGAAGCGCAGGCCCCTGCTGCTTGACGTAGGTCAGCGCAGCGCGTGCGGCAGCGAGCGCCAGCGGGTGACGCACGAACGTGCCAGCGAAATAAGTGACGCCGGCCTCGGGGTAGCTGTCGTCGCCAAATTGCCAGTGGCCGCCGTCCAGCGCATCCATCCAGTGCGCGCCGCCGGCAATGGCGGCAAACGGCAGGCCACCGCCGATGATCTTGCCGTAGGTGGCGATGTCGGCACGCACGCCGTAGTACTCCTGCGCACCGCCCGGCGCCATGCGGAAACCGGTGATCACCTCGTCGAAGATCAGCGCGCAACCGCCGGCATCACACAGCGTCCGCAACTCCTTCACGAATGCGCGCGGCTGCGGCGTCGGATGGCGGCTTTGCACCGGCTCGATCATCACCGCGGCCAGCTCATGCGCGCGTTCGCGGATGATGCGCAGTGCTTCGTCGCTGCCGTAGTCGAGTACCAGCACGTTTTCCACCGCATTGGCGAGAATGCCTGGTGCGGCCGCGATCGAGCGCAACGTGCGCGTGCCACGCACGATCACTTCGTCGAAGATGCCGTGGTAGGAGTCTTTGAAGATGACGATCGTCTTGCGGCCAGTCACGGTGCGGGCGATGCGCATCGCGCCCATCACCGCCTCGGAGCCGGTATTGCAGAAAGCCACCCGCGGCAGGCCGGTCATGTCGCTAATCAACTGCGCCACCTCGGCGGTAAGCGGATGCTGCGGACCGATCTCGATGCCGGCATCGATCTGCTCATGCAGCGCCGCCGTGACGTAGTCCGGCTGGTAGCCGAGGAAATTCACGCCGAAGCCGTTCAGCACGTCAATGTATTCATGGCCGTCCAGATCCCACAGCCGTGCACCACTGGAGCGCTCGACGACGATCGGGTAAGTCAGTTCCTTCCATAGCGGATTGAAGCCGGTCACCACGCGCGGATCCGCCATCAAGGCACGGTGCTGCTGGCTGAATGCTTTCGACTTGGCCGTGCGCGCACCATAGGCACGACTGAAATCGTCTACCCAGTTACCCTGCGCGGCGGTCAGTTCGACCAGACGGCGGCTCACGATGCGGGCGGAGGCACCGAACGGACGCTGCTTGAGGTCGGCAGGTGCCGCATCGTCGCCAGCTGCTTCCGCTGCGGGTGCAGCGACAGGCATGGGCACGGCAATAGCAGACACGGGCGCCTGGCCAGCCAGTGCGCGCAGCAACTCGGTCTGCTGATTCACCAAGGCCATCTGGCTCTGGATCAACTGGGCCAATGCCGACTGATCCACTCCCGCACTCATTGCCGTGGGCGCCGCTGGCGTCACCGATGCTGTCGCGACCATCGCGGCCGGAGCGGCTTCTGCGGGGAGCGTCTCGTCGAGCAGCGCAGCCAGCCTGGAGACGCTGTCCAGATCCTCCATCAAGCGACGGAACTTGAGCTTGACTCCGTAGCGCCGTTCGATCTCCAGCGTAGCCTGGGTCAACGCCAGCGAGTCGAGGCCCAGGGTGAGGAAACTCTCGGTGTCGTGTTCGGGCGTGATGGACTCGCCGCTCAGGTTCTCGAACAACTCGCGTAGTTGGCAGGCCAGGCGCGATTTGCGCGGTGGCGCAACGACGGTCGGTGGCGGGACCGCAGATGACATCAATCCTTCGGGCATGATCGCTCTCTCCTGCGCGATGTGCGGCGGCTTCGACGCACTGGCCATGGCGGGCTCCACCCAATAGCGCTCGCCGCGGAATGGATAACCTGGCAATGGCACACGTCGCCGCTCCTGGCCTGCATAGAAGGCCGACCAGTTCGGCTGCACACCTGAGCAGCAGCAATCACCCAGTGCCCGCTGCACTTGTTCGGCTGCATCGCCCGGTTGTCCGGCCGCGCCCAGCGAGGCCACCGCACGCCCCTGTCCATCGAGCATGGCACGCGCCAGACCGGTCAGCGCCTGTGACGGGCCGACTTCAAGAAACAGTGATCGGCCCAACGCCAGCACATGCTGCATGGCGTCGGCGAAACGCACCGGCTGGCGTAACTGACGACACCAGTACTCGACTGAGGTGGCCTCATCCGGCGTAATCGGCGCGCCGCTCACGCAGGAGTAAAACGCCCGTTGCGGCGCCTGCATGTGCACGCCATCGAATGCACGGCGAAAGATCGGCAGCGCCGCATCCATCGATGCCGAGTGAAACGCATGGCTCACATGCAGCCGGGTCGATGCAATGTCATCCCCAGCGAGCATCTCGGCGAACGCATCGATCGCGGCGATGGTGCCACTGACGACGGTCAGCACTGGTGTGTTGCGTCCGGCGATTTCAATACCAGGCAGCAGTCTCGGCGTCAGTTCATCCGCCCCCATACGCACGGCCAGCATGGCGCCCGGCGGCTGCGCAAACATCGCCGCGCCCCGCGCGACGACCAGCGCCATCGCATCCTCGAGGCTGAAGACGCCCGCACGGCAGGCCGCCACGTATTCGCCGATGCTGTGCCCGATCATCGCCACCGGCACACAGCCCCAGGACTCCCATAGCTCGGCCAGTGAATATTCGACGGCAAACAGCGCCGGCTGGGTATAGCGCGTTTCCGCCAGGGTGGCGTCGGCGTCTCGTGCCGTGCTCGTGCCGGGCAGGATCAATGCGCTCAGATCGCGCCCCAGATGCGCCGATGCCAAGGTGCAACAGCGCTCGAACGCATCGCGAAATAACGGCTCGCCATCGACCAGCGCGCCCGCCATGTTGATGTGTTGCGAACCCTGCCCCGGGAACAGGAAGACCATGTGCGGCGGCGTAGCTTCCGTGGTCCGCGCAGGCATGTTCACCAGCCGCGCGCAGGCATCGGCGATGTTGCTGGCGACCACGAACCCGCGCACCGGAAGCGGCTTGCGACCAAGCGCCAGCGTGTAGCCGATATCCGGTAAATCGGCCGTGCTGTGTTCGGCCAGAGCCACCGCGAGGTCGGCAGCTCGTCGTTGCAATGCCTGCTCGTCGCGCGCCGAAAGCAGTAACAGACTTACTCGCCTCCCCGACGCCGCCGCCGCAGGCAACGGAGCTTCCTCGAGGATGACATGGGCATTGGTGCCCCCCACGCCGAATGAGCTGACACCAGCGCGCCGTGGCTGATCGCCACGCGGCCACTCGATCATCCGGGCCGCCACCTTGAACGGGCTCGCCGCGAAATCGATTTCCGGATTCGGCGCACGGTAATGCAGCGTCGCGGGAATTTTTTCGTGATGCAACGTCAACGTGGCCTTCAGCAGTCCGGCCACGCCACTGGCGGCAGCCATATGACCGAGATTGCCTTTCACCGAGCCGAGCCAGCAAGCCTGATTGGCCGTCGTGTCCTGCCGGAACGCACGGGTCAAGGCAGTCACCTCGATCGGATCGCCCAGCGACGTGGCCGTTCCATGCGCCTCGACGTATCCGATCGATGCGGCATCGACTCCGGCGCTCCCCAGCGCCTGACGAATCACGGCAGCCTGACCGCGCACGCTGGGTGCGCTGAAGCTGGCCTTGTCGCCACCATCGTTGTTGACGCCGACACCGCGGATCACGGCGTAGATGGTGTCGCCGTCAGCGATCGCTTCGGCTACTCGCTTCAGCACTACCACCGCGCCACCGGATGAAAACAAAGTGCCGTTGGCAGCAGCGTCGAATGGTCGGCAATGGCCGTCTTCCGATTCCATGGCGCCTTCGACCGGCAGATAACCCGATTCCTGGGGCACCGCGATATTGATACCGCCGGCAAGCGCAAGATCGCACTGCCAGCTCATCAGCGCATACCAGGCCTGTGCGATCGCCACCAGCGAGGTCGAACACGCGGTGTGGATGCTCAACGCGGGGCCGGTGAGATTGAGCCGATGAGCGACGCGCGTCGCCACGTAGTCTTTCTCGTTGGCCAGCATCGTGGCGAAATCGCCAGCAGCTTGCACCAGATCCGCGCGCGACTCGACGAGCTTGCGGTAGTTGTTGTTTGAGGTGCCCGCGTAGACACCGATGTTGCCGGAAAACTGTTCCGGATCGACGCCGGCATGTTCAAGCGCATTCCAGCACAGTTCGAGAAATACCCGTTGTTGCGGATCCATCAACAGCGCTTCGCGTGGAGGGATGCCGAAGAACGCCGCGTCGAAGCGATCGGCATCGGCCATCACACCGCGCGCCGCCACGTAGCGCGGATGACTGGCAAGCTCGGCGGGCACCAACGGCGACAGCTGCTCGCGCGTGAAACGGGTGATGCCCTCGCGCCCCGCCAGCAGATTTGCCCACAGTTCGTCGACTGAGTTTGCGCCCGGAAAGCGGCCGGCCATGCCGACAATGGCGATGCCTTCTGGCGCACTGCTCATCGCACACCTCCCGGCCGCGGCCCAAACCGGGCCAGCGCCGCGCGCTCACGGTCGCCACGGGAACGAGCATCGCGGGCATCGTTAGGCACGCTTGCCGGCGCAGCTGCCGACGACAACAGCGCCGCCAGTTTTACCACGCTGGGATGTTCGTAGATCTGCACCACACTCAGCGTGCGGAAGCCGCGGCGACGCAGCTCGGTCAACGCCTGCACCACGGTAAGTGAACGCGCGCCCAGATCGAACAGGTTGGCATGTACATCGAACTCGGCGACGCCGAGCAGCTGCTGCCACAGCGCAGTCAGCTGCTGCTCCAGCGTTGCTGCCTCGGGCCATACGAGCGGTTTGTTTTCGCTGCCGCTTGCCAGTGTGCGGCGATCGATCTTGCCGCTGGCCGTCAGTGGCAGCGCCGGCAGCACGACAAACGTATGCGGCACGAGGTATGCGGCAAGCTGCGTGTCGCAATGCGTGCGCAGTTGGTCAGCCAGCGTGGCATCGTCGATCTGCGCATCCCGCGGCACCACGTTCGCCACCAGTCGCCTGCCCTGCCCGTCACCCACAGCGACGACCGCCGCCTCGGCTACCGCGGGGTGGCGGCATAGCACCGCTTCAATTTCAGCCGGCTCGATGCGGTAGCCATCGAGTTTGATCTGCTCGTCCAGACGCCCGAGATAGGTGAGTACGCCATTGCCGTCATCGCGTACACCATCGCCGGTGCGATACCAGCGTGAGCCATCGAGTTCGATGAAGCGCTCCGCGCTCAGCTCGGGGCGGTGAATGTAGCCTGCCGCCAGACAATCGCCGCCGAGCAGTAATTCGCCCTCGGCACCCGCCGTAACGGCATTCAACGAGGCATCGACCAGGCGCACCCGCACATGCGGCAATGGACGTCCAATCGGTGGAAGCTCGGGCCAGCTCGCCGGGTCGCCGGATAGCTCATGCGCGGTAACCACATGAGTTTCGGTCGGACCGTAATGGTTATGCAGGACGGCATCGGGAAGCGCGCTCAACAATGCGCGGATGGCCGGTGTGACGCGCAGTTGTTCGCCAGCGGTAATCACGTCGCGCAACGCGAGCCGCATCTCGCCGCCAGCAGCCACGGCCTCAGCGATCGCCTGCAATGCGACATACGGCAAGAACATCCGCTCGATGCGTTCACGCGCGAGCAAGGCCAGTAGCGCATACGGATCGCGGCGCTCGTCCTGCGTGGGCAGCACGAGCGTACCGCCGGTGGTGAAGGTCGAAAGCATTTCCTGGAATGAAACGTCGAAGCTCAGCGGCGCAAACTGCAGCGTCCGGGCCGGTTTGCCAAGGCGTGGATGAGTCACATGCCAGGCAATGAGATGGGCCAGCGCCGCACTGCGCATGGCCACGCCTTTTGGCCGCCCGGTTGAGCCCGAAGTAAACAGCACATAGGCCAGCTCACCGGCGGTGGGAACCGGCGCCAGCGCGGTCATCGCCGCCGATCGCAATTCAAGTGCGAGGTGGCCGCAGCAGGTCATCCCGACAACCGCAGGCAGGCGCGCACCGGCGTCAGGTTCGGCAACAAGTAGCCGTGGCCGCGCATCTTCCAGCATCGTGCACAGCCGGGCGGCTGGATAGCCCGCGTCCAGTGGCAGGCAGGCGCCGCCGCCGAGCAGGATCGCGAGCATCAACACCAAGGTTGGCGGATCACGCTCGGCCATCAACGCAACCACGTCGTTATGCTGCATGCCCCGTTCGTGCAGCGCCGCCGCCATCCGCTCGGCTGAATCGAGCAGGATCGCGTAATCGAGCGATTTGCCGTCGGCGCGCACGGCCGGCACGCCCGGTCGCTCCTGCGCTTGCGCGCGAATCGACGCAAGCATGGCTTGCCCTGCCACCGCAGTAGCCGCCGACATTGAAGTGGCGACCGCGGCAAGCATTACCGATCCCCCCACCCGCTCGATTGGTTGACGCCGAACAGTTCGGCCGCACCCAGCAACGGCCCGATCGAGCTCAGATACGAACCCAGCAGAAACGCCTTCACCGGATATCCGAGCCGACGACGCTCCTCGATGACATCGTCGATGAACGCTGGCCAGTTGTCCGTACCCAGCTGGTCGAACGCGATCGAGATCGTCATGTTCAAGCTACGTGCCGTATGCCACCAGCCACACGGCAGAAACAGTGTCTCGCCGGCTCGAATCACGATCTTTTGCGATTTCGCCTGACGCAGCAACGGGTAACGTTCGTAGTCGGGATGGTGGTGATCCTGGATGCTCGACTGCCAGGGAATATCCGGATTGACGTATAGAAAGCGCTCCTGACCCGGCGCGTAAACAGTGAATTCCTTATCGCCATGCAGTTGGGTGATCCATGCGTGCAGGCGCATGACGTCATAGTGCAGATAGGGGAATTCGCCGCCGGGGCCGCCGAAAAAAATCTCCAGATTGTTGACGTGCTTGAACAGCTGTTGTGGCAGCAATGGGTTGGCCTGCCGATCCGGCAAGCTGTAGCGGAATCGCGGCGTGAGCTCGGTGAGCAATTCGGGAAAGTCCCTCGCAACCTCGAACTTGCACGGGTACGGGCCCGGCCGCTCGATCGTCGAGGCCTCCAGCAAATCGATAAGCTCGTCCAGAGGATAATCGCGGTCACGAACACGAACGACACGCCTGCCGTATTCGCCCCGGAAATATTCCGGCGTGCCACGGCCGTAGAGTGCCCAATCGCGCGCTGCATCGGTGAGGATGACGGGCCGCCGCGGATTTCGATATTCGGCGATGAATTCAGCCACTCCGATTCCGCTGCGCCGATCCACCGTCATGCCAAGCTCGACTGGCGTTGCGCCCGGGCCGTTCTTCACATCAGATCGAACAACGCTTGCCACGGTCTTATCCCCCTTCTGCGTGCCTCGATACCGCTGGCCTCGCTGCGCAACTACTACAACAGCCGCCGCCGGTTCGTACAGGACAACTTTTACTGGCCCTAGTGCAGCCCCCAATCAGAGCGGCGATTGGCACCGAAAAATTCGGCCACGCTCAGCAACGGGCCAAGCATGCGCAGATAGGCCCCAATCAGCAGTCCCTTCGCGTCCTGCCCCGCGCGGCGACGCAACCCGACGACTTCGTCGACGAATTCGCCCCAGTTACTGGGCTCAAGCTGGTCGAACAGCACACTGATGCCGGCGTTGAGACAGCGCGCCGTATGCCAGGTACCGCAGGGAATGAACAACGCCTCGCCGGCATGCACGATCACCTTGTGACTGCGCGCCTCGCGAAACAACGGGTAACGCTCGTAGTCGGGATCCTTGGAATACTCCATGCTCGAACGCCATGGTTTTTTCGGATCTACATACAACAGATGCTCCTGGCCGGGCTCGTACAGCGTCATTTCCTTGTCGCCGTAAACCTGCGCGACCCAACCGTGCATATGCAGAAAGTCGTAGTGCGGAAACGGGAAGTTGTTGCCCGGGCCGCCAAAAAAGATATCCAGGTGACTTACCGAGTTGAAGATCAGCTCCGGCACCAGCGGATGGGTGTGACGATTGGGCAGGGCGTAGTCAAAGCGGGGCATGATGTCGCGCACAAACGCCTGGCAGTCGGTGATAGCGCAGGGGTAGGGCCCTGGCTGATCTTTGGTGGCGTTCTGCTGAAGCCTGATGGCTTCGCCAAGCCGGTACTCGCGATCGCCGCTGCGAATCGGCAGGTCCGCGTATTCGCGGCAAAAGTACTCGGGTGTATATCGACCGCAAGCCGCCCAGTCCTGCATCGCGTCCGTCAAAACCACGGGGCGCCGCGGCTTGCGATAGCGCTGGACGAACTCTTCCACGCTGATACCACTGACCCGATCGACCTGTGCGAATAAATCCGGCGCGACATCTTCCACTGCGAAAGCGGCGCTAACGTCTGTCATTTCATCCCCCCAGCGGCACGCATGCCGGATCATGAAACTCCACTGATCAACTGGCTACTCGATCGACAGGTGCATATCTGTGATCGGACTCACATTCTAATACATAAAATTGACAAAATGCTGCATGTCGGCTAGTGCTTACCCGAGGCGGTCGTTGCCTGTCTGTCCGGGTGCGCCCGGGCTTACCCGGCGAGCCTCCAAGGGGGCAACTCGAAAGGTTACCCAAGGCATCGTCCTTGCGGCTTTCACCATGGCCGCAGGGCCGATCGAGCCGAAAGGGCGAACGGAAGGGCAGCTTTCGAAGCTTCCCAAAGTCCGGCCGGTAGAGAGCGCGGCACTGATCCATTCAGCAATGGAATCCCTTCACATAACTGGCGAGGTGCTGCGTGAAAACCGACGTATCTCCAGGCCCGATCCCCAATCTGTTCATCGTTGGCGCACCCAAATGCGGCACGACATCGCTGTATGAATACCTGCGGCAGCATCCGCAGATATTTTTTCCTTTCGACGACGACGGTTACTCGCGCATCAAGGAGCCCAACCATTTCTGTCCGGAACTGGAGATCCTCGACAAGGACGCCATCACGGACCTGGGCGAATATCTCAGCCTTTACCAGGGCAGCGGGGATGCCACCTGGCGCGGCGATGCCTCGACCAATCATCTGTTTTCGGAGTTGGCCGCCGAGAGGATCAAGGATTTTTGCCCGGATGCGCGCATCCTGGTGATGCTGCGGCCACCCGTCGACTGGATGCGCTCTTATCACAGCGAATTGCTACGCCATCACCACGAGGACATCGTCGACTTCCATGAAGCGTTAGACGCCAGCGAAGACCGCAGGAATGGGCTGCGCATCCCGCCACAGACCAGCGTCCCGAAGTGTCTGGATTATTTCGCCATGAGCAACTTTGCCCCTCAGGTGGAACGCTATTACCGCGTGTTTGGCCGCGATGCCGTGAAAGTGGTGCTACTTGAAGACATGGTCGCGGCGCCCGAGGAGACCTTCAGGGAAATACTCCAGTTTCTCGGCGTGGATAGTTCGTTTCGCCCTGAATTTCGCATCCATAACGAGACGCCAAGACACGGCCGCCTCGAACGTTTTGTCACTTTCGTTTACAAGCGACTGGGCGTGAAATATCTGGTTCAGCTTTTTCTGCCGTATGCGGCCAGACGTAAATTTCTATCCTTCATTCGTCGCAAGGACCTTGCCAAAGTGGCATCCGATCCACGCGACGAGCAACTGCACAAACGCTGCGCGCCCGAGGTGGAACGCCTGTCCAGACTGATTGAACGCGACCTCGGCCACTGGCAGCTGCGGCCCGAACAATGATCGGACCACTGCCGCGCTTGACCTGATCGTCAGCGTGGCAAGTCATCCATTTCACATTTCGACCGAAGCAGGATGCGTTTGATCAACCTTGACAGGTGCATAACAAGGCGCGCCAAATACTGGCCCCGCCCTCGCATGGCCTGCCATGTCGCTCCGGCCGCCCGCTTTCAGCGTGATCATACCGACGCACAATCGTTGCGCACTGGTTGAGCGCGCGGTGGACAGCGTACTGGCCGGCGCCTTGGCCAACGACGTGCAAATGATCGTCGTCGATGACGCCTCGACCGACGCCACGCTAGAGGTGTTGGGCGCAAAGTACGGCCACGACACGCGCGTGAACCTCTTGCGTTCGGAGCTCAACGAAGGACCATCCGGCGCGCGCAATCGCGGGCTTGCCGCAGCCACCGGCGACTTCGTTGTATTTCTCGATTCCGATGACGTGCTGTTGCCGGGCGCGCTCGCGTTTGCGCAAGCCGCGTTCGAGCGGGTTCCGGAAATGCAGTTTTTGACTTTCGAGGGCGACGCGTCGTCGATCGACCGACGGACTTTCAGGCAGCGGATCGTTCGGGATGTGAATCCGGGCTGGCGCAGCGAAGGCTTCGACGCCCATCGTTTCCAGCGGCGCACAGTCGATCCTCCGCAGGAGGTCGATGCGCCGTCGCTGACACTTGAATTCGGCGACTTTTTTCCCGCCGTCCTGTTTGGCGATCTGTTCTGGCTTTCGGGCTTGGTGATCCGGCGGCAGGCCGCACTCGACGCGGGACCTTTCGATACGCGTTACCGTAATCTTGAGGACTGGGATTTCACCGCCCGTCTGTGTCTGACCGGCCTTGGTGGATATCTTGATCACGTCGGCTTTCATCGTGAAACCGGACGCCCCGACCAACTGAGCAACGCCGGAAATCTGTGGCTCAGGGCGGTGATGCATCAGCATATCCTGGCGAATGTGCGCGCCACCGGCCGCGCCGGGAGTGCGGCATCGCAGCGCTTGCTCCGACGTGCACAGGCAGCCGCTGATTATTGCCTGGGGCACCGCTTGCTCGAACGACGCCATGACCATTTCGGACGCGCGTATCTGACGCGGTCGCTGCGCCACGCCTACAAGCCGATCAAGAGCCTGGTGTGGCTCCTCGGCGGCCAACAATTGGCCAGGATACCGCGCTACCTGGCAGGGCCCTGATCAGCCTGAAATAGAGAGCGGCGCTCGATGCCGCTGATCGCTTTTACCTTGGCCGATTCCGCGCATGCGCCATTCAAAAACGCCCGCGGCACGCGTCGTTCAAGTATCCTGCGCGATGAAGCTGATGGATGTGCACGCCGACGTGAAACCGGCCATGGCGGCGCACCATTCTCGAGGGGAAAAACTTGGCGCGCGAGACCGATTTTCTCGACCTGTACAAGATCCTGGGGTTGAATCCCGGCTGCGGACTGGCCGAGTTCAAGCAAGCCTATCGCCGCCGCGTAGCCGTCCTGCATCCGGACCGTCGGACCGGAGATCAAGTCAGCGCGATTGCCGCGGAGCGACTGCAACAACTCACGGCACTCTACGGTTCGGCGATGGAATTCGAGCGTCGCCACGGACGCCT
>Ga0302303_10001178_pt1 | contig 17658 bp, 16 predicted proteins | sample III_Palsa_E2_1_FD_194542 | JGI IMG/M metagenome (GOLD analysis project Ga0302303, IMG submission 194542) | Peat permafrost microbial communities from Stordalen Mire near Abisko, Sweden - III_Palsa_E2_1 | ecosystem: Environmental > Terrestrial > Soil > Palsa > Peat permafrost | place: Sweden...
TACTTTTTATAAACCGGGATGATCTTTTGCGATGAAAAACCATGTATGGTAGTGATCACCGGTGTTTTTATCAAACCGGAATAAGTGAGCGGCAAAAAGTCGAAGTTGTTATGGATAATGTCAAAACCGGCAGCCTTCTCCATCAGATTGCTGATGTGCAGGCACTCCAAAACCTTTGCATCCTGGCTGCGGTCCTCTTCATAGCCCTGTTCGCAGATCGAGTCCAGTTTACAGGCTGTAATGGAGTCGCCGGTGGCAAACAGGGTTACGTCAATGCCTTTTGCTATTAATCCTTCGGCAATGTTCGATGCTACCTGTTCCCAGGGGCCATAATGCCGGGGCGGCGTGCGCCAGGCGACAGGGGCTAATACGGCTACCCTCATTAACAGATCTCCAATCGCTGACCGTACTTATTATATTCGTACTCCAGCTCAAAGGCTTTCAATACTGTTAAATGCGATATAAGATAAGCTAAGGTACTTTCGGCACCCTGGTTACGGTTAATGCCGGTTGGCAGCAAACCATCGCAACAGCCCTTGGTTTCATGGTCATATAATGGCGCACGTAAGGTGTTCTCGCCCAAAAACCATTTGTAGCACAAAAACATCTTCTCTATATACTCCGGCTGACGGAAGATCTGGTAAGCCTGGAAATGCATCAGCACCATAGCCATGGTTTCAATGGCCTGTTGGTCGAATGTGGGGAAAGTTCCGCCTTTATAATACCAGCCATCGTTACCAACCGGGCTTAAATACCCGTTTGAAAGTGTAAGTTTATCTAAAAAGGCCATCGAACTTAGGGCTATTTTTTTAGCTTTTTCGTTCCCGGTTATTTCGGCTGAATGTAGCAACGCCAGCGGGAGTATGGCATTATCATAGGTCATTTTTTCTTCAAACCAATGCCAGTCTTTATCATCATTACGTTCGTAAGCATCAATAAGCGGTTGGGTAAGCGTAGCCAGCTCATTTACCATACCTTCATCGGTAGGGAAAACCTGCAGGTATAAGCTGATGCCGATAATCGTATTAGCCATGCCCCTTAAATGCTTTAAGGCTCTGAAGTGCGGGAACGAGCGTTGGAATATTTCCAAAGCAAACTCCCGGTACGAGTTACTTGACGCGCAGCTGATCAAATGGCCAAGTGCCCAAATTGTACGCCCGAATGAATCTTCGGAGCCTACTTCATCCAAATATTGCCTGTTAAAGCTCAAAAAGTTGCGGAAGTTACCATCATCCGTCTGCATGTAATGAATGTAGCTCAAATAAACCGGCAGCAGTTCAAATGCCTCCTTGCTTTTGTTGCGCTGATGGGCCATCAGGGCCATAATCAGGGCCCGCGCATTATCATCCAGGCAATAACCCTCTTTTAAATTAGGAATGCCATATTTAGCATGCTGAACTATACCGGTATCATCAGTTAAACGAATCACATGCGTTAAGCTGAATTTTGGTAAGATCTCCGGGTCAACAATGCTGTTCCTTAATATCTTTTCGCTAAAATCATGGGTACGGAGCGATTCCTGGGCCACTTTTATAAATTCGGCACCGGTAACCGGCCAACGTAAATGCAGCCCATATTCATAGGCGTTTGTTTTTAGTTCGTTTAATAACCTTTCCTGATCGAGCAGTTCGTTTACAATATCGGCCAGGCCGTCGGTATCCTTAAAATCGAATAAACGGCCCCGGTTATGCGCCAGCAGTTCAGTAGCGTGCCAGTAGGGGGTTGATACCACAGCCGCGCCCGCGCCAACAGCGTAGGATAAGGTGCCACTGGTAATTTGCGCCTCGTTAAGGTAGGGGGTAACATAAATTTCAGCGGCGGAAAGGTAATCTACTAGTTCTTCTTCGGTTACAAATTTGTTGATGAAGGATAGATTTTTTGATACACCCAGTTGTGCTGCCAGCGTTTTCAGATGATCGCGGTATTCTTCGCCGGAGTTTTTGATAACCCCGGGATGCGTATTGCCTAAAACCACATACACCACGTCGGGATGGTTCTTCACTATTTTAGGCAGTGCTTTTACTACGGTTTCCAGCCCTTTATTGCGGCTTATTAAGCCGAAGGTTAACAACACCCTGTGATTTTTAAACTGCGAAAGACTTTTAACCGGGTTAATTTCCGGCGCTTCCACATCGGGCACGCCATGTTCTATTATCTGTATCTTATCGGCCGGGATGTCATAAATAGTGGTTAAAAACTCAACCGCACGCTTGCTCATCACAATTATTTTTGATGATTGCTCGGCTATTTCGCGGATGATGATGCGCTGCACATAGCTGGGGTCTTTTAAAATAGTATGTAAGATAGATATAAGCGGTTTTTCAAGCCGGTTGATGAGCGGGAGGATATAGATGCCGCTTTCGCCACCATAAATACCAAACTCATGTTCCATTATGCAAACATCGGCAGTGCTGGTATTGATGTAATTGGCCGCCCTTATATAATCCTTTTGGTGATTTTGGCGGATGATATATTTTACTTCTTCGGGGTATTCGTATTCATGTAAGCTTTCGGAATCATTTAGGGCTACAACAAAGCCACCTTCCAGCATACTTTTCCGTTTGGGGAAATTAGCATGTACGGCCCGCATTAAATTTTGATTAAAAGTGGCAATTCCACATTCGCGAGGGGGGTAGGTTGAGATATAGGCTATTTTCATAGATAGTACAAGGTTTTTTAGTATTGTTGTTATAATTAAACACCTGGTTGAATAGCTTTTGCAAAACTTGACTTAAAAAAAGTGCATTTTGACTACCTGAATGTGTTTTAATGCGATTTTCAAGGCATTTTGCATTATTACCCTAACGTTTACATAAACCATACCAATTTAACTAAAACAACATGCGCGGCACGTCAAAAACGGCTATGTACCGTAAACGTTACTGAAGCATGACTTAGGGGGAAGAGAAATGGGGTAAAAGGGTTACTTTAAAGCTGTAGTTAATTTATTTTGGCTAAAGCCTTAGCTTTTTTATACCTGATCCGCCCCTTAAAAGGGACGGCAACGAGTACGGCAGTAGTTCATTGCCGCTGGCTTCAGCCAGCGGATAAATAGCATTAAAATATGGCTTTAGCCACAATCAGCCGGCTGCCATAAGCTAAGCAGCCACATAATATGATTTTATGACGATTGATTTGCACCAGAAAACGCAATTTATTATCAACTATAATACTCCACAGCTTCTAATATCACCGCGCAAGCCTTCCTGATCTCCTCCTGTGTGATGATCAGTGGCGGAGCCAGCCGCATGGCGTTGCTGCAATGTAAAAACCAATCGGTAACTACGCCCCTGGCTATACAGCGGTCGATGATGTTTTTGTTGAGTTCGAAACTTTCCAGTTCAAGGGCAAGCATGAGGCCCTTGCCGCGAATTTCTTTTATTGCCGGATGAATCAATAATGAGCGCATCAAAGCCTCCTTTTCTGCAACCTGATTGCACAGGTTCTCATTTAATAAAACTTCCAGCGCGGCCAGTCCTGCCGCGCAGCATACCGGGTGGCCGCCAAAGGTGGTAATGTGCCCCAGGATAGGATTCTCCTTAAACGCCGACATGATTTGGTTGGATGCTATAAATGCACCCACCGGCATACCACCGCCCAATGCCTTGGCCAGCAGCAATATATCCGGCACTATGCCGTAATGCTCAAAGCCAAATAGCCTGCCTGTGCGGCCAAATGCGGCTTGTATTTCGTCAAGTATAAGCAGTGTGCCTGTTTGCTTGCAACGTGCCTGTAGGGCCTGCATATAGGCCACATCCGGCACACGTATACCGGCTTCGCCTTGTATGGTTTCGATTATAACACAGGCAGTTTGATGGTTTATTATGTCGAGATCATTAATGTTATTAAAGCTAACAAAATTAACGCCCGGTAATAACGGGCGATAGGCCTGTTTGTATTCCTCGTTACCCATTACGCTTAGCGCGCCGTGGGTGCTGCCGTGGTAAGAGTTATGGCAGGCCACGATCTGCTGCCTGCCGGTATAGCGTTTGGCCAATTTGAGCGCGCCTTCAACGGCCTCGGTGCCGGAGTTGGTAAAATATACCGATTGCAGGTTTTCGGGCAGCAGGGATACCAGCTTTTCGGCAAAACGAACCTGTGGGGTTTGTACATACTCGCCGTAAACCATCAGGTGCATGTACTTATCCAATTGCTGTTTTATGGCATTAATAACATAAGGATTGCCATGCCCCAGGTTGCTTACACCAATGCCCGATATCAGGTCGATATAGGCTTTGCCTTCGCTATCATACATATAAATACCTTCTGCCCGTTCAAATTCAAGCAGCAGTGGGAAATGGGTGGTTTGAGCGTTATTGGCTAAAAATAGCTGGCGCAGGGTTAGCATCTTCAAAAATAAGTCAAAAGTATGGAGTTTTGACTTATAAGCCAGTTATTCTTTTTGATTTTCTGGCTATAGAACTTATATATATATCAATTACCCGGCGGCGGATTACGCTCGGATAGCGACCTTACCAGCTCATCATTAAACTCGCGTTCGCTTTTATAAAGCTCGCTTACTTTTTCAGGCGGTAATATCCGCAGAAAGGCATCCTTAAAGCGTTGTTTGATGTTCACAATCTGGGTTTCATAATACAGGTCCTTATCAATCTGTTCAGTGCCATCGGTAGCTGCATTGGTATTGTTCAGCCTCCGCAATTTGGTCATATTAAAAAGTTCCTGCTCATATTCATGGTATAAAGGGAAAAATTTGCGTGCCTGGTCTGGCGGCAAATTAAGCTGATGCCTTAAAAAGTTCTCTTTAATGTTTTCAACCCGGTTCTCGGGGTTTTGATTCTGGCGCACTACTATGCGTTCTTCAAAGCCAGGGGGCCGGCGGTCAAATCGCGGCGGCAAACGGCGCAGTTGCCCGTACGATTGGTAACCGGTGCCAATAATAAATAATATAGCAAAAATATGTTTAAGCAATTTATTCATTATTGGTTAGTATCAGCATTATATCCTTGTAAAGCATTGGTTAAGCTGGTTTCATTTACAGGGGCATTTTCATCAATAACTGTATGTTGAGTATCATTGGCATCCACATCCTGCTGTAGATAGCTTTTTATATCGCTAACCGAAATGGTTTGCACCTGTTTGTGTAAAAACGAGTTGTCGTGCTCGGCAACAGGGTCTGTAACCTGGTTAACAAAAATACCCGCGCCTACTATCAATGCAAAACATGCCGCCGCCGCGTATTTGAACGAGCCGGACGCGAACATTTTTCTAACTATACCCTTGCGCTTAACCATATCCTGGTTAACCGTTTGGTTCAGGATGCTTTTGTTGAGCTTTTCAAAATAACCTTCGGGAACGGTAAACGCTTCTTCGGTTTCATTCAGTGCTTCTTCAACCAGTATGCGGGCATTTATTTGCAGTTGCAGGTTATCAAAATAACCTTCGGGCACGGTAAACGCGTCCGTGGATTCATTCAACGCTTCTTCAATTACTACGCGGGCGTTTATTTGCTCCTGCAGGTTTTCAAAATAACCTTCGGGAACGGTAAGCCCGGCATCTGCTGTATTTATAAATTCCTCAACAGCTATCCTGCTCTGGATATTGCCGCTTAACTCTTCAAAGTAATTTTCGGGCAGGGCAAAGCCCCCGCCATTTAATTTTAATTCATCTAAATGAACGCTCGACGTAATCCTCTGCTCCAATTCATCAAAATAGCCGGAAGGCACTGTAAATGGGTTAGTTGCGCTAACCGATTTCAGCGATGGGAATTCCTCCAGCCACTCTTTATTTTCCATATCGCTTTTCATATCCTTATATAGATGAAATTTTGATGAAAAGGTTTAATAGTTTTTTAAAATTAATCTTTTGATAATAAAAACGTCTCAATTTTTTTCACTGCGAGGTGAAATGACGCTTTTAAGGCGCCTACGCTGGTTCCAAGCACTTCTGATATCTCTTCGTACTTCATATCCTCATAGTATTTCATGTTAAAAACCAGCTTTTGTTTATCGGGCAAAGTAAGTATAGCCTCCTGTAATTTACGTTGTGCCTTGTCGCCATCAAAATAGGTGGAATCGGCAAGCGTATCAGCCAGCGAGTAGTCAACCTCGTCCAATGAGATGTTATTTTTTTGTTTTTTCTTGTTCAAAAAAGTAATGCACTCATTGGTGGCAATGCGATACATCCAGGTATACAGCTGCGCATCGGCACGAAAGCCGGGCAGGTTTTTCCAAACCTTGATGAAAACATCCTGGGTTATATCATCAGTATCGTCATGGTCTATTACCATGCGCCGTATATGCCAGTAAATTTTTTGCTGGTATTTTTTCAGCAGCAGGTTAAAAGCCTCGTTCCGGGTTTTTTCATCCTGAAACTTGCTTAATATCTCTGCATCCTCAACCTGTACCGACATATATTATTTTATTATTTGTTGTATTAAATAAGTATTAAGCCTTTTTGTTTGATAAGGCAGCATACTTTAATCAATATTCGGACGAAAATAAGTATTATTTTGGTAGAAATGAACCCCAATAATGTTTGCTTAGTTGAGAGATCGAAGATCACATGGATAACTTTATCCTTATGTTTAGTTTAAGATTTTATCATTACTTTCATCATCACCATCTCCGTATTCCCTATACTTAAATACTTTTCAAGTCTTTCTGCAAGAAAAACAGGTGCTTCATCCGCCGAAATCAATTCAAAACCGATCTGCCCGTAAAAACCTGTCAAATGTTTATAGGGCAGGCAATAGCAGCCGGTCATAACGATATTATCCTTCAGAAACTGTAATACCAGCGAGCCTATGCCCTTGCCATGGTAGCTTTTGATGATCTGCATGCCACGCAAAACTTGTACGCCCTGTTCGGTGCATATCCTTACGGCGCCGATCAGTTGGCCGGATGCTTCGGCTATCACAACCTTATCCTCATTGTCCACGCCGCCGCCGTAACCGCAGGCCTGGTAAAGTTGAACTACCGACGGATATTCATTGATTCCGGCAAAACGGATATTCATAGCTTTCAGGCCAGCAAATCCAGTACTTGTTGTGATGAGTTTTTGGTATCAACCTTATCAATTACCTTACTGATAATGCCCTCCCCATCAATAATAAAGGTAGTGCGGGCGGTGCCCATATATTTTTTGCCGTACATGTTTTTTTCTACCCAAACGCCGTAGGCCTCAACAATATGCTTATCGGCATCGGCAATCAGCGTAAACGGGAGGTTGAATTTAGTCTCGAACTTTTTGTGCGATTTTTCATCATCGGTGCTTACACCTATCACCTCGAAACCTTTACCTAATAACGATTGGTAATTGTCCCTGAAATCGCAAGCCTCAGCAGTGCAGCCGGGGGTATCATCCTTAGGGTAAAAATATAATATTACAGTTTTACCCTTAAAATCTCCTAATGAAACTTCCTTGCCGTTTTGGTCCTTTGCTGTAAAATCCGGGGCTTTATCGCCTGCTGTAAGTGTTGCCATAGCTATCTATCTGTAAAAATCCGCTTTATATTGTGAACTATTGTCTTTCTGGTCGGTTAAAGTTAACTCAAAAGTGTGTTTTCCTGCCGCCAGGCTATCATCAAAGGTATAACTTAGTATGCTGGTTTTATTATTCCATTCCATTAAAACCCACTGCCCGTCAATATACCCCATATAGCTTTTTATGCCCGATAAATTATCGCCGATTTTTAAAGATATGGTTTTTTTAGCCGCCATATTGCCTCCGTTAATAATATTCAGCGGGCGAATGGTGGGCGGTATGGTATCCAGTTTTACATAAAAATAGCCGAAGGTGCGGGGCTGGGCCTTCACATAGCCATCCTCATAAATACCGCCTTCGCAGGCACCAGCCGAATTTACGATAACCGCTTTGCCGGGCCGCCAATTTGCGGCGGTAGTATCAGGCTTGATCCAAAGATCGTACACATCATTTAAGGGCGTAAAGCGGTTATGTATTTGATAGGTGGCCGAGAACGCGCCGGGTTTTTTAGGCAGCACCGCGTAGTTGAAATCAATATCATCGTACAAGTCGCCTGCCGGGATATTTACCTTCACATTATCAGCCGAAAACTGGTTGGGCTGATCGTAACGAAATGGTATAACAGGTTTATAGGCCGCTACTACTATCGCTTTGCTGGTTGATTGCACCTTTAAAGTAAGGGTTGAGGTATTGCCGGCCACATCGCTAACCACGTACTCCACCTCGTGCGGCAGATCATCGGTAAAGCTGATAATACCCCGGTTAATGGACTGCGGGTATAGCGTTATTTTACTGCCCGGTGGTATAAAGCATTTTTGTATGAACCTGCCCGAAGCTAAAAAATCGGGGTAATCAATATAGGCATTAATGGCATGGGTTTGATCGAACGCGAAACGTTCAAGCGCGCAGGTATAAACTGTTTTGCCGTCAAGTTTCAGCTCGATAGAATAAATGCCATTACGGTTGGGTGAGGTGTTATTGATATCAACAGCCGTAATGCCAAAGCCGATGTCGCCATTCAGGGTGATCACTTTTGGTTTTACCAGGTGATAATGCCCGGCCGCGCCGGCAACCGGCAAAAATTCGCGCTGGGTTTTCTCGCTGAAGGGCGCGCCGTTAAAATGATAAATGCAGGCGGTGCCTATGGTGGGCGGTATATTATCTGGTATGGTTAACCCGAATAGTTGCGGGTTGATGGTTTGTTCGGTTTGGGTATCGCGTATCTCAAAGTGTAAATGCGGGCCAACGGCATCGCCGGTGCTGCCCGATAGCGCGATCACCTGCCCCTTGGTTACCGGTACCTGCAGGGGTAGCAGGTTAAAATCTACCAGGTCGTTTTTGGCTTGTATTTGATAGGCACGAAGCAGCTGGGCCAGTTGCGGATTAAAGCTCTTTAAGTGCCCGTAAACGGTAGTATAACCGTTGGGGTGAGTAATGTATACCGCGTTGCCAAAGCCGCCGAATTGCACCCTTACACGCGATACAAAGCCATCTGCCGCGGCATGTACCGGGTAACCTTCCTGCTGGTTGGTGCGAAAATCGAGGCCTGAATGGAAATGATTGGGCCTAAGCTCGCCAAATGAGCCTACAATTTTTGGCGGCAGATCAAGCGGGTAGCGGAAATAGTCCTTTGGATATTGCTGCGTTTGCACAGCATCCTGCCCGAAAGCATTAACTAATAAACCCAGGAAGAGAAGGAGTGAAGCAAGAAATTTTTGTTTCATTGCTTATTTAACATAAAAATCGAGCAATTTATTGTTGTTTAAATATCCCTCCAGCCTGTCGCCAACATTTACTTTGCTAACACCTGCGGGTGTACCGGTAAATATAAGGTCGCCCTTTTTTAGGGTGATGTATTGCGATACAAAGGCGATGATCTTTTCGAATGAAAAAAGCAGATCCTTAGTATTGCCGTTTTGCCTTGTTTGGCCGTTAATATCTAATTTAATATCAAGGTTATACAGGTTTTCAAAATCGGTTTTGGGCAAAAAAACGCTGATAGGCGCGGAGCCGTCAAATGCCTTGGCCAGTTCCCAGGGCAGGCCTTTTTCCTTATGGCGGTTTTGAATATCGCGGGCGGTAAAATCAATGCCCAGGCCAATCTCATCATAATAAGCCGAAGCGAATTTTTCGCTTACGTGCTTGCCTTCTTTACAAACTTTTAGCACCAGTTCAATTTCGTGGTGTACATCCTGCGAAAAATCGGGGTGGTAAAAAGGCTTGTTATCCTTTAGCAAAGCGGTATCGGGTTTCATAAAAATAACCGGCAGGGTAGGAACCGGGTTATTTAATTCTTTGGCATGTTCGGCATAGTTGCGGCCAATGGCAATTATTTTCATAAAGCGAAATTAATGAAAAATGCTGAACCGGGATTAAACGGATCGAGAGGATTTTTATGATTTATTTAAAACTCTCATAAATTTGAAATTGAAAATTCGACATTCGAAATAAAAGAGGCATTTCGGGCCTGGCCAAAACTTACATCACGCTTATGCGCTTAATAACCGACTCGGTGCCGGCAACTATGCGTACAAAGTAAAAACCACGGCTTAATTTGTTGTTGAGCGAGTAGGTTACCTTTTGCTCGCCAAGTTCAACCCTTTGCGAAAAAACGGTAACCAGTTCATTACCCAAAACGTCCATTATTTTAATGTTCACGTTGGAGTTGCGCGATAAGGAGAACTTTAAATTAAGCTGATCGGTTACCGGGTTAGGGTATACCGTTACATCGTTCAGCAATTTATCATCAGCCCGGGGGATGCTGAGTTTAACGTATGATGTTTCTCCCGGCTTTAACGGTGGAAGCGAAAAGGTAAGGCCGTTTTTAAGATAGGATGTTTTTTTTGCTTTTCTTACATGCAGGTAGGTGGTGTCCCTGGGCATGGGGCGGCTGTAAGCAAACGAGAAATTCACCAACACTGCCACAGCGATCAGCAGTATCCATGAATAAAAATAAGTAAAGTTTCTCCGCATGCCTAAAATCTGAATATTCCTGCAAAAGTATAAATAAAGCGCTCACCAGTTTATACACTGTATGTTTAATAAATGTTTTTAACAATTTTTAACATACACAGCTTTTCTTACAATGAATTATTTGTTTTTATACGTTTATTCTAATAAAAAAGGTGTTACTCAATTTTTTTAATATTTTTACTGTCTAAATAAAGTCAGTGTCAAGTCATAAAGATCTACAGAAACTAACGGCAGCGGGGTTGCTCATCAGTTTAGGCATAATTTATGGCGATATAGGTACATCCCCTTTGTACGTATTTAAAGCCATAGTGGGCAGTCAGCGCATTTCCGAAACGCTGGTTCTGGGCGGTGTATCACTTATTATTTGGACGCTTACACTTCAAACTACTATAAAATACGTGGTAATTACCCTGCAAGCCGATAATAAAGGCGAAGGCGGTATATTCTCCCTGTTTTCATTGGTACGCCGCAGGGCCAGGTGGTTGGTGGTACCGGCAGTTATAGGCGGTTGCGCCCTGCTTGCCGATGGTATAATTACCCCGCCAATTTCCATATCATCAGCAATTGAAGGCTTAAAACCCATTTATCCGCATATACCCACGGTATCAATAGTTATAATTATTATGGCCGCGCTGTTTTTTATACAGCAGTTTGGTACCTCGTTGGTGGGGAAGGCATTTGGGCCCATCATGTTCATCTGGTTTAGTATGATGGGTGTGCTCGGCCTCACTTTTATAGTGCAGGAGCCATCTATATTTAAGGCAATAAACCCTTATTACGGCATACGTTTGCTGGTTAGCGATCCGCACGCGTTTATTATCCTGGGAGCGGTTTTCCTGTGTACAACGGGTGCAGAGGCGCTATACTCAGACTTGGGGCACTGCGGGCGTTCAAACATCAGGATAAGCTGGATATATGTTAAAACCTGTTTGATATTGAATTATTTAGGCCAGTCGGTATGGCTGCTGCAACATTCGGGTATGGTGGTAAATATGGATATTCATAATCCTTTTTACAGTATAATGCCACAATGGTTCCTGATATTCGGGATTGGTATAGCTACTGTTGCTACCATTATTGCCAGCCAGGCGCTCATCTCCGGATCGTTTACACTCATAGCCGAGGCTGTACGCTTAAATTTATGGCCAAAGGTGCGCATCAATTACCCATCGGAGCAAAAGGGCCAGTTATATGTACCCAGTGTAAACTGGTTATTATGTGCCGGTTGTATAGGCGTGGTATTGCTGTTCAGAACGTCAGATAAAATGACAGCCGCTTATGGTTTGAGCATAACCGTAGCCATGCTCATGACCACTATATTGGTTTCCAAGTTCCTAAAAAAGAAAAAGGTTCCGGATTATATCATCACTATTTTTCTGACAGTTTACCTGGTTATTGAAAGTACCTTTTTGGCAAGTAACCTGGTGAAATTTGTACATGGCGGCTGGTTTACGTTGTCGGTAGGTACAGTGCTATTCTCTATTATGTGGACATGGCATACCGCCCGAAAGATCAGGAACCGGTATGTTAAATTTATTGAGATAGACGATTATTTCAGCATTATAAAAGAACTAAGCGAGGATGAATCAGTACCCAAATATGCCTCACAATTGGTTTATTTAACCAGCGCTAATTTCGATTCGGAGATAGAATCGAAGATCATCTATTCTATACTGCAAAAGCAGCCTAAACGTGCCGATGTGTACTGGCTGGTACACGTTGATGTGGTTGATGAACCTTACAAACGCGAGTACGAGGTTAACTTTTTAGTGCCTAACAAACTCATCCGGATTGATTTTAAACTCGGCTTTAGGGTAGAGCAACAAATAAACCTGCTGTTTAGAAAAGTGGTAGAGGACCTGGTGAAAAATGGCGAGGTAGATATAACGAGTAAATATACCTCGCTTAACAAGCATAATATTGTAGGCGATTTCAGGTTCGTGGTGATTGAGAAGGTGATATCCCGCTCGCATAACCTGTCGTTTTTTGAAAGGTTTATCATGGCATTTTATGTGCATCTTAAAAAAGTCAGCCTATCCGAAGAACGTGGTTTTGGCCTCGATCTGAGTTTTGTTACGGTTGAAAAAGTTCCGTTAATGCTGGCTTCGCCCGAATCGGTTGAACTATCCCGCGTAAAATAAGCTGAATAATAAGTTCAGTTTTTATACAGATTGTTAACGCACATTTGTAATTAAGCCATTTAACTATCGCTAAAGAAATGATGGAATAGTAAGTATTTTAGCTTAGTGAAAGATTACTAATGGTTGGTTTATATAATAGGTATTTATTAAAAAGCACATCAGCCATTGAAAAAAATACTATTTGCCCTGCTTTGCCTTATATCATTTAAAGCCAATGCCCAGGTTACCGATGGTGATACTGCAAAAAAGGTTAAGCTTGCCGATACCATAAAAAAGGACCTTTTTACAGCGCCTGATACCGTAAAGCGTTTACATAGCAATCCCTTGTCGTTTATTCCGCCTGCCATTTTGATAGGGTATGGGGGGCTATCGTTCGCTATACATCCCATAAGGCGCATTGATTATTATTTTTACGGTGTTACCCAGCGCAGCGATCCGAATTTTAGCACCAAAGCCGAAAGCTATTTTGAGTTTACTCCTATTGCTATGGTATACGGGCTCGACCTGGTGGGTGTTGAAGGCAAAAATACATTTATTGATCGTACCGCCTTGCTTGGCCTATCAGCGGGTATATTTGGTGTAAGCGGTTACATAACCAAATATGCCACGCACAGATTGCGGCCTAATAAAACAGATTATCTATCGTTCCCATCGGCACATACCGGTACCGCTTTTTTAAGCGCCGAGTTTTTGGCGCAGGAATACTCCGAAAAATCGCCGGTGTACACGGTAATCGGTTATACTATAGCTGTTACTACAGGTATTTTCCGAATGTATAACCGTGATCATTGGTTTAGCGATGTGGTTGCAGGCGCGGGTTTTGGTATACTTTCAACCAAAGCGGCTTATTTGATTTATCCTTATATCCGCAATAAACTTACTCATAAGGATAAGAATGGCAAAAGCACCATGGTAATGCCCACCTACCAAAACGGCGTACCTGGGCTGTCATTTGCCATGCAGCTATAACAGTTTGCTTCGGAGCTTTACTTGTACTTGATCTTATAGATCAAAATGGTAGCCGCAAATATCAGCGTGATGGCATTGGCTACCGCTACCGGCAGGCTGGGTTCCATAACGCCATATATCAGCCACAACAAGGTACCTGCTGTAAACAGGCAGTACATGGGTAACGAAATACCCGATGTATCCTTGGTTTGTATGGTTTTTATAGCCTGTGGCAAAAACGAAACCGTTGTGCCAAACGCGGCAAAATAACCTATGATGGTAACTAAATTCATTTATATGGGTTTTTTGCGCTCCGAAGCATTGAAAAATGCCGCCGAAACCAGGTAAAGGGCCAAAAAGCCAACGCAGCCGGCTACTATTATATCTAATATCTCTATCAACGCGTCGTGCTCCGGCTTAAATATACATACGCCGGCTATGGCCAACGCGCCGCCCACGGCAGCTATCCTTACCGATAAACGGTGAGTTGGTGATGCCTTGTTGCCTAAATGGCTATGGGTATAACCGTAGCTAACATAAATAACCAAGCCAATAACCAGCCAGCCTATAAAACGCACCCAGTTATCGTAGCCGAGCTGTGTCATTAAATAAAAGCAGCTCAGTAAGCCTAATACTGGTACTAACGACAGGTTTTTAACAAAACAGGCTACTGTTAAGGCTGCCGATAAAATAATGAACAAAAAGAAAGGGAAATTCTCATGAGCATCCTGCCCGCCGAACAAGGCAATCATCGGTTTCCAAAACACGTAGCAGCCAATAACAAATAATACAGGTACAATAAATTTGGAGTTGATGTAGGGCATGTGAAAACGCCCTGCTTTAGCCGCCTCGCGGGGCAGCAGCAATACACCGCCGCAAACCAGCACGAATGCGAAAAGGGTGCCTATACTGGTAAGGTCGGTTACTACGGTCAGGTTTAGGAATAAGGCGGGAATAGCCACCACAAAACCGGTTACGATGGTTGAAAACGATGGCGTATGAAACTTGGGGTGTATGCGCGAAAATATCTTAGGCAGTAAACCGTCGCGGCTCATGCTCATCCATATACGCGGCTGGCCCAGCTGGAATATGAGCAATACACTCGCGGTAGCTATCACCGCGCTAAAGGATATGATACCGCTTATTCCGTTTAAGTGAACCTGTTTAAACACAAAAGCCAATGGATCGCCAACGGCTAAAGTTTTGTAGCTAACCATACCGGTAAGTACCAGCGCTATCAAAATATAAAGTACGGTACAAATAATGAGCGAATAGATCATGCCGCGCGGGAGATCGCGCTGCGGGTTTTCGCATTCCTCGGCCGTTGTCGATATGGCATCGAAACCAATGTAAGCGAAGAACACACCCGAAACGCCTTTCATAACCCCGCCAAAGCCGTTGGGCATAAAGGGGTGCCAGTTGGCAGGCGTAACATAAAAAAAGCCGATGGCTATAACAGCTACTACAATGGCTATTTTTAAAATAACCATGGCATTAGTAGCCCTTTTAGTTTCGCGTATGCCTATGTAAACCAGGTAGGTAATAATAACTACGATGAGCAGGGCCGGTAAATTGGCTATTAGTTTAAAATTGCCTATGCCGGGGGCGGTTGCCCAGGCTTGCGCGCCTTCTTTTATGGCATCGGTTATACCGGCAAGCTGGTGGCTGGCCGTAAATTGCTGAAACTGCTCATGCGCCTTAAATGCCGAAAAATAATCCATGGTAACCCAGGCAGGCACGTTGAGCCCAAAGCCGGTAAGCAGGTTTACAAAATAAGTGCTCCATGATATAGCTACGGCTATGTTACCAATGGCATATTCCATTAACAGATCCCAGCCGATGATCCAGGCGATCAGTTCGCCAAAGGAAGCATAGGCATAGGTATAGGCGCTGCCCGCCACCGGTATGCGCGAGGCGAATTCGGCATAGCAAAGGGCCGAAAATCCGCAGGTAACTGCTGTTATAACAAATAGGATAGTTACACCCGGCCCGCCGGCAAACGAGGCCTCGCCGATGGTAGAGAATATGCCCGCGCCAACTACGGCGGCAATTCCCATCAGGGTCAGATCTTTTACATTTAAGGCTTTGGTTAAATGCGAACCATGTTCGCCGTCGCTGAAACCGCTGGCAACATCAGCTAATATTTTATCGACAGATTTTGTACGAAATATACTTTTTGACATAATTGTAATTAAGAGGCCGTAGTACCAAACATAACCATTTTTTTGCAGGGAATAAAATATGGCTTATTTTGCACCATGAATATAAGCATAAAAGATGTATTGTATAAAATAAGGTTCTTTTTTGTGCCTTACCTGGTAGTTTTATGCGCCTGTTTAATCATCAAACTCACCTTTACCCGCGAAGACATTTACTTTGCCGTAAACAGCCACAACTATCCCTGGGCGGATACTCTGGCGCCTTATATGACCGACCTGGGCAACGGCTGGACAACCATTGCCTTTGCCGCCATATTACTATTGTTCAATTACGGCAAGTCGCTTTTCCTGGCAATAACCTACGCGGTTACATCCATCCTGGCGCAGATCATCAAGCACATTTTTGATGCGCCAAGGCCCAGGCTGTATTTCCAGAACCAACTGGGGCATATTCACTTTGTCAAGGGAGTTTATATGCTGAGCCTGCACAGCTTTCCATCGGGGCATACGGTTACGGCTTTTTCTACCCTGGTGGTTATTACCTACTGGTGTAAAAATAAAGGCTGGGGATTGCCGCTTTTGCTGCTTGCCATATTGATCGGCTACTCGCGCATGTATTTAAGCGAGCATTTTTTTGAAGATGTAACAGCAGGTTCAGTTATCGGCACTATTACCACCGTGTTTTTGATCACCTGGCTGTACAGCAAAAAGTTTTTGTATACCGATAAATGGAATAAGGGATTGCTGCAGCGCGGATAGTCTGTTTACTATACATCCCTTGCAAGGTTCATTTCGAATTGCTTGCAAGGGATGTATGACAAGGATAACCTAATCCAGAATTTCCAGGTTTCGTTTCCTTCTGCGCATTACGGTAAAAAACACGATCAGTACAATTACCAGCCCGCTTCCGTACAGGGCCATTTGCGAAATTCCGAATAAGGATGAGCCTCCGCCAATGGCGAGGTATTGGTCGTTCCGGCGCAGTTCGGGCGATAATTTGATGGAACTGAAATAGGCTTTTGATTCAGATGTTATCAGCTCCGACCTTATATCATCATAAAAATATTGAAAGGTATAAGTCACTTCCTGTGTATACAGCAACAAAAAGCGCCTGAATTGTACACTGCCGTTGCCATCATCGGTACGCAGGGTAAACAGCCGGCCTTTTAATGATCCTACCGTGGTATCGCGTTCGTTTTGGATGGTGCCGTTGCCAACCTGTTTAACATCAGCGGCATAATCCTTAAATACCGTTTTCAGGTCCTTTTCCTTTTTTAACGGGGCGTTATTTTTGGCATTGGGTATACGGGTAACTACCACGTACCCAAATGAAGTATTGGCGCTAAAAGTTTGCTGGCCGAGGGTGTCTTTTTCTATGTAGGTAGCGGGTAGCGATACACTTACCAGGCTATCTATTTTTACTGTTTTTATAGATTGGCTATAGCTAAAAGTTGTAAACAGTATGAGGCTAAATATTGAAATTATCTTTTTCATAAGTATTATTTTAACTTATGATTAACTTGTAAAAGCCCAATATGTTTGCTGTTTATAAATTCTGCTTGTATAAACCCCTTATATTAAGGCATTTATACCAATTAAAAATGGATGGATTTTAAGCTTCTTTGTCGCCTTGAGGAATGAAAAAGCGCTGATCTGAATTAATTCTACTAAAAACATAGATTTAATAGAATTAATTATATATTTGCACTGTAATTATACGGTATATATATCTGACAAGAATGTCAAATTTGATCTTAGGTATATAAAGGTATTATTAAACATAGTCGTGTGACCGAGTGGATAGGTGGAAATCTGCAAAACTTCTTACGGCAGTTCGAATCTGCCCGCGACGTCAATTAAACAACAACCGCACCTTCGTCAACGCGCTGACGAAGGCACAACAAAGGCCTGATTTCGGCTCATTTCAACCTTATTTTGATCTTTCGAGCGGCTGATTTGTAAAACAGCCACCCTAATTGGTATAAAATAACGGT
>Ga0302303_10001180_pt1 | contig 17645 bp, 16 predicted proteins | sample III_Palsa_E2_1_FD_194542 | JGI IMG/M metagenome (GOLD analysis project Ga0302303, IMG submission 194542) | Peat permafrost microbial communities from Stordalen Mire near Abisko, Sweden - III_Palsa_E2_1 | ecosystem: Environmental > Terrestrial > Soil > Palsa > Peat permafrost | place: Sweden...
CGCGGCGCTGAAGCAGAAAGGCCTGCTTTAAGCAGCCCCCGACTCTATTTGGAATTCGTGGAGACTTCACATGAGCAAGATTCTCGTCATCGCCGAACATCTGGGCGGCAAGCTGAACCCCTCCACCGCTCGCGCAGTCAGCGCTGCGGCGGCCGTGAAGCCTGAGGCCATCGACGTATTGGTGCTGGCTGACGCGCCTGACGCCATCGCCGCCGAAGCGGCGAAGATCGACGGCGTGAGCCGCGTGCTTACGGTCACCCGCGCAGAGAACGCGCATCCGCTGGCCGCCGTGCTGGCGCCACAGATTGCCAAGGCAGCCGACGGCTACAGCCATGTGTTTGCACCGTCCACCACGTTCGGCAAGGACGTCGCCCCGCGCGTCGCCGCGCTGCTCGGCGTAGCGCAGGTCAGCGACGTGATGAGCGTGGAAGCCGCACACACCTTCAAGCGCCCGATCTACGCCGGCAACGCGATCATTACGGTCGAGGCCGACGCGAATCACACCGTCGTCGCCACCATCCGCACCGCATCATGGCCAGCCGCCGCAAGTGGCACCAACAGCGCGCCGATCGAAGCGTTGAGTATCGATGTGGCGCTGCCCGCGCATACGCGTTTCATTGAACTCAAGCAGGGCAGCAGTGACCGCCCCGATCTGCAAAGCGCGAGTAAAGTGGTCTCCGGTGGTCGCGGCGTCGGCTCGAAGGAAAACTTCGACATCATCTACAAATTCGCCGACAAGATCGGTGCCGCCGTCGGCGCCTCGCGCGCCGCGGTCGACGCCGGCTATGTGCCGAACGAAATGCAGGTGGGCCAGACCGGCAAGATCATCGCCCCCGAGCTGTACATGGCGATCGGCATCTCCGGCGCTATCCAGCACCTGACCGGCATCAAGGACGCCGGCACCATCGTCGCGATCAACAAAGACGGCGAAGCGCCGATCTTCGAGATCGCCGACTTCGGTCTGGTGGGGGATCTGTTCAAGCTGATACCTGAGTTGGAACAGGCGCTCTGACAAGTCAGATCGCGGACGCCACCTGCAGTTTCGAATTCAACCGTGAAGCTTGCGCGGCGTTGGGCGCAAGCAAAGGATCCGGGATATTCCAAAACGCTCAAACGGAGCGCCGACTCAATCGATTCGCAACATGGACGTAAACCTGCCCATGAATTTCCGCAATCGATTCAAAGACGCAATATCAACAAGTCACGGTCGATCTGCAACAATGGCTGCAGCTATCCGTCTTTTCGCTGGTGATTCGCTGTGATAATTGGAAAAGGACTTTTGGCTCGTTCCTTCGAGCCACATTTCGGCAAAGATCCAGAAACCGTCATATTCGCCTCCGGAGTATCCAATTCTCTCGAAACACGCAGCAGCGAGTTTGAGCGCGAGCATTCACTTCTTCGGGAGCTGCAATCTGGTGATCCGAAGCGGCTAGTATATTTCGGTAGCTGCGGCGTCACAGTTGAAAATGGCGAGCTAACGCCCTACATGAAACACAAGAGATTGATGGAATCTCTGGTGCTCTCGTCCGCAGGCGGCCTGGTTCTTCGCTTGCCCCAAGTGGTGGGTGCAATGGGAAATCCGAATACGCTCAGCAACTTTATCCATGACAGGATCGAATCTGGCGAACACTTCACCGTGTGGGCGCATGCCGAGCGCAATTTGATCGACATCGACGACCTCATTGCAGCAAGAAACTCCATGTCCATGATTGAAATCGTCAAAGTATTCGAGCGCGTTCACGGGAAATCTGCCAATTATTCCATCGTGGACAAGGGCGACCCACTGAAAATCGATACAACAAAGGCGATGGAAATTGGCGCGCGTTTGGGCATCGACCTCGGTGATGGCTACATCGAACGTGTCATCAGGAAGTATTACGCGCCACAGTGACAGCGACCAAACTGCGATGACTTGTCGTGGCTTTCAGGCGTCGAATGCACAGCAACCCTATGAGTAAGAGCCAGATGCCAAATATTGCTACTGATTATCTCGTGGACGTCTCGATCGTGGTTCCGGTGTATGGCGGAAGCTCCGCACTTTCGGAGCTTTGCGCTCGAGTAGCCGCAACCATGTACTCGGCCGGCCTAAGCCACGAAGTGATCTTGGTCGATGACCGTGGCCAAGCGGAAGCATGGGACGTCATTTGCTCAATTGCCGGGAGCCGCACGGATGTCGTGGGACTGCGCCTGGGAAGAAATTTTGGTCAGCACGCGGCAACGATCTGCGGAATTGCCAACGCCCACGGAAAATGGATCGTCACCATGGATGATGACCTGGAGCATCCGCCAGAGGCAATCCCGGCCATGCTCGCGGCCGGCGACGACAATCATCCACTGATTTATGGCATCTTCGAAAAGCGCACTCACGCCGCATATCGCAATATCAGCTCGGAATTGATGCGGCGCATGCTCAAACGCGCTTTTCCAGATCTCAATGAAGACTATTGCTCATTTCGCGCGATCCACTCCCCGCTGGCCAAGCAACTCGATCGCTTCGGATTGAATCGTCCCTACATCGATGGGATGCTGTCCTGGATGACGTCATCGGCTCGCACGGTTCGCGTACCGCACGGGCAGCGGCAACATGGAAAAAGCACCTACACCTTGCGCAAGTTGTTGTCTCACGCGGCCAATATTTTCATTACTTTCTCCCATTTGCCACTACGCCTTGCTACCTATGGGGGTGCCGCTTTGGCAGCTGCAAGCTTCCTCTACCTGATCTACGTGGTGTTCGGAAGGTTGACCGGAAGCATTACCGATCCAGGTTACGCATCGATCATGTCCGTGGTGTTGTTCGCCTGCGGCATTCAGCTGCTGATTCTTGGCGTGGTCGGCGAGTACATCGGAAGATTGATGGGCGCCACCTTTCGTCGACCGGTTTATCTGGTTGAAAATCAGGTCGGAAAACATCCGGCGAACTCCACGAATCCTTCCATCAGAACATCATGACAGTAACTTGAGATGCGACGTCATTTGTCCAAAATAGTAGTGGTCAGTGCACGGCTTAACTCAATGGCTCCAGCTTGGACTGGGGAAGTCTTTCGCTTCCTGATAGGCGGGGTACTCAACACCGTCGTGGGCTACGGAGTGTATCTGTCGCTGTTTCACTGGTTGCGCTACGAAGTGGCGTATGCCATCGCCTATGTCGTCGCCATTGCCGTGTCTTACGTGTTCAATGCCATGTTCGTGTTCCGCCAACCACTTCGAGCACGTTCCGCGTTGTATTACCCGCTGGTTTATCTCGCACAGTTCCTCCTGGGTCTGCTCTTGCTGAAAGTGCTGATCGGCGCAATGCATATGTCTGCTTGGCTGGCACCACTGCTGGTAAGCGTACTCACCATACCGATGACTTTCCTGCTTTCACGAATCATCATGCGGGCTCAATGAGCTCCGTAGTTAACGCCGATACGGTGGGTGTCATCGAAGCTCTTTCGCTGCTGGCCGCAGCGTGGCATCAGGACGAGGCTTGAAGGACGTACTGGGCGCCGAGTGGAAGCCATCCCATGAAGGATTCCAGCGGACGGAGTGCGGCCAGCGCATGAGGAAAAAACACCACGTAGCGCACCCGGATGTCACTGAATCCAGCGTCGCGTGCCAGTTTTAACAGCTCAGCTCTTGGCAGGAGAATGGCGTCTTCATCGAATGGACATTCGTTGACGGCTTTGACTGTCAGCGGGTTCAGGACATTGTGTTCGAACACAAAAATCTGTCCTCCAGGCTTCATGACACGTCGAATTTCGCCCATCCAACGCAATCTGTCACTGGGTGGAATGTGGTGCAAAACGCACGCAACAAGCACTGTATCGAAGCTGTCGCTGGCATACGGCAGCCCCGTTTCCGGTGCAACTTTGAATGACGCCTCGCTGGACAGGGATTCCTGGGCAAGCCTGATGCTCTCACCTGACGGGTCCGTACCAAACAGCTCGGCCTCCGGAAAGACCCGGCGCAGATGTGATATGGAGTTTCCTATGCCGCAACCGAAATCCAGTATCGCTAGCGGTTGGCCCGAAGGATTTGGGAGAACTCGAGCAGCCATGTACTTTGCCTTGTAGGCGGAGAAAAAAGAGGGCTCCTCTCCGCTGGCAACGATGCTGGCCTGATGCAGCTCGGTATATTTGTCCGCGTACCGATCAAACTCAGGTTTTTCCAAATTGCTCATAGCGACTTCCGCAGAATATTCTTGTTTGCCCAAATAGCGAGTAAGCGCCAGTCAGCGTATCAAAAACCACTGGGCAGTGGCATTGCCGCGCCGGCGCTTCCCTTCCCCGTCTCATGGTCTGGCGATCCGGTGGGTACAGGAGACAATGTGGGCAGGTAAGGATGTCGCTGCTGCACCTGCGGCGAGAAAATATTGAGACGGTTTGCACTCAACATCTGGATCAACTTTTGCCGTTCCTCGAGTGGCAAGTTGCAGATCCGACGCTGTTCTGGAAGGCAGTTGGCAACATGAGCAGGGTCCGTGACGAGTTGGTCGATCTGGTTTGCCATATTGGCGTCATAGGCCCATTGAGCCTTCCGAATGTGCCAGGCATCGATTGATAGCGGAATCTGCACGGCGAGCAGAATCAGACAGCCCCCGGCAGGCACCCAAATATCAGTCACATGCCGCCATTTCGGCCGTTGAAACGCCCACTGCGTAGACTCAGCCCACATAAGCAGCAGCGCGATCAAATGCCCTGCGTATAGCAAGATGTAGCGTGGCTGATTTACAAAGTCAGTGCCAAGATTGGCTACGCGCCCGACGAGGATGCCCGCAACCCAGCCGTAAAAGAGCAGCATGAGACATACAGCAACGAAAATCGAAAGATTGTATTTGATGCGAAAAGCCTTCCTCCAGAACAACAAATGCGCAACGAGCAAGAGGGCGCCCATGATCGCTTGCCATATCATCCAGGTATCAGGATGAGTCGATGGGAATGGACTTTGGTAGGACACCGGAAGCACCAGCGGCAATACCGCCAACCTCCACCAACCATCGCCCTGAAAGCGAGCGAGCAATAACCCCATGTCGAACGAAATTGACGTTGCCCGCGTCAAGCCAACAATGGGGGCGTAAGCATATCCAATCCTCACGCACACCATGCATACGCCAATCACCGCCAGCACCTTCCAAGTTGAAAGACGCCGCTGCGCCGAATCACATATCTGCCACATCAACACGGCAAACACTACGGCCGCTACGGCAATCAAGGCACTATCGTCACTTGAGATGCCAAGCAACAGAGTGACCATCGCCAGCATCAGGTAACGCTGACTCTTGAGGGCATGCCATACGACCACGATGAACACGAGAATGATCAGAGTGGTGATGTTTTCGAGGGCGACCAATGGCCACGTCCAGGTCCCAGCGTTTCCGTTCAGTGAAAAGAGCACCGCACACATGGCGGCCCAGCCAAGACAACGGGGAATATCGCTGCCATCTCGACGCGGCTCTGCAACGACGATTCGGTACAAAATAGCAACTGAGGCCGCAGCAGCGATCACTCCGACTACGGCGCCCACCATAAAATCGAGACCAAAGTAACGCCACTCGAAAAGCATCTCAAGTTTGAACAGCGGTTGCGCGTGATCCACTCCAGCGCGCTTGACGAAGAAGTCGCCCAAACCAAGACTGCCGTCGATTGCCTTGCGCAGAAATACATCAAAAAAATACCAGGCATCCCGCTGGATTACGGGGGAAGAAACACGCAGTACAAAACACAAGGCATTGAGCATGGCCAACGCCGCCACAAACCATGCCAGCACGCGGGCAACATTCGGCGTAGCCGACCATGGCTTCCAACTTTGACTGCGCTGCTGCATCAAGGCCACCGCACTTGCCACCCTGTATTGACGATCGATTTCTCGCCGACATGTGTAATGTGAAAACCCACGCAAAGCAATCGAGCAGCTTTTGTGCTTCCCCTCGAAGGGATTCGTCGAGTATTGCCGGAATGTCATTGCCGGTCGACTTTGGTCGTCGACCCCTGCAAGCGATGAAACATAACGCGGACCCCACGCGGCACGTTGGACATCATGCCATGCCCGCGCCAAGCCACACACGCAATCGCCCCATCACTTAGGGATTGGGTTGTCGCTCGAAAGCGCTGTGCGACGCACCGCATCAGTAAAGATATCCAACGAATACAAGGCAGATGCCTTCACGTAGTCTTCATGGGCCGCAGCCCGTTGCCCCAGATCTTCATGGGCGCGTCCGAGCTCAAACCAGGTCCAGGCGTCGGATTGAGGTATGGGACCCAGGCTGGCCAGCGACAAAATAGCCTGGTCTTCCTTTAGCTCGCTAAGACAGCCGATCGTCTGCGCGTCAGGGATTGCCACCCAGGAATTGCAAAACATCGCAGCTAGACGGTGACTGCTGTCCAGTCTATTCAACTCATCAGTAGAACCTGAGCGAATGAATCTGCCAGTCTTGTCAAAGTAAATAACAACATCAAAATCCTTCAACTCAATGTTGTTCGCGGGAACCAAACGACTTGCCTGCCTCGATATGGGAATCAATGGCAAGTCCCGCTGCGGAGTCGCGACGCGCCAATCAAATTTGTATGGGAAACGCGAAGCAATGAATCTATCGTTTTTGAATGGATTGAAAGCGTTCAATGGGCCTGCGACAAGAACCCGCTCCCCTGGGTGAAGAACTGTTGGAAGTAATTTCAGGGCGCGAAGCGTTTGGGCATTTGCTCGCTGATTGTTTATGTACCACGTACGATAATCTGGCGCATCATGAGCTATCGCCCAAGCAGAGGCTACCAATGCCGCAAAGAGAAGCATAGTCCAAGCAATTGAAGCAAGTTTGACTTCTGCACTCTGAGTAAAGGAAAAGGCCACGGCGAGCAGGATGATCGAACTTCCAAACCAGCTATACATAGGAACTAAGTGCTGCGGGATCGCAAGCATCGGAACAATAGTGAGCAATGCCAGCGTCAAGACACCGACTACAATTGTCCAACCCTGCTGTAACGAGAGTCGAAGAAAGGCCAGGGCCACCAATGGCCATACTCCGAGCGGAAACAACCAAGCTATATAATAACCAAACGCGTGAAACACCGCCGCGTTGCTATGCGCAATGGCATACGGATTTGAGGCTGGCGCCCCAAGCGCGATAAATCGCGATCCCAGGGCAATATCCTTGAGCAGGATCGCCACAACCACCAATCCGGCAAAAATAGCCCGCACGATCGCAAGCCTTAGCCCTGCCTTTCTTATGAATATAAATGGCAGCACCACAAGAACAGCACAATAAGTGGGTTTGAATTCCACACTGACCCAGACCAGTACGGCCGGCCATAACACCGACGATATCCGCTGATATGCACTAGCATCCAGAGGCGGAATCCTCGTAAGGGCCAACACATAGAAACAGGCCGTTATGCCCGCAAGTACGCCACCAAAATCCAGGCAGTTCAGCTCATAAAAGGTCGACAGGCTGAAACAAAGAAAAAAATAGATAAACGTCGACACATAGCCAACGAGTCTACCGGTTACTACTTCCGCTACGCAAAGAATGAAAACCGGTAGAGATATTGCTGTTATCAATAATGCAACTACAAACCCTTTGACATTGAGAATGACACCCAGCAACTTTATCGCCAGCAGCATAAGAGGACGCGGCTTGAGAAGATCATGTAGCCGGAAACCGATGCGCGAATAGTTGAAATATGCCCAGTCGTCTGAATGTAGCGGAACCCCTAATTTTATGAAACCAGGGGTAAGCAAGCGGGTAGCTAGCAGATAGGCGACTATTACGAGCACCAATCGAATGGCAACGCGCTGAACTTTTTCTCTAGACGTGATTGTCATCAAGTGACTCGTATTAATGTTGGCGACGCTGAACGAATCTATTGAGTGGGGGAACCCAATTTAACATCGAGTCTTTGGCTCTAAGTTGGCTACAAGCGCAAGATTTCCGATAACAGCATCGATCCGCGAACGGGTGCCCGGTGTCGAATTTACTGCAGCATGTTGCAAACGGCCACTACGACACTTCAGCTCAGAATACGTCAATTAGCCGAAATCGGGTCAAGTTCGCCAACCAAGGCAATTTTCCAGAGCGTGAAACGGTCGCCCACAACTACCGGAATGGCTTGATGCTTGACCTTGAGTTCATCGAGAGCAGATCTTGCCCAAACAATGAGCTGGCTTGATACATACGGGGAGCCATCCGTCGGCAACATCATGTATTCAATTTGATCCTTCCCGATGAAATCCTCGATAGACTTTGATGAGTTGGCATATGCGGGCATGTACATTGCTATTGCGTTCAATGACTCCTCTCTGACGGGCAACCAGCTGTCTGGAAGGTTTCCAAGCATCGAATCCGGTACCAGTCCTAGCACACGCGTATCCCGCGGCAACTTATGGAGAAACTCGTAGATCGGCATCATGCCGCTATAAGTTAGCGCGGCCTTGGCACGGACGTTATAGTCCTCGCCAGACCTTCTGAAATCGAGATCGAAACCGCGTGTTCCGGGCCCCCAGGATCCAGTAACCAGCGCGACAAGGACGGAGCAGGTAACAAACAGAGAAAGAACCGCACGAAGGCTGCGACCCAGTAAGTTTTTCTGCAATAGATTATTTCCAACCAGTCCCAGGGCCGCAATGAGCGAGCACAGGACCGGAACTATGTAGTAGTTGCCGTCACCACCACGATCCGGAAATTGCACAAGCTGCAGTAGCACAATGAACGTGCCGGCGAAGATCCAGAAAATATAAAGTCCCGAAAAGGCTCGCACAGTGAAACGGTTCAAAGCCAACCCGACAACGGAAAAAAATACAAAGGCGCCACCCGTCCACGCTATCAGTATGTGTGGCAGTTTTGTCGGCCTGAAAACAAAATCGAAAAGCAGCGGCAAGATTTCGTGGTTCCACCCTATGTCTTGAGGCGGGGCATTGCTGGCAGGAAATTTCCGTGCGAAGCCAAGCATCTCGGTAAGGTGTACCAGGATGCCTGGTTCAATGAATGGCACTCCAGCCAATAGATACGTGCGCACCGTGACAAGCGCAAACAGGCCAACAGATCCAACGACGATCCAGAGCCATATGCAAGCCCTCAAGGGTCCGGGTGCTGAGTCCTTCGATCTCACTAAGAGTTCCCTAGTCAGATAGATCAGCGCAATAAGCGCGAGCACTCCAGCGTAGACGAACACTGACATCCGAAATGAAATGGCCGCTGGCGCGCCCGAGAGCATGAGCAACAACCAGCGCCAGTCTTTAGACTGTCGATAGCGGATGAATCCATACAAGCCAAAGAATATCCAGTATGCGGCGAGTATGTCGCCCTTGGCAGTGATGGCGATATTCAGGACGGCCGGCGTTGCCAAAGCTACTGCGACCATCATCAAGGTCAACGCCGGCTTCCAGCCGAGCCGATTACCAATGGCATACAAGCATATGCCCAATGCAAGCACGCACCAAATCGTAAAGCCGAAAGTTGCCGTTATGCTATGAAGGCCAGACAGTGGCACCAGTATTAGCTCATAAGCCTGCGGGGCATAATGGACGGAAGCAACGAGGCCGAGGCTTCTAAATACCGAGCCCCCAGAGACCAACACACGATCGCCTCTCATTCCATACCATAGCGAGTCGAAATCGATGGAGACAGCCGATTTCGCAAATAGCATCAACACAACCGTGCACGCGAAGGCGCACATCAACGCTGCTGAAATATTGCGATGCCCAATGCGGGTATATAAAAACGAAACGATCGGAGGCCGCCTCTCAAGGCATAACGCACCTCCCAAAACAAGAATCGAAGCGATCTCCAGATCCCGTAATGAGCCCAGTCCAATCGCAGAAATTACCCACTCGATGCACGACCACGTGAGCAAACCCATGGATATGGCGATAAGGTAGTCGTCGATCCCGCAATCTTTAACGCCGCTGATTCTGCGGTAGGCGACGAGCCCCACGCTCGCTATCCCCTCGAAATAGGCGAGCGACCCAACGAGGGCGAGATCAACTCCATGGCGACGAGCGTATAGCAGGCCCAGCATTCCCAACAGCAATCCGCGTTGCCAGCCACGCAGGTAATAGACCGCGCCACCGATGAGCGTGGCGAGAACTCCAAGCTCGATGCCTCCCTGCCAAGCCCCAGGCTGCTGAATGGCCCAAATGAATGGGCCCTCCAGTACGAGATTCAAAGGACCACTAATCGCAAGCAGTACTCCCACTAATACTATTATTAGTGCTGCAATCCTTGTTCTCGCGATATCTGACATGTACAGCCCTATTTAGCATAATAAACGACGACCGCACATGATCAGTGCCTGGCGTGCCTAGAAAGAATTTATTCATTTACCTTGATAGACAAAGGGCCGCCTCGACTTGAGACGAAGCGTCTGTTTTTCAACCAGATGCCATGAAACATAACCAAGGACGAGTGATCCCAGACCCGCTGCAACAAAAGCAAGGTAAGGTGAGGCAGCCGGGGAAAACCAAGCAAAGATCTGCAATAACGGCCAACCCCAAAGATAAGTGCCATAGGATGGGTCGCCATGAGCCTCAATCGACGGGAGCTTGAGGCGATAGGCGAACCAGAAGCAGAAATAGGTTAGCGCGAGGGCGAATGCGTAGGGATAAAGCTGAGTACCACGACATAGAAAGGCCATGAAGGCGAGCGCCGCCATCGCTTCATGGCTTACCCCGACCTTGTCGCGATATAACTGCACTGCAATACCCAGTGCAAAATAACCGGCCAGACGTACCCACATAGGGTGCAGCGGCAACAGCCCGGGATTCACGAATCCAATCACCGCCAAACCTATCAGCACCAGTGTCAGTGCTGTCCGCGAGCGCAACAGACCCACGGCACCTATGACTGCAACGAAGATATACATGCGGAATTCGGCCGGCAACGTCCAAAGACTACCGTTGACCGACCACTTATAGGGGTTGGCCTCGAAGACCCCGGGCAAACGCCATGCCATTTCCGAGGAAAACTGCAGGTTTTTTACTATATAGGCCAGAACTTCGTGCGAATGGAAGTATTCGCTAAAGCTCAACGTCGTAACCCATGGACCGATCACGAACGCGCTGACCAGCAAGCAAGCGAGCAGCGCCGGCACAATGCGTAAAACACGAGCCTTCATGAATTGAAACAGCCCCGAACGACGGATATAGCTGCCGCTGACCATGAAACCGCTAACCACAAAAAATATTTCGACGGCAATATCGCCGCTGTACGTACCCCAGCTGTTGGCAAGAAATATATCCTTCATGCCGGCCCTCGGCGAGGTGACGAAGCTGTGTCCGTATATCACCATCAATGCAGCAATGATTCTGAGCAGCAAAAAATTGTCTTTCCTGCGTTCCAGCCCATCAGCGATGGTCGGCGTCGATATATCCAAGGCGAGTGGCCTCCAGGTTCATTCTGGCCGCCACAGAGGCAGCTAGGCGCACGAAGCGCGGTTGTTGATCGATTACTTGACTACGAACTGCACATCATTGCTTTGCGAAGATGTGTCACCCCTCTTCATAATGACGTGCAGCACGTAGGTTCCCGGCTTCGCGTAAAACTCGGGGGGGACATTTGCGGTAATCAGCTTGTCGCTGATGGCGCTGCTCAAGGTTTTTCCGTCCAGCTGAACGGCCGCATCGCTCCCATCCAGCGATTGGTTCATTTGCAGCCAGAAAGCAGCGCTGCCATCGGGCTGCGCATTGAACGGAACACCGGCCTTGGTCTCCTGCGGCCCCCAGTTGGCGATTTTCAGAGCTACTGCTGGAGCATTGTTGCTCGGGGCAGCCTGCGTCTTGTCGGGTGATGCGTACCCGCCTTCCTGACTGCATCCTGGCAACAACATCACCAAGGCCATGACCGTACCGCACAATGTCAGTTTCCTGATTGAAATCATTTCGAAAGTCTCTCTATTGATGAGGGCGTATCAGTGCGATTCGACCAGTTTGTCCATGACGGCTTTTGCCCCTGCTGTATCCAGTGCCATTTGCGTTGAACCAGGCTGCGGGACGGCACGAACGCTGATGCAGGTGCCGACGCCGGCCGCATAGCCCGCCTCCAGGTCAGATGGCTTGTCGCCAACCAGTACGGATCGTTTCAGGTCGATCCCCAGGTCGCGCTGTGCGGCAAGAATCATTCCCGGCTCCGGTTTCCTGCACTCGCAGGCACACAGATAGTCACCGATGCCATCGGTCGGGTGATGCGGGCAATAGTACACGGCATCCAGCGGCACACCTTGTTCCACGAAGACGCTGCGCATCCAGTCCATGTAGAGATGGAAATCCTGCTCGCTGTAGTAACCTCGCGCGATACCCGCCTGGTTCGTAATAACGACAATCAGATAGCCGCGTTGCCTTGCCGCGCGACAAAGATCGAAGGTCCCAACGATGAATTCGGTGCGCTCGGGCGAGCAAACGTAGCCATGGTCGACATTGATCACTCCGTCCCGATCGAGAAAGAGTGCCTTGCGCATCGACGTCATGCTTGGCCTCCTCGGGCACCGAATTCGGCCTGCGCACGCAGGTAATCCTGCGGAACGCCAATATCGATGAACGCCTCGGTGTGTGTATACGCAGCTACCGGCTCGCGCGCCACCAAAGGAACAAGGACTTCCGTCTCGAACGAGAAACTGGACGACGCGGGAAAATCCGCGAGAAGTTCGCGGTCCAATCGATAGACGCCTGCATTGATATAGCCAGGTCCTGCGTGCCCCTTTTCGACGAAACCGGCAACCTGCCCGTCTCGCTCAACACGCACAGCGCCGTAGCGCGATACATCTGGCACGCTGGCCAACGCGATCCCGAGACGTGCGCCGAGTACACACACCTGCCTGTCGAATGCCGCGTAGTCGAGTGCAAGCCAGGTATCACCGTTAAGAACGAAAAATGCTTCACCCTGCAGTCGATGACTCGCCCGCACAATGGCGCCCCCTGTTCCCAATGGCTGCTCTTCCTGCGAATACTCCAGGCTCATGCCGCGCCAGTGCGTACCCAACGCAGCTGCCACCTTTTCACCCATGAAGCCGGTGGCAAGGATCGTCCGGCGTACACCTTGATCAGCCAGCGAGTCCAGCAACCATGCCAGAAACGGACGGTTGCCGACGGGAGCCAGCGGTTTGGGCACATCGCTTACGACGCTCTTGAGTCTCGTCCCAAAACCACCCGCCAGGATAATGGCTTCGTCAATGTTTGCCATCGGGAGTGGGTCTCTCTCTATCCGTCTGTAGTGTCTGCCAACTGTTACGCAGCCGGCGTGCCGTGGCCTGCGCTGGTGGTGGCAATTTCCTGAACCATCGCTTGAGGTACGGCTCGCGTTGCTGCTGCAGTTCTAGTGCCCACCGGGTTCTGGCCAAGTACTGCTCGTGGAAAAAGGACGCTCGCGCCGATTCGGCAGCAGCCTGATACATCAATCCCGACTCATCCAGCAGCGCCTTGTTCTCGGGCAGTGGATGATAAATTCGGTACTCGAAGTCGGGTGCATCGTCTGCCGGCTGGAATTCGGCAATAAACGCGTAGTTTTTCCCGGGCACCGCTGAGATTCGAAAACCATAAGGTTCAAAAATATGTGCCAGGCCTGCTAGCCCGTAGGAAACGATATGGCCACGATGCAATGGATCGAGATAGCCAGGATCCTGATTGAGGACCAGATCCGGCATGCCGGTGTTGAACAACCACAACGACCCTGGAGCACTTACCTTGGCCAGACCGCGCGCCAACCCGTTCAACATGCGCGGAGTGAGATGCTCCACCACTTCGATGCATACACCAGCGTCAAAATGCTCCTGCAGATCACCGATCTCACCCACGTGGTAATTGGGGTGCTGGCTGCGCTCTTCCGGCGGAAACAATTCGACACCATGAAACATGTCTGCGTGCCGCGGAAACTGTTTCGCAAGTTGATCCAGCAGATAGCCTGGGCCGGTGCCGATATCGAGGAAGCGGCGCACCGGACGCCTTGCGTAGAAAATTGCTTCGCCGGAACGCACCAGCGATTCGCCACCGGAGCGATCAGCAGCCGAGCGGAGCTCTTCGCGCCAATAGGCTTCGTCGTATAGCCGGGGACTTCTGCCAGCATCGATTTCATCCAGGATAGGACGGTCGATATGCAAAGAGCCGCAGGTGCCACACCGCATGTAGTCGTAACCGTCGATCTTCGAAAAGAACGACGATTCGCCTAGCGCACATACCGGACAAGTCGTATCCACTTAGTCACTCCCTGGACAACCCTTCATTAAAGCTGGCCTCCCCCCGAGGTAGCCGAGAACCAGTTCGCAACTCCTCCAGAATACGGGTCGAACCAGCTCACTATCCCAGTCACCATGACGACCGTTGCATTCGTGAAGTTACCGGCCGGCCGAAGACTCGAACATTTCCCGCTCGATCAGGCCACAGATGAGATGACCAAGGAACTCATGTCCTTCCTGAACCTTCGGCGTTTCGGTGGTGGGCATATTCAGACAAATATCGCACAGCTCGGCCATGGCGCCCCCGGTCTGTCCGGTGAAACCAATCACGCCGATACCGCTGTCACGCGCGGCGTGGATGGCACGCACAATGTTCTTCGAGTTGCCGGAGGTGGAGATCGCAAACAACACATCACCCTTGCGACCAAGCGCCTCGACCTGACGCGCGAAGACATAGTCGTAGCCATAGTCGTTGCCGATAGCAGTGATGATGCTGGTATCCGTGGTCAAGGCAATGCCTGCCAAACCAGGGCGGTCAAAGTTGAAGCGACTGACCAGTTCACCAGCCCAGTGCTGTGCGTCTGCGGCACTGCCGCCGTTACCGGCGAACAGCAGTTTGTTGCCGCGCTTCAACGCATCCACCGACAGCGCCACCGCACGCAATGTCAATTCGCGCAGCGCAACGTCCACTGACATGGCATTGAGCAGCTTGACGGATTTGTCGAATTCGGCATCCATGTAGGACGTCAAGTGATGCGCCATGAAGTCGCTCCTTGTTGAGTAAAGTGAAAATCCAGGATGCTTCCGCCGTTTGCCAGCAGTGCACGACTCAGGCCGATACGGTCCTCTGGACGCGCACCATGAGCGAACGCGGTCCGTTCAACCTGCTCGATCAATGGATTGCTGATGCTGGTGGCGGTTTTCTTCTTCGCCACCCAGCCCGCCTGAAGCGTCGACTCGAGCCCGCGAAGGTCGCCCTTGAGGATGCACTCCTTCATTTGGACCGCTTCCTGCCTCAGCTGATGCATGGCGTCAATAGACGCCTGATTCTTGTCGCCGACATTGCGTGACTGCTGGTCGATGATATCAGCCGATGCACGTGAAACACCGGTGAAATACAGAACCAGGGAGGCCTCAAGTTCGGCCCAAACCCACTCCTTGATACGGAGCGGATTGACTATCACGCGATCATCTGCGTAGAACTCCATGAAATTGAAACCACCAAAGGTAGCAGCGTACTGATCCTGCTTGCCGCCAGCCAGCCTCAGATCCTTTCGCTCGATGTCGTAGGCGAGATGAGCTACTTCGTACTCGCCCAACGGCAGCGCGAAATATTCGACAAATGCCTGTACGAGCGCCACCACCATGGTCGAGGACGAACCCAATCCCGACCCTGGAGGGGCATCGGAGAAAGTTTTTACGCTAAGTGGTGGCCGCGCACCGTCAAGAAAGTCTCGCGATACCCGCGCATACACACCTTTCAGCAATCGCAGTGGGCCACTGCAATCGAGGGCGGAGTCGCATGAATGAATTTCCTCGTGACCAACATCCAGCGCGTGAAAGCAGGATTCACGCCCTTCGCGCGGCCCGATGATCGCGTACGCGTAGCGATCGATGGTGACGTTCATGACATGACCGCCATATACGTCGCAATAGGGTGATACGTCAGTACCACCGCCGGCCAGACCGAGCCTCAGTGGAGCGCGCGCGCGCACGATCATGACTTCTGCTCCATCCTGCGGATGCTGGTCGACACATCAAGCTCTGGCGCAAATGCGCGCCATTGGGCGTCCTCCGTAAAATGGGAACTTACATAGATTTGGCCAGCGGCGGAGGCCCTGCGCCACTCACCATCATCATCGAGATAAGCAAGCACGCGCTCGGCAAATGTTGCGGCATCGTCTGCTATAGCGAGAAATTCATCGGCTTGCACTAGCCCCTGCGCGCCGGCTGACGTCGTCACGCATGGCACGCCGAAATACATTGCTTCAATCACCTTGCCCTTCACGCCACCTCCGTAGCGCAGCGGCGCAACGACGACACGAACTGCCGCGTAACGCAGTGCCAATTCCTCGTCGGTGACGAAGCCGGTGACGGTTATGCCGTCACCATGCAGAGCCCTGACTACATCGGACGGATTCGAGCCCACCAAATCGAGATGGATGTGAGGATAACGCTCGCGAACGAGCGGAAACACGTCCCGCACGAACCACGCCGCCGCATCGGCATTCGGCAAGTGGGCAAAACCCGCGACGAACATCAGGTTGCGACGCTTGGATAGATTTTCGTCAGGATGCTGCGGAAAATCTTCGTAGGCATAGGCCGGCACGGTGTAAGAGCGAACGGTCGGCGCATGCTGGTCGAGCCATTCGCGCACGTGCCGGGTCTCACTCTCGGATGGGTAGTACACCGCATCCACAAGCTTCCATACCTTGTGCTCGAGCTTTCTCTGCTCGTCGCATTCTGCGCGCAACATCTTGTCCGACGGGTGCAGGCGTAACTGGTCCTCAATGCGCAAATAGTGCACATCGTGCCCGTAGTAAAGCAGAGGAGCCTGCGTATGCTTGCGCAGCGCATCGATGAAGCCGACGGAGATATGCGGGCGACTCAACAGCACGAAGTCGAGATCCATCCCGTGTTGCCGCACCCATTTCTCGAACGCATTGTGATACTCGTTGCCGTAGAAGACCTCGACACCGCATTGCTGCAACAACGGCGCATAGACGGGATCGTTGTACAGATTCTCCGACCAGAACTTCACCGAAAAGCCGCGGTGCACAAACATGCGTATGAAGCGCCACATCGTACGCGAACCCGCATCACGATCGGGCTGAGGAACGTAGTGATCGACGATGAGGAGGGTTTTTGCGGAGCCAGTTCGACCTCGCGCACGAAAAACATTCTCGCCATTGGAGAAGTTCTCGCGTTCAAGCACTTCGTGCCAGCGCTCGAAAAAGTGACGCTGATTCTCGACCTGGTAAGCCTTGATGCCAGCGTTCACATCGGTACCGTGCGAAATGCCTTCATGGTGAATCACCACCGAGCGTGGCTGGTAGTACACCTTCAGGCCGGCTTCGCGAACCTTGAAGGCGAGGTCCGAGTCTTCGCAATAGGCGGGTACATAGCGTTCGTCGAAGCGCCCCAGACGCTCGAACAGGTCGGTTGAAATCAGCAGCGACGCGCCGGAACTGTAATCTACCTCGCGCACATAGTTGTAAACGCTGCGTGACGGATCGTCCATGCGCCCGTAGTTCCAGGCGCTGCCGTCCTTCCACAGGATACCGCCGGCTTCCTGCAGGCGGCCATCGGGATAGACCAGCTTGGAACCGACCATGCCGCAATCAGGAAACCGCTCGAACACATCCAGCATGGCATCCAGCCAGCCATCCGTAACCTCGGTGTCGTTATTGAGAAAGTAGAGATAGCGCCCGCGGGCCAGCCCAGCGATGTGGTTGCACGATTTCAAAAAGCCGAGGTTTTGGGGGTTGACCACGAAACGCAGGCCGGGAACCC
>Ga0302303_10001185_pt1 | contig 17587 bp, 22 predicted proteins | sample III_Palsa_E2_1_FD_194542 | JGI IMG/M metagenome (GOLD analysis project Ga0302303, IMG submission 194542) | Peat permafrost microbial communities from Stordalen Mire near Abisko, Sweden - III_Palsa_E2_1 | ecosystem: Environmental > Terrestrial > Soil > Palsa > Peat permafrost | place: Sweden...
TGCCGACGCTTAAAGCACATTTAGCCGCCGTTGAGGCGCTTGATGAAAAATATAAATATTTAACAGCCAAATAATAGATACTGAAAATTGCTGAAATGGACGATACCAGCATTGATATGCAGGTGTTGTCCATTGATTAAATTATCCTTTTATTTGAAAATAAATTAAGGCAACAGCTGAAATGGCCATCAAGACAAAAGCCACGCCGCCCAAAATGTTTGACCATGTGCTATTGGTGAATTTTCCCATAACCTTTTTATTGTTGCCAATATGCATCACCATGACGATCATCACCGGCGCGGTTAAGCCATATAGAATTGCCGTATAGATCAACGCCTGTATCGGGTTGACACCTATAAAATTTAATAGTAAGCCAAGCACCAATGAAAAGGTAATGGTGCCGTAAAAGGCTTTGGCGCTGCCGAATTTCTTCTCCAGGCCTACTTTCCAATCAAATGTTTCACCGATCATATAGGATATAGAGCCGGTCAATACGGGAACTGCGAGTAAGCCGGTTCCGATGATCCCTGTTGCAAATAAAAGGTAGGCCAGCTTACCCGCCAATGGTTCCAGCGCTTTTGCCGCCTGCTCTACGGTATCGATCTTAGTAACGTGGGCATTGTGCAGTACTACTCCGGTAGTCAGGATGATAAAAAACATAACCACGTTAGAAGTACCCATTCCAAAATATACATCTGTTTTTACCTTGCTTAACAGGTGTTTACTGATCACCACGGTATGCGTCTTTTCTTTTATATCTTCCGAAGACATGGTGGCCTGCCAGAAGAACAGGTAAGGTGCAATGGTGGTGCCTAGTATAGCGACCAATATTTCTATGAAATCTTTATTCAGATGTACCTCCGGAACGACCGTATGTTTCAAAACCTGCAGCCATTCCACTTTAGCGAAAAAGGGCACAATAAGATAAAGCATCAATACCAGGCAGAGCCATTTTAAAATAGAAGCGATCTTTTGATAATCAAAGCGGATGATAACAAACAACAATAGCGCGGTAAAGAAAATACTAAAGGCATAATCCGGTAGTGCCGGTACGATCAGGTGCGCTACCGCGCCCATACTTTCGATGTCCGCGCCGATATTCAATATCACTGCCGGTACGCTGAATACCAGCATTAAGTACAACACCCATTTAGGGTAATGCGTTTTGAGTGTCCCGGTAAGCCCGGAACTTGTCACGGTTCCAATGCGCGCGCACATTTCCTGTATCGCTGCCATCAGCGGGAAGGTGATCAGTGCTGTCCACAAAGTGGCCAGGCCAAACCCTGCGCCGGCCTGCGAATAAGTGGCAACGCCGGACGGATCATCATCGCTGGCACCGGTCACCAAACCAGGCCCAAGGGTGTTAAAGAATGTCTTAATTTTAGAAGGTACTGCGGTAACTGCTGGTTTCGCTTTCATAAGGGCATAAAAAAAGCGTTCATAAGAACGCCTTATTCCATAGGTAAATGGTATATGTTGAGTTAAGATGTTTTAAGCTGCAATAAGTTGCAAGAAAGCAGCGTTTTTGATGCCCTGATCTTTGATCTTGCGAATATCTTTTTCCAATATGGTTTTCAATTGCTGATCAATCGATTTAAGCAGTTCGGGTGTTTTTGTTGCTGTTGTTTTCATGGCCGATTGTTAATGGTTTACTATTTATCAATAAATATAATGCCAAATAGGCTATCCCTATCTTGGATGGATTTATAGGGTAACTATTGTATATTTTTCTATACGCAGTTTGTAAAAACAATAATCATTTTTATACGCTTATGCTTATAAAAAAAATTATGAGGCTAACCTTTACTTTGCTCGTCTGCTTTTTCACCTGTGCTGTTTTCGGGCAAAACTCACCGGTGACTAACGTGACCAAAGCGCTTAACCCGCACGCCCATCAGAAAACCGTGGCCGGAAAGGATACGGTCATCGAATCCGATACGACCAAGGAAAACAAGGAGCCTCAATATTTTTATCTGTCGGTCAATACCGATGTATTTGTGAATACCAAAGGCGGCGTCGCCAAACGGTTTTCGCCGGCATTTGAATTTGGCCGTACCTATGGCATTTTTGACTTTGGACTGGCTACAGGCAGGATCAGTTCGCTGAATTCGGGCAGCGACACGTCGCATTATATAGAATTCCGGCCGACCATCAATATCTTTTCCAGTGGCAGGTTCGCGGAGGGTTTATGCCTTGGCGGCGGTTATATTTTTAAGGCCAAACAAGGGTTAATGACCGAAATATGTAACAGTATTAATTTCAATGTCACCACCACTGTTGCCCTGGCAATAACCCAGGGCTATTACTTTTTTGACGGCACAAACAGCAGCCGCAGTACGCAATATATGGGATTCGCATTTACTTATAATTTCCTGCTTAAGCACAGTGTGAATGAGCAACGAAAAAAGAAAGCTCTGGTCAATACTAATTAATGAAAAAAGATCAACCTCCATTTTTTTCAGGTACCAGCGGCCTTTTAACCGCTGTTCCGCAGCGGGATTTTCCACCGGAACACAGTGACAAATCCAGGCTGGCCTTTTATGCGCTGCAGCTGAATAGCATCGAGATCAACAGTTCCTTTTACAAGCTACCCAAGCCTGCCACCGTTGCTAACTGGACGACGATGGTTCCGGCTGATTTCCGGTTTACCTTTAAGTTATGGAAAGAAATTACGCACCAGAAACAGTTGGTTTTTAACCCGGACGCGGTCGAAAAATTCTTTGAAGTGATCGGGCATGTTGGCGACAAAAAGGGTTGTGTGCTGATGCAATTCCCGCCAAGTGTGAAAGTCGATCTTTTACCGCAGTTTGAACAATTGCTGATTGCAGTTACCGAAATAAATAAAGGATGGAATATTGCGGTGGAATTTCGTCACCCGTCATGGTACCAGGAAACGGTTTATGAATTACTCATTAGTTATAAAGCAGGATTGGTCTATCACGATAAGACAGGTTGCGCCACGCCGCTGATCGAGCCAACAGGCAATTTTGTGTACCAGCGTTTTCACGGTCCGGGCGGAGATTATAAAGGCAGTTATGACGACGGCTTTCTTTACGAATATTCGCTTTATATCCAGGAATGGCGGCAAGACGGAAAAACGGTTTTTGTCTATTTCAATAACACTGCCGGCGATGCCCTGAAAAATCTCAACCTACTGAAACGTTATGTTGATCCTTAAAGCCCACCCGGCCACCGGCGTGGCTTTTCCTGATTAGCCGGCAGCAGGCGATAGGCAATTGTAGCCCCCACCGCAAATACGATATGCGCGGGAATTCTTTGCCAGTAATATTTATCGAAATTGATCCAGGGTGGCAATGGGTGGGCCTTAAATGTCGCTTTCCAGATCAGCAGGCCTAAAACACCGCTGACTATCCCCAGTATAATTCCATTTTTAATGGAGTGCTTTATTTTTTTAGTTTCCCATAGTTCCACATACACAGATGCGAATACGATGCCCATCGCGATATGCGCGCCCCAGCCGGCGATCATTTGCGCCTGCTTTGACAGCTTCGGTACCAATCGTCCGATCATGGTAGCTAAATGTTCCGGTTCTCGAAAATTTTCATCCATTAAGAGTGACATCAGGAAGCTATCGGCGGTCATGACCAAAGTACCTGCAACACCCGTGATGGCTATTTTTTCCACTTTATTCATCAGGCGCCTTTTTTAACCGCCAAACTGCTCATTAACTGGTCGTACAGATCGTCACTTTTTGCAGCTTTTGGTTTCAGTTTCTTGATCGTCGGGCGTTTGCCTTTAGCTTTTGCTTCGATCAACTTTAGTAATTCGGTATGATATTCGTCTTTATATTTTGAAAGGTCGAGCGGCTCGGCATACTGGTTAATCAACGCCAATCCCATATCAAGTTCCTTTTTACTAACTTCAATTTTATCATCCAGCTTTAATTCACTTTGATCGCGGATCTGCTGCTCAAAACGGATACGGGTAACCACGATGGCATTTTCTACAGGGTGAACGATACACATACTTTCCGTACTCCGTAATACGAACCTGGCCAGGCCGGCCTTTCCTGATTTTTTTAACGCTTCCAATAAAAGCGCATAGGCCTTGTTGTTTTTTGTTTCCGGCTCAGTATAATAAGAAGTTTCGTAAAACATGGGGTTCACCGAAGAGATGTCAACGAAATTTTCTATCTCTATGACCTTGCTTTTTTCCGGTGCGGCCGCCTCGAAGTCGGCATCTTCCACGATCACATAATCATCGTCATATTTATAACCTTTAACGATCTTATCATAGGGCACCTCCTTTTTGGTGTTTTCATTCACCCGCTGGAATTTAATATGCGCGTGGTCGCGGCTATCCAGCATATCGAGGTCAAGCGAGGAAGTTTGTACCGCCGCATACAATTTAATGGGGATGCTGACCAGCCCGAAACCAATCGAGCCTTTCCAAATTGATCTCATGGTTTTAGTTTTTTGATGTTATCATTGATACCTTGCGGATGGTGCGTTTCGATGCCGTCAGCGAGTAAGCAAAGGACTTCCTCGTCCACGTTACCCGGGTTTTGACAGATATGTAAAAAATCATTTGAATCCGGTTCAAAGCTGGCTACAAATACGCCTGCCTCATATACCCTGAATTTGCAGCCCTCACCGCTATGATGCGGGTGTTCACTAACTTCAAAATGATGAAGCTCTTTATCCTTACTGACAGTTAGCGGGAAATTGTCCATAAATAGTATTTTTGTAGACAACCGTTAAAAATGGTATTTGTTTAATCGATATGGCCGGGACTCCTGATTTAAAACGATTTATTGATGCGCAGCAGCATGATTATGAACTTGCATTTGCGGAGGTTAGCGCGGGCCGGAAACGCAGCCATTGGATGTGGTATATTTTTCCGCAGATCAAGGGACTTGGTTTCAGTTCAACTTCTCAGCGTTATGGCATCAACGGCTTAAAGGAAGCGGACATTTATTTGCGGCATCCCGTATTAGGAGAAAGATTAATTACTATCTGCCGGGCGCTGCTCGATCTCGAAGTTAATGATGCTAACCTGGTATTCGGCAGCCCGGATGACCTGAAATTAAAGTCTTCAATGACTCTGTTTGCAGCTGTACCTGATAGCGACCTTGTTTTCCAGCAGGTTTTAGAGAAATATTTCCAGGGAAAGGCTGACCTTCATACCCTGACGCTACTGAACCGCTAACCACCATTTTACTCTTTTTTCTTAGGTTTGACGGCAATATTGCGCTCATCTTCCTTTTGGGTCAGATGTACGGCATATTCCGCAGGCTGGATCAGCTTGCCTATAAAGTCTGCATAGGCTTTGGTGAACTCCGCACCGAAATAGAGAATAACAGCAGTATAGTATACCCACAGTAATAATGCGATCAGTGAACCCGCAGCGCCATAGGTAGAACTCGTTGCCGACATACTCACATATAAGCCGATAACCAGCCTGCCCAACATAAAAAGCACGGCTGTAAATATAGCGCCTGAACGCACATCCCGCCAGCCGATCTTCACATCCGGCAGCACCTTGAAAATAACGCTGAAAAGTAGGGTGATGACTACAAAGCTGACCATCACGTTGAGCACATTAAAAACGATCACGGTTATACCAGGCAAAAAAGTTTTGAGGTGTTCGCTTACCGCAAGGAGCGCGCCGTTGATAAGCAGTGAAACCAGCAGCAGGAATCCCAGCGCGACGATCAAAGAGCCGGATAGCAATCGGTCGGTGATCATCTTAAGCCAGGCTTTTTTGGGTTTTGTCCTGACCTGCCAGATGATATTGATTGATTCCTGTATTTCGCCAAACACCGACGTCGCCCCAATGACCAGCGTGATCACACCGATGACGACGGAAATTGTAGATTTACCAGACATTTGCAAGTGTTTGATCATATCTTGTACCTGCTTTGCGGCATCATTACCGACGAAGCCATTGATCTCTGCGAAAACTTTTCCTTGTATGGCATCCTTTCCCAGGAAGATACCTGCCAGCGATATCGTCAGTAACAACAATGGGGCCAGTGAAAAGATGGTATAAAATGCAAGTGAGGCGCTATATTTCAACGCCAGGTCGTTCATGAAACCACTAAAAGCGGCTTTCAGGATGGTGAAGCAATCTTTAATAGCCTGTTTGCTAAGATACTTTTTCATAGGAATGATGTTTAGCTGCAAAACACATATACCCGGTGTATGTTTGTATAGAATAATCGTATGTTTTTCTGTTTACTTTTTCTTTTTAACGGACAGTTATCAAAAGAATATATCGCGTAAAAAATATTGGTATTTGATTTGTATGGCTTAATCATCTGTAAACAATTTAAAACAATCTGCCATGAGATCATTACTTTACATTATCGCCGTTATCCTGATCATAGGATGGGCGATCGGAACTTTCGCTTATGCAGCCGGAAACCTCATTTATATATTATTGGTTTTGGCCGTTATTTCTTTCGTGTTGGGCATACTACGCCGCGACACGGTGGTCTAAGTAAAATAAATAATTTAAATTACGCGAAACCCGGTTCTTATAAAGACCGGGTTTTCATTTGATGATAATCCAAACGGGGGCATGGTCGCTGGCATGGTCCCAGCCGCGAACCTGCTTGTCAATACCCCCACTGACCAGCCTGCTGTCCAGTGATGAATTCAACAAAAAATGATCGAGCCTCAGCCCGGCATCACGCCCATAAGCATTTCGCAGGTAATCCCAAAATGTATAGATCCGCTCGTCCGGATATAATTTACGAATCGCGTCCGTCCAGCCGGAATCCACTAATTTCTTGAGCAGATCGCGGGACTCCGGGCGAAATAATGCATTTTCCAAATATTTTTCAGGCTTGTAGGTATCCATCTCAGTGGGCATGACATTATAATCACCAACCAGGGCCACCGGCAAATTAAAACTTTGCAATTTGTTAGCGTGTTTTTGCAGGCGTTCCATCCACCGCAATTTATAATCAAATTTCGGCCCTGGAAACGGATTACCATTCGGCAGGTATAAACAGCCGATCACTACTCCATTAATGAACGCTTCAATATAGCGGCTATGCAAATCTTCAGGCTCGCCATCCAGCCCACGGCGGGTTTCTTTAATTTCGTATTTCGAAAGGATGGCAACGCCATTCCAGCTTTTCTGGCCATGCCAAATGGCGTTATAACCGATACCTAGCAAAGCCTGTTCAGGAAAAAGGTTTTCCGGCGTTTTCAATTCCTGCAAGCAAACAATATCCGGCTTTTCTTCAGCCAGCCAGCGCAGCAAATTTGGCAGGCGGCCATTGATCCCATTAATATTATAAGTAGCAATTTTCATGATGAATGAACAAAGACTCCCATCAGTTGTTCCAATCTAAAAAAAGGAGGAATGATGCCATGGCCTAAAGGAGATTACCCGCCATCTTATAAGAATCAGCCGAAGAAGCTTCGGGACAAGGCGGTAGAAATTGCAAACGAAGTGTTAAAGAATACCGGCAATGAAGGTGAAGCCATCGCAACCGGCCTGAAACAGGCGCGGGCGCATTTCGCCAAAGAGAAAGCCGAAAAATTAAAATAACATGGTATTAACAGATGATGAGTTTCGGGAAGCCTACAAACCTTTACAAGTTCCCGCGCATTATGCGGAGGCGCTTACCCAAAAGCAAAAAGTTATTTTCGCGCTGGCGCAAATCGGCAGCGGGACCGCAGGGGACGTGATCGCCCAAATGGAAAAACTGGAAGCGGGTAAACTGGACGGCCACCTGAAGACAGCGACCAAACATATCCTTATTTCCTTGTTTGAACAAGGGCACATAACTGGTGGTGACCACGATGGAGGTTTGCATTTTAACCTGAGTAAAATTACCAGCGAAAATAGTGGCAGCGTAAACCCTCATAAACTCGCGCCGGGACTGGATTAGAAACAATCTGTTATGGCAAAAAGATCAAAATTTGAATCGACAAAAAGGTTTATCAAAAAGCTGAAACTGGTCTATATAGTCATTGCGCTATTGATATTGGCCATTATTGTGTTACGCCTCGCATTGCCCGGCATGGTCAAAAATTACGTCAACAAAAAACTGAATGAGCTGCCCGGTTATACCGGTCATGTGGACGACATCGATATTCATTTGATCAGGGGCGCTTATGCCATCAATAACCTGATCCTTAAAAAGAAAACAGACTTGGCGAAGTACCCGTTTTTAACAATTACACATACTGACTTGTCGCTTGAATGGGGCGCAATCTTTAAAGGCCGTTTAGTGGGTGTAGTCGAATTGGATCAGCCGGTCATCCATATCCTGGCCACGGAAGAAATCGCCAAAGAGCCCTCTAAAGAAAGTTGGACGAAGACGGTTAAGGCACTCATGCCAATCAATATCAACAGACTACAGGTTAATAACGGGAAATTCGCCTATTTGGACTTTCAAAAAAAACCTAATACCGACCTTCACATCGAGCGTATGCAACTCACGGCGCTCAACCTGGAAAATGTTGAAAAGAACGGTAATACTTTGCCCTCTACCTTAACGGTATCCGGTACTTCCATTGGCAATGGCCAATTAAAAATAAACGCAAAAGTGAACGTCCTGAAGAATATACCTGATTTTGAGGCTGGGTTGCAACTGACCAAGGTGAACTTGTTGGCTTTAAACGGCTTCCTGGAAGCGAATCTGAAGTTTGATATTGAACGTGGAGACATCGATATCTTCAGCAAATTGAAGCTGACCAACAGCGAAATGGACGGTTATATCAAACCCTTTATCAGCAACCTCAAAGTACTCGACGTAAAAAAGGATATCAAAAAGAAAGGCGGCATCCTCCGTGTCGCCAAGAAAGCGGTCATCGGCCTTTTCGCCAAGGTGGTGAAAAATCCCAAAACCAAAAAAATCGCCACCATTATACCCATCAAAGGCAATATCAAAGATCCGAAGACCAGCGGCTGGGCCACTTTCGTTGGTATATTAAAAAACGCCTTTGTGCAAGCATTCCATGAAAGCATAAGCAATGAAATAAAAGGTAAAGATCAAGCTGCCACTACGAAATAGTATCATAATGCCAAACAAAACATCCTGTCCCAATATACCCGGGGCAATCATTCTTCTGCTCGCTTAAACAATCCACAGCAATGGCAAAGCAAGCCAAGATAATTGCACTAACAAGGATAAATTATAATTTCCATTCCTATAAATGATGGAATGAATACATTATCATGGCGGATATGCTCTCCGAAAGTGAACCCGCTTTCTTAAAAAGCGGAAAACCCTTTGGGCGATCCCAACAAAGGTGACGCTTCGATCACCAAAATAAATGATGCCGTCCTTTAGTATAAGCTTTTCCGCTCTGAAGGATTACATTAGCTTGTTTAACATCACAAGCGTGATAAAAGAGGCCGTTAAAAAACATTTTTGGTTGCCGGGTGTATTCATTAAATGAAGCATGACTTTTTTGCGGCTGGAATTGGTGCATCGGCAGGCGGGTTGTCTGCACTAAGGGAGTTTTTAAAGCCAATTCCTGCGAATACAGGCATTGCCTATGTCGTTGTGACCCATTTGAGAAGAGAACATACCAGTCGACTGGACGAACTACTCGTGCAACATACCTCGCTGCCGGTTTGCCGTTTAACCAGTGATACCCGCCTCCGGCCCGACCATGTATATGTACTGTCAGAAAACAGGATGGTCACCGTAAAAGAAGGTGTACTAACGATTCGGGAACGCGGCGAAAAAGAAGTGTTGAATAATGCAGTGGATATTTTCTTCAGCTCGCTGGCCGCCGATTTTGGAGAAAAAGCCATCGGCGTTATCTTATCCGGCTGCGGTTCAGATGGCTTAAAAGGCAGCAAAGCCATTAAAGACCACGGCGGCTTTGTGATGGTACAGAGCCCCGAAAGCGCTCGATTTACCGGTATGCCGGAAACGATCGTTAACGAAGATCACCCAGTCGTAAAAGCGCCACCGGAAAAACTCGCCGCTGAACTGCTCCGGCGCGTGGCCTGATTAATCTATAAAAGCCATAAGCCCCACGTCGATTGCCCATATGTTTTTGATTCGCGGAATAAATTACCGGTCAAATTTTATAGTGATTATATCCCTGTTTTCGAAGGTGAGGTTGACGGAACGGTCTCCATTAGGCCTGGTGCGATGGATCACATTCCGGGGTATGGTAAATAACTGCTTGGAAAATAATTCAACGGTCTTGTCTTTCAAGTCAATAAACAGCGAGCCTTCAATGACTAAAAAACCTCCTCTGAGTCAGGATGTGAATGCCAAAAGTAAGGCGCAGTCATCACACTAATTTTTTTCACATGGTCATTGATCAAAGCAAGCACCGTGTTGCTATAGCATTCTTTTGTCTCGGCTCGTTCCGCCAGATCAATTACGGTCAGCATTTGGGTATCCATAGGTGGTTAACTTGTTAGCGCAATTAATGGGCGGCAAAGCCATTGCGGAACTGGCGTTTTATAAGCCCCCATTCAAATTGTGCAGAAAATGTCTGCGCAATTCAAAGGGAAGCTATTTCACCTAACGCTGTTCGCCGGCCTCGTAATATGTAATTTCCTGTCGCCATGAATCATCCCCTAAATCAAATTCGATAGTTGTCCCATCGGTAAATTCGATAGTATAAGGAAACTCAAATTTAAGAATGGTTTTTCCTTTTAGAACTTCCGCAATTTTCTCTTTTTGTTTGGAGCAATTCCATATTTCCATAACACAAATATATGTTCAAATCTCAATGAAATTGAATTGTGCCCGCACTGCGTTCACAATTCAAAATACGACTATAATCTAATTGTGAACGCACCGCGTTCACAATTGGTATAGTTGTATAAGATAGGAAAAGGAGGAGGTCGATATGTTAATGGCTGGTTATGAATTTTGACATCTCAGTTTATGATGGCAAAATTGACTAAATATAAATATAAATGAGTTGGGCAAACAGTGTGTGCCCAACTCATTTATTCATTCTCCTTATCCTTTTGTTTGAGAATTTCGTTGTGAATCTCCTGTGATAATTGCTCTGCGGTAGGTAGATAAAGCTGATATTTGCTTGCAAAAATATTGCTCTTTTCCGGTAAGGTAAATTTTACCACAGTGTCGTTTTTTTCCAGGCATAGCAAAATTCCAACAGTAGGTCTTTCATGAGCTAATTTTTCAAGCCGATCATAATAATTAACGTACATCTGCAATTGGCCGAGATCTCCATGTGTTACCTTGTGAGTCTTTAGTTCGATGATAACAAAGCATTGCAGCAATCGGTTATAAAAAACCAGATCTACAAAAAAGTCATCGCCATCGAGATGGATTCTTTTTTGTCGTGCTACAAATGAAAAGCCATTTCCTAACTCCAGCATAAATTCCTGCAAGTGTGTTATCAGCGCAGACTCGAGGTCTTTCTCAAAATAAGTCGCCTCTGGTTTCAATCCTAAAAATTCAAGTACTAAAGGATCTTTTATGATGTCTCTTGGTTGATCCGGTTGCCGCTCGTTTCTTGCGACTGATAGAACCTTTTCTTTGTCTGTACTCAGCAATAGCCTTTCATAAAGCTGGCTTCCGATCTGACGCTCCAGTTGCCTGGCCGTCCAATTGTTTTTTATTGCTTCTTCTATATAAAATGCTCGTTTATCTTCAGGATCAAAGCTTAACATCAGCCGATAATGTGTCCAGGTCAATTGTGAACGCAGTGCGTTCACAATTGGGAAAAGCCGATGAAATTGCCTGAAATAATTAAGGTTACGTGCTGAAAACGCATTTCCAAATAGTGGAACCAACTGATCTGAGAGGTAGGGAATTAGACGCTCTCCATAGATTGCTCTATCTTTACCATGTTGTTCCTCTTCAAAAATTCGCTTTCCAATATTCCAGTACATCAAAACTCTTTCGTGATCTACTGCCCGAACTGCTGATTCTCTCGACTTGCTAATAATCGATTGAATATCTATTATTATTGAATCATTTAAATTCATGCTATTACCTCCTTTACTACTTCAGCGACTTCATTTAACCTTTGTCCTTTAAGCCTGTCTTTTAAAGCGTGCATATCCCGATTTACCTTTTTATCTTTCATCTTAGCATAAATTTGGGTGGTGGTCAGTTTGGTATGGCCCAACATCCGGCTAACGGTTTCTATTGGTACATCATTTTCCAGGGTCACAGTCGTTGCGAATGTATGGCGGGCAATATGAGTAGTCAATAACTTGTCAACGCCTGCAAGGTCTGCTATCTCCTTTAAATAGGCATTCATTTTTTGATTGGTCTTAACCGGCAGTAATTTATTCAGCACCTTTCGGCAATCGGCGTATTGATAGCGTTCAATGATTTCCAGAGCCTGGGGGATCAGCGGCACATTGGATTCAATTTCTGTTTTGGTTCTGGTAGTCCTGATCCATGCTGCTCCGTCTGGGCCGATATACATATGCTGCGGCGTCAGTTTTTCGACATCCACAAAGGCATAGCCCGTATAGCAGCAGAAAAGAAAAGTATCGCGGACTTCAGCCAACCGTTTTACAGAAAAATCATAGGCGGCAATAGCACCGATCTCTTCCCATTCCAGTTCAACACGCTTAACCTTTTTATAGGTACACTTAAACAGGTTAAATGGATTGGTTTTGATCCAGCCATGATTAAAGGCCAGGTTCATGATCTTTTTCAGGTTCTTCATGTACCGCATCGCGGTATTGTGCTCGATACCGTCCTCTGTCTTTAAATACATTTCAAAGCCGGTTACAAAAGAATAATCAATTGCCTCCAGGTAAATATCCTGTTTTTTAAACTTGTGTTGAATATAGTCGGCAGTTTTGGACCGAACAGTATGGTACTTGGTTAATGTAGCCTTCACAAAATCTTTACCCACCAGCTCCTCGATTTTTTTATTGTGCTCATCAAATATTTCCAGCAGCATCCGCTGCGGCTCAACCTCGCCTGAATAATTCTGCTTGATCTTTTCAGCCGTGATAAATTCCTCAGTTGATTTAAGACTCATAAAGGTGGATTGTAGGTTATCTTTAACGGAGATGATTTCCTTATTCAGATCTTTTATATCCTGGCTGTTACCTTTAACAAATCCGGATTCAGTATCCCATTTGGCAGGGTCAACTTTCCTTCCCATGGAAATTTCTGCTCGTTTACCCAAATAGGTTACCCTTGCATATAGCGGGACATTACCTTTAGCATCTGTTTTTCTTCTGTCAGCCCAGATGAGAACTGAGAACCTTTGTGTGCTTTTCATACCACGTTTGATTTTAAGTTTTACAATAGCATTAATTTTTGGATCATTTGAGCAGCTTTGAGCTCATTTAATCATATTAAGCGCTTTAAAATCAACTGTTTACTACCTATTTCGGTGACTGGTTTCTCGTCCGTAGCAAAAGGTCACCGAACTGGGCACCGATTACCAAAAAATCGGGTTCGATTTCAAGTTGGACCCGAACCCTCGGACCCATTCGTTTGAGGTGCTTTGCGCCTGTTTGATATCCCCCGAAAATCGCGGTCCAAAATATGCCAGAATCTTGAGTAGTTTTGAGTTATTTTGAGCCCAAAACACGAAACCAACTATTTGAAAACCATTTAGTTAACAGTATTCGGTGACGAAATTAGTTATTGAAATCGGGCGGCCCAATAGGTCACCGCGCCGGGGGATTAACCTTGAATAGTTTTGCGTAATTTTGAGACAAAAAAAAACGTCTAAACCATTTAGTTTAGACGTTTTAAATAGTTATGAAACTATTTCAGCGGAATGGACGGGACTCGAACCCGCGACCCCATGCGTGACAGGCATGTATTCTAACCAGCTGAACTACCACTCCGTTTTGGGTTTGCAAATATAAGCAGATTTTGTATTTACGCAAGGACTAATTGAAAAAAAATAAAAATGCCATTTTATTGCTGCAAAACTGTGTTTTTTATACAAATAGCCTTTATTTTAGCGGCACCATTTAAACATCATATGCTTAGCAACTTAACGCAAACTTTCCGCTGGTTTGGCCCTCAGGACCATGTTACTTTACAATCTGTACGACAAACCGGCGCTACCGGTGTAGTAACTGCATTGCACCATATTCCTGTCGGCGAAGAGTGGAGCCTTGACGAAATTAACACCCGTAAAGCTATTATTAATGCCGCCGGACTGGATTGGAGCGTGGTTGAAAGTGTAAATATTCATGAAAGTATTAAAACTGCAGGTAGTGATCGTGATAAATATATCGACCTATATATAAAGAGCCTTAAAAACTTAGCTAAGGCCGGTATAAAAACGGTGTGTTACAATTTCATGCCGGTGCTTGACTGGACACGCACCGATCTGGATTATCGCCTGCCTAATAATGCATCAGCCTTAAGATATGATGTGTGGGCCTTAGCAGCTTTTGACCTGTATGTGCTGGAACGCGCCGGCGCTTATATAACTTATACTGCCGATCAGCAGCAAAAAGCAAAAGCATTTTTGGATGCTTTAAGTGCAGATGAAAAACAACAATTGATCAATAACCTGTTAGCTGGTTTGCCCGGAACTGATAAAACCCTCACCATTGAAGAGTTTAATGGTTATTTGCAACGCTATGACCAAACGGATGCTAAGGCCTTAAAAGCTAACCTGGCTTATTTTCTGCAAGGCATTATACCAGCTGCCGAGGAAGCGGGCGTGAAAATGTGCATCCACCCTGACGATCCGCCTTTTCCTATCTTAGGTTTGCCTAGGGTAGTTTCTACGGAGGCCGATCTGCATGATGTGGTAAGCTATTGCCCATCGCCGAGTAATGGCCTAACTTTTTGCACAGGATCATTAGGTGCAAGACCTGATAATGATCTGCCGGGCATTGTTGAGCGCCTGGGTGCCCATTTTCACTTCCTGCATTTACGTAATGTAAGGCGTGAGGCTAACGGAAGCTTTTATGAGGATGAACACCTAAACGGCAGCACAGATATGTACGCGGTGATGAAAAATATAATCCTCGAACAAAAGAAACGTGCTGACAGTGGTCGTGAAGATATTGCTATACCTATGCGGCCCGATCATGGGCATAAACTGCTGGATGATTTCAGGTATAACACGTATCATGGCTACTCGGCTATAGGTAGGCTGAAAGGGCTTGCAGAGCTCAGAGGGCTTGAAATGGGCGTTAAACGCAGTTTATTTGACGCATAATTGATCTGTTCACATAATATTAAATAAAACTGAAACTGTACGCGGTTGTTAGCCTAATAAAATCAGGTATATTATGGAGAACGACGCATCAGCCCAGATCCCGGCTCAACATGAAGGTGAACAAACCGATGTAATACATTTTGTTGATTGCAATACCCGCGAGCAAGCGCATGAATTATTCCTGTTAGCTAAAAGCAGGTTGAAAGATGTATCTAACTGGCATGAGTTCAGCGGTCCGGGTTCATCAAAATTTACTGTTACTGATGCGCAGGGAAACGATGAATATAAGATAGCTGAGAAAGGCGATCATTTTTATATCAATCTGCCTGCACCTGGGTCAATAGCGGGCGATGGTTTGGAGTGGGTGCGGATAGAAAGCATAGAAGATGTTGAAGACGCCCGCGCCGAAAATGAATTTATTGCCATTACCGTGCGCCCGGTTGCAAATCCGCGGCATCCCGAAAAAGCAACAGCGCATTTTTTCAGCCATAACTCTACCAGTACATTTATTATTGAGCGTTATTTAAACCATGTAAGCGCTGCTGTGCATGGCCGCAATGAAACGCCCAACAATCACTATACCGGCATATACGATAGCATACGTAATACCATTATAGCTTTAACAGCCCGGGCTGGATTATCAGGGCCGCAATGGGAAAAATTAGTAGTTGGTTTACTGCATGAATAACTGTTGAATTTTGTAACAAATTAGTTCATATATAACAATTGTTATTCCGTGTCGTTAGATTTGGGAAACAAAAAACAAAATTTATGAAAGTTATAAAAGTATTAGCAATTATGATGGTAGCTATGTTTAGCTATACAGCGGTAAACGCGCAAACCCATCACCATCACAAGCATAAAAAACATCATTGGCACAAACAACACCCAAAAAGATAATGCAAACAGACCGGTAATTTTAAACCGGTCTTTTTTTTTGTTTACTGGCGCACCATTATCAGCACGTTATGTTTTATTTTTGATATTGAAAACGTTAATATTCTAAAATATGAGCACATCAACCAATCAGTCATTACAAGCGAGGGCCGAAACTTTCAGGGAGCTTCACCAGCGTACAGGTATCTTTGTTGTTCCGAACCCCTGGGATGCAGGTTCTGCGAAAGTATTTGAAACATTGGGCTTTAAAGCATTGGCTACCACCAGCGCAGGCCTCGCTTATTCGCTTGGCAAACCCGATGGGCTGGGGGATGTAAGTCGAGATGAAGCCCTGCAAAATGCAAGGGATATCATCAACGCGACTAATTTACCGGTGTCGGCTGATCTGGAAAATGGCTACGGAGATAGCCCTGAAGCTTGTGCCGAGACTATTCTACTCGCGGCAAAGGCTGGCCTTGCCGGAGGTTCGATTGAAGATGCTACCGGAAATCCGCAGGACCCGATCTATCCATTTGAACATGCTGTTGAACGGGTAAAGGCAGCGGTGGAGGCTGCACATAGCCTTCCATATCCGTTTACACTAACCGCCAGGGCAGAGAACCTGCTTCACGGAAAGATCGATCTGAGGGATACTATACGCCGATTAGAAGCATTTGCCGACGCGGGTGCAGATGTATTGTTCGCACCCGGTTTAAAAACACTTGAGGATATGGAAACTGTGGTAAAGGCGGTAGCTCCAAGGCCTGTAAATGTGATAATGGGTTTTCCGGGCAGTAATATAACGCTTAACATGCTGGCAGATGCTGGCGTTAAAAGAGTAAGCGTTGGCTCTGCATTACTGCGGGCAGCCTATGGTGCCTTTTTCCGCGGGGCGGAAGAGATCATGCAGAAAGGCACATTTACTTTTGCTAATGATGCCAAGCCTTATGCTGAGATAAATGAATTGTTTAAACGGTAGGCGATGTGTGATAGTCTTTAATATAGAGCTTGGAGTCAAAAAGAATAAAAGCAGGCTCCACACTAAAGACAATTCTCTAATTCCCTTTTACAGATTGAATATTCAATTGGTTAGTAACCTTATTTACCCTGATGTTTATATAGTAATGTGAATCCATCAGTTCCTTAACACGGTATGTTGCCGACATTGCAGTTTTGTCCTTACTGGTCAGGGAGATCTTGAGCATATCAACAGCGTTGCCTTTATACTCCTTATTGATATTCAAGTCAAAACCATTGTCCTTAAACAACTTTATCACTTCTTTAAAATCACTTTTTTCTATCCCATCGGGAATAAGTGCATAGTTGATCTCTTGATTATTGTTAGCATCCGCGCCTTCACCATCATTTGTTGGAGGATAGATGACTGTGGCTGTAACCGGCGCCTGATTCATCTTATCACCCGCAGGATAAAAAGCTGCACTGGGTGGAGAATAGGTGCCAAATGGGCTGGTTGAAATCGTTTTTGTAACGTCGCCACCAAAGTAAGGTTTGGTATCAGAACTTGTAGCTTCTGAAACATCAGTTAATTGCCAAGCATTGCCCACAAGGCCTGGCTTTAATTTTATAACAACCGCGCCATCTTTAGCCATGTAGCCATATAA
>Ga0302303_10001189_pt1 | contig 17556 bp, 14 predicted proteins | sample III_Palsa_E2_1_FD_194542 | JGI IMG/M metagenome (GOLD analysis project Ga0302303, IMG submission 194542) | Peat permafrost microbial communities from Stordalen Mire near Abisko, Sweden - III_Palsa_E2_1 | ecosystem: Environmental > Terrestrial > Soil > Palsa > Peat permafrost | place: Sweden...
GACCGCGAAAGGGTAGCCACCAAGCTGCGGATGCAGCGCGGTAGCAGGGATATGCTTGGATAAAAACTAGAGCTATAAATTCTTTTCGTCCTACTATTCTAAAATTTGTTTTCATTGGATAAAAAAATAGAAAATTATTATTTAGAAAACTCTTGCAAATTGTAAAAAAGTATGATTAATTTACTGTTCTCGATATCAATCGGTTTAAGCGACAACTTTACTGACAGTTACCGGAAGTGTCAGATCAAATACTGTCTTTTACAGGGCTTACCCTTAAATACGATATCTTGCATTTACTGATTTTTAATGATAAGTTTGGTTTTTAAATTTATAAATACTATTGTTTGGAGTAAGCGCATGTATGTCGATAATATCATAGATCGTTTGAACGCTAAAGATTCAAGTTTAAGTGCTTTGATTTTTTTAATCGATGATTACAGACATCCTAGAATTTTAGAACTCATAAATTGCCTTAAAAATTTTCCACATATACACACATTACATATTGGAAATTTGGGAGTACAACATCCGAATGATGAGCCAATAACTGCTTTACATTTACAATCTATTGAAGCTTTGTTCGAAAGTATTGATAAAATACCAAATTTGCAAAACCTTAAAATAAGCTCTAGAGAAATTGGGTATGCATTACCTCAATTAAATATCATATCGAAGGCTTTAACGAAGGTTCCCTATTTAAAATCGTTGGGCTTAAATTTTTATAGCGAATGGGGTATTGGAATTTTACCACCCTATATAGACAATTTTTGTAATCCAATTTTGAATATGAAAAATTTGCAACATCTTGATCTATATAACTTTGGACTTGGTCGTTGCTATCCTGAATTTTCTAAAGCCATGTTTGAAACAATTGTAACACTAAGCAATTTAGAAATTTTAAATCTTAATTTTAATATGATTTGTGAAAATGAAAAACTGGAAAGCGGTTGGGAGATCTTTTGCCAATCAATAAAAAATATGAATAATTTGCGGAAATTATATTTAGCAGATTGGCATTTCTTTGAAAAAGAAGTGATTAGAGAAAGAAGATATGGAATGCTATTTTCAGCTATCGATTTACATCCTACTTTAGAACATATTGAATTTGACGACAAAACACTTGATCAAGTTTTTTTAAAAACTAAAGTGTACCGTACAACTGAGCTTGAGGAGATGCAAAATGTATTGACTGATTTAGATATACCAGCTGATGTTATAGGATTAATTAACCAATATGAACATCCTGAGGGAATTTATAAATTATTTAATACCTTTAAAAATTCGCCTGCGACGAACCTTGTCCAAACCTGGATAGAACCTAAAATCACTCACAGCTCTATTTTAGGTAATACAGATATCAAACTACAAATTTCTTTTAATCCATTTTATACACTCTCTATGAACCAAACCGATATTGAACTCAAAAATACTAAAGATGAGTGTAAAGCAAATGTAAATGACGATATAGAATATTTGGAAGCTTCTTCCTCCTCAAGCTCAAGTAGTTCTTCCAGCTCAATGTTACCCTGCTCTTTATTTGAATTGGCAACATCATCTCAAGACACTAGCCTTAACTTTTTTACTCAAATAAAAGTCGAAGAAAGCGAAAATGTTTCCAGCAATACAGCTACCTTTCAGGATCAAAATATGCATCTTGAAATAGAGCCCTGTAATGAGCCAGATACAACCAATGCTTCAACTAGTTTATTAGAAATTGATAATGATTCTAATAGCAGTAGTAGCTCTTCAAGTGTTGTCAATACTCCTTTGTATAACAATACTTCCAGACCTTCTAGAGGTAAAAAAAATAAGATCTCATCTTCGGATGTAGAAGAAGACAGTATTTTAAATGATGAAAATAATATTTCAGGGTCATCTAATAAAAAAGCACGTCAATAATTTTAAACAGCGACTTATAATATGCACTTGCATAAAGTCACATTTATAACATTTCTATGGGGTCAACATCTATTGACCAACGTATACTTGAAGGAGCATGGCATTCAAGCTCAGCTCTTAGTATTTTTAAACCTTGATGTAAGCTTGCGCGCGTATTACTTTCTAACAATAATTGAGCACGATGATAACCAATTCTTTTGACCATAGGAGCAGGGGCAGGACCTAAAACTTTAAGTGACATCATTTTTTCTGATAATAAATATTCTTTTATTTGTTGTAAAAAATTGAGTGCCTTAGCTGGTTGTTTACTTTCTGCTCGAATAAGTGCTTGAAATCCAAATGGTGGTAACTGTGATTGTTCCCGCTCATTAAGTAATTGTCTTGCAAAATTGTAATAGCCTTTTTTTAATAATAAATTTAATAAAGCATGCTCCGGGTGACAGGTTTGCAGAATTACTTCACCTAAAAATTCAGCACGACCGGCACGGCCAGCAATTTGCGTGATCAATTGGCCTAATCGTTCTAGATTGCGAAAGTCTATACCATATAAAGCGGCATCAATATCGATAATTGCTGCCAGAGTTATATTAGGAAAATGATGTCCCTTCGCAAGCATTTGCGTGCCTAATAATATTTGAGCCCCGCCTTTTTGTATTTGCTCTATGACTTTATGCATGGCATCTTTTTTAGTAGTCGTATCTCTATCCACTCGTATTATAGGGATGTTTTCAAAATGGCCTTTTAGTACTTGCTCCAAACGTTCGGTGCCTACCCCTAAAGGTTTAAGCTCTGGGGCTTGGCAGCTAGGACAAACGTTGGGTAATTTGGTATTGGCATGGCAATGATGGCAGCGCAATTGTTGTTTTACAAAATGCAGCGTTAACCGCGCATCACAACGAGTACAATTAGCAACCCAACCGCAACCATAACACATCAAAACCGGTGCAAAACCTCTACGATTTAAAAATAATAATACCTGCCGATTATTATTAAGGTGCGTAGTTAAACGAGACAGTAGTTGCGCTGATAATCCCGCTTCTAATTTTTTATGACGCACATCTATTATAGTAAAAGTAGGAGGTTTAGCTTCTCCTGCCCGAACAGGTAGTTGTAAATGAGTATATTTTTTTGATAAGGCGTTATGCAAAGTTTCAAGTGAAGGAGTAGCACTTCCTAAAATTACTGGAACTTTTTCAATACTAGCCCGTTTTATCAGTAAATCACGCGCTGAATAACGCAGGCCATCCTGCTGTTTAAACGATAAATCATGTTCTTCATCTATAATAAAGATCCCAGGATTTTTTAAAGGAGTAAAGCTTGCAGAACGTGTGCCAATAATAATAGCGGCTTTTCCTGTTCTGGCATTTTCCCAGGCAAGTGCTCGAACACTGGCATTAATACCTGAATGCAAAATAACTATAGGTACATCAAATCGAGATTCAAAGCGTGCAATAGTTTGGGGTGTTAGGCCAATTTCAGGTATTAAAACTAATGCTTGGGTATTTCGTTCTAAAGCATAAGATATCATGTGCATATATACTTCTGTTTTGCCACTTCCTGTAATACCATCTAGTAAAAAAACCTGAAAATTGCTTAAAGCTTTTTTTATACTGGCTACAGCAAATGCTTGTGCTTCATTTAATGCTAAAAAATTTTTATTACTGAAATTATTAGGCTTGATATTTATTTTTTTTTTATCTACTCTTGGTTTACTACTTTGTGCTTTTTTACGTAATTCATTAGGGTAAGCATGAGCATAAGTTTCACCTAAGGGGTAATGATAATATTGGCTTACCCACGTAATTAATTGCATAATAGAAGCGGGTAACAGAGGTGCGGCATCTAATATGGCTTCAACTGCTTTTAAGCGCTCGATTGCGAGTGTTGATTGCAATAGTATTGCAGTGCAAATGCCTATTACGCTTCTTGTACCTAGGGGGATTTGCACACGCATGCCGGGTGCAATATTTTCAAAATGAAAAGTCTCTTCTACAACTATATAATCTAAAAGCTTGCTAAAGCCAGTAAATATAGCTACTTGAATAATTTTAGGAGGCACCGCTTTATTAGCTTTCCGTCTTTTGTTTAAGTGCGTTTAATAAAGCATCTCCAAGTGTCGTGCTGTTCAAACGAGCAGGAGTTTGCTTAAAAGATGTGGTTTTTGAAGGGGGTTTCTTAAATTGCTCTGAAGTATTATTGTTTTTAGGACTAGTAGGTATCGTATCGGTAAGACGTAAGCTTAAGGCTATGCGTTTACGAGGTATATCGATTTCTAGCACTTTTACCGTAACTATATCATTAGTTTTAATAACTTGACGGGGGTCGCTAATAAATTTATCGGCAAGTGCGGAAATATGGATTAAACCATCTTGATGGACCCCAATATCAACAAAGGCCCCAAAATTAGCAACATTCGTGACTACACCCTCTAAAATCATACCTGGTTTTAGATCAGCAAGCGTATTAACATCTTTTTTGAAGTTAGCCGTTTTAAACTGTGGCCGAGGATCACGCCCAGGTTTTTCAAGCTCTTTTAAAATATCTTGTATAGTGGGAAGCCCATATTGTGCATCAATAAATGCGTTAGGGGTTACTGTCTTTAAGAAAGCTACATTTCCAATAACTTCGTGTAATTCTTTGTGAGTTTTATCAAGGATTTTTTCAACTAAAGGATAGGCTTCAGGGTGTACACTAGATGCATCCAAGGGATTTTCACCCTGACGTATGCGCAAAAATCCTGCTGCTTGTTCAAATGCTTTTGGACCTAAACGTGGTACTTTTTGTAATTCAAGACGATTTTTAAAAGGTCCATTTTTTTCTCTAACCAACACAATATTAGAAGCTAAATTCTTATTAAGACCGGCTACTCTAGCTAATAAGGGAACCGATGCGGTATTTAAATCCACACCCACTGCATTTACACAATCTTCTACCACAGTATTAAGTGTACGCGCTAAGCTAAGTTGAGAAACATCATGTTGATATTGGCCCACTCCAATTGATTTCGGATCGATTTTGACTAATTCAGCTAGAGGATCTTGCAAACGTCTAGCGATAGACACCGCTCCTCTAAAGCTCACGTCTAATTCTGGTAATTCTAAGGCTGCAAGCTCAGAAGCTGAGTAAACCGATGCCCCTGCTTCAGATACTACTATTTTAGTCAGTGATAGTTTAGGATTTTTTTGTATTAATTCACTAACCAAATTATCGGTTTCACGCGAAGCGGTACCATTACCAATACTGATTAAATCAATATGATAATGCTCACATAGCGCTGCTAATGTTTGTAATGACGCCTCCCAATCATTGCGAGGAGCATGCGGAAAAATAGTACCGTGTTGTAATAATTTACCAGTGCTATCGACCACTGCCATTTTCACTCCTGTCCTAAGGCCAGGATCTAAACCTAAAGTTATTCTCGCGCCTGCAGGGGGGCTAAGCAACAAATCGCGTAAATTATTACTAAAGACTTGAATGGATTGCAAATCAGCTAGTTCGCGAGCACGATTAAGTAATTCACTCTCCAGCTGGGCTTTAAGTTTAATCTTCCAGGTCCAACGTACTGTTTCTAAAAGCCAAAGGCTTGCAGCTTGTTGATTATCTGTAATTGAAAATTGTTTAGCTATCATGCCTTCTAAAAGAGGTTCATCCTCTAGACGAATCTGTAAACTTAAATACCCTTCTTTTCTACCACGTAACATAGCTAAAAACCTATGTGCCGCAGCACTTTTTAAGCGCTCGGTATGCGAAAAATAATCTTTAAATTTTTGCCCTTCAATTTCTTTACCAGTCACTACTACGCTAGAGATATCAGCATTTTCCCATAAATATTCTCTAAGACGCCCTACTAAATCGGCATGCTCTGCAAAAATTTCCATTAAAATAAAGCGTGCGCCCTCAAGTGCTGACTTTATATCTACAATATTATGTTCTTGGTTAAGAAACGAAGCCGCTAAAAGATTAGGATCTTGAGAATTATCTTGTAATAATTGATTTGCTAGAGGTGCTAAGCCAGCTTCTATCGCTATTTGTGCTTTAGTGCGACGTTTGGGTTTAAAGGGGAGATATAAATCTTCTAATCTTGCTTTGTTGTCAGCGTTCAATAAAGCGGCTTGTAATGAGGGTGTTAATTTATCTTGTTCACTAATGCTTTTTATAATGACAGCCCTTCTTTCTTCTAATTCGCGCAAGTAACTTAAACGTTCTTCTAAGGTTCTCAATTGAGTGTCATCTAGCCCACCCGTTGCTTCTTTACGATAACGAGCAATAAATGGAACGGTATCACCTCCATCCAGTAAACGTATGGTGGCTTCAACTTGCTCTGGTCTTGCTTTGATAAGATTGGCAATGGTGGTAGTAATAATATTCATTGCAAAAAATCACTCTTCTTGGAGATCTAAAGTCTTTGTTTTGTCATCTTGAAAAAAAACGCTATTAAAAGAAGTTTCGTGTTCGTAACGTAAAATAGGGCGCCTTAAAAAGCGTACGGGTTTATGTGAGCGTGTATCTTGGGATTGAGCAGGATAAATAGTAGCTGAATTATAAGGAGTGTTATGCGAATTCCAGTTAGGCTCTTGGCTCTCGCGTGAATTCTTACTTTCTTCTGTTTCAATATATAATTCTTCTGCTTTATTAGTGGCATGTCGACGAGTAGAAAGTCCTTGGATGAGTACAGTTCTTTCAGTGCGACCCATGCTTATTTTGAGTTCTGCACCTACTTCAATTTCTAGGCTTGGCTTTACTGGTTTCCCATTATAAAAAACTTTACGATTTTCAACAGCGAGACGAGCAAGCGCACGAGTTTTAAAAAAGCGCGCAGCCCAAAGCCATTTATCTAATCTTACTTTTAATACACGCTCTTCAAGTCCATTCTCAGCAATAGTAGGAGCATCAAAAGTAAAAGTTTCGTGAGTGTTTATCTTATCTACATTATCACTCTCTGGCGCAGTTTCTGCTGCCACTTCAAAATGAAATTCACGTTCCATCATGTTCTAGATCTCTTGCATTAAAAAAAGTTATTCAACAAAATATATTTACGGGCCAAAAATTAACTTTCTTAAGTCCCTTAGCCGAAGTATCATAACCTAAACTCCTTGTGGTGTCAGATTTTTTTGTGCCCGCTGGTTGAAAATGGTGTTATTCTTAAATTTATATAAGTTATACTCCCGTCCTCTTTACATAAAATTATGGTGGAAAATAAAAAAGTGAGTTTTGCTTCAAAATTAATACCTGAAGTAATTAATATTGCAAAAAAAGCTGCTGCTATACATCAATTTTATTATGCGGCACTGAATGTGCCGGTACATATTAAGTCAGACAATTCCCCTGTCACAGAAGCTGATATGAAGGCACACGATTTTATAACTAAATCTTTGTATGCTTTAAATAAACAATGGCCGATATTATCGGAAGAAGGTATTTTTATTCCTTATGTGCAAAGAAAGCAGTGGAATACTTACTGGTTGATTGATCCCTTAGATGGTACCAAAGAATTTATTAATAAAACCGGTGATTTTACCGTTAATATAGCGCTCATTGAGAACCATATTCCTGTCCTAGGGGTTGTGGCAGTGCCCGAGCTTAAAGAATACTATTGGGCGCTAAAAAATACTAAGGCATATTGGGAAAGTCCCGCCCAAGGTATTCAGGAAATTCAAGTGAATACCACACCTTCTGTGCCTTTGCGGGTCGCGCTAAGCAAACATCATACGCATTTTACCTTGTTAAAGCAGTTGTTATCTCATGTAGGAGAATATGAAGAAATAGTATGTGGTAGTACACTTAAAATGTGTTTAGTGGCGCGCGGCAATGTGGATTTATACCCCCGTTTTGGACCTACTGGAGAATGGGATACGGCTGCAGGTCAATGTATTATTGAAGCAGCAGGGGGCAAAGTAATTGACTTAAATGGCAATCCTTTAGAATATAATCGCAAAGCCCATCTTATTAACCCAGATTTTATTGCGGGTGGTTGCTTAACAGAAGATTTTTTAAAAACTTTAAAAATAATTTAATATAAGTTGCGCTTATAACTTTTTTTGTGGATAACTTTAGTAAAAAATAAAGCAAAATATAAGTTAAATAGATAACATTTTGCTGAAGTTATGCAAAAAGCTTATGAAAATTTATATAAAGCTGTGGATAAAATTGTGGATATATTCTTCTAGATTATAAAGTCGCCTACCATATTAAAATTGTATAATCTTTTTACAATTTTTTAATTGATAAAAACCATTGTAAAATCAAGAGGATTGCGTATTTTATATGAAGGATGTTTAACTAACATGGGTTAGTAACAAAAAAAGTTTTTATTTTTAATTCTGTGCATAACTTACTGTAAGTTGTAGATAAGGCCTTACAATAATAGAAACAAATAATCTTAAAATAATTTATAAAGGTAAAAACTAAAAAAATTACGGAAATGCCTGTGCATAACTTTGTTTATAAGTTTTAAACAAAAAATTTTCTATAAAATATAAGTAATTTTATAATAAAAAAAAGCAGTATAGGCATAAAGCAAAAAGTTGTCAAATTTTTAAAGGCCTTGTTGAGACCATTTAGAATTGATGACATGGGCCCGTCCTATTTAGATGTATGCTCTCAAAAGAACCAAAACAAGTTGGTTTGCATGCTAATTAGCACTTATAGTCCCTAGATATTCGGCACTTAATAAGTAATTACACTGATTAAAATAGGTTGTTATCAAACTTTATTTCAGGTTATAATCATCTTTATAAATTATACTGACTTGGAGATAGGGGCTATGCCTAGAAAATTTCATTTATTACCGGAAAAATATTTAGTCCCTCGTTTGGATTATCCGGACAAAGCATTTATTGTTGAAGTTGGAAAATTATTTAATTTTTCACCCTATGAAAACATTCTGAAATTCTATTATGGGCAGTGTATTGATTCAACAGGTAACTTCATACCCGCGCCGTATTTAGGGCTTGATATCTCTAATAGAATAAGTGAAATCGATATATACATAAAAAATGTATTAGTAAATTTGCTTAAAACATTCGAAACCGCTTTCATACAAAGCGAGCAAGCCCTGGTATTTGATTATGAAGGCTTTCTACAAATTAATGAAAATTATGAGAAAATCCTTACTAGAATTACCCTTCTTTTGCAAGAAGGCTTAGATAAGTTAATCAGTAAATTAATCCAAAATAAGGCATTTAAGCTTACTCATTTATACATTATGAATTCAGCCTATAAAGAATTTGATTGGGAGGGATTCAATTCTTTTCTTACTAGCATAATGCAGGGAGGTTCTGTTACCCATCTCTCTCTTGTAGGAATTAGCGAAAAAGAGCTTTTTTTAGAAGGCCTTGAGAATAATTTCCCCACTCATTTAACCTTGAGTCGCCAACATAACTTTGTGGTTTATTTAAACGAAGTGTTAAATTACTCTGATGATCATTATAAACTTCTTCAAGGTTTACATCTCTATGGCTCCGTAGAACCTGAAATGCTTATTAAATTTACTTCTCTTAAAAAATTAATTTGTCTTGGAGCAGAGCTTTTTGAAGATAAATCCATGCAAATTTTAAAAACTTTAGCTCTCGAAGAGCTTACTTTAATAGGTGCTAACTATGATATAGAATATCGCTATGCTACAGATGTATTTGAGAATAATCGGACAAATTATCCAGAGCATGCGACATATTTTATAAAACAAAACTTGATTGATTTTTTGCAAGATAATAATCATTTACAAAAATTACGTTTACAAAACATCAATATTGGTAAATCAATCAGTGAGCTAGGTAATTTAAATCCTTTTCATATTTTAGCACTTTCTTTGAAAACTAATTCAAAATTACAATCTTTGATTGTAGATAGAATTACCGAAATTGATCACTGTGGTAATGCTTGGTACTCTGAAGAATTTAGTAGGGAACAAACTATGGCTGCTACTTATTATGATGATGCAGACGACGATAATTATTATGATTATTATATCAAATCCTTCCAAGATTTTCTCAAAGCTGCCTCGCAACATCCTAATTTGCGTGAATTTGCTATTTTTGATTTCTATAACTGGGACGATTATAATAAAAAAAACCGCACGCCCCTCCCCTCCCTGGTTGAGCTTTATACCGAATTTTTAGAAAACACCCCTAAATTACAAACTTTTGGCATAAGCAATTTAGTATTTACATTAGAATCTGCGAAACGTTTAATTAATGTTATTTTAGCACATCCCAATGTAGACACGGTAGAATTGCAAAATCTTTCTATTTCCTCTGCTTCATCATCTGAAGAATGCGAAGAAATTTATCATTTATTTTATACATTACATATAAAACGTCCCTTTTTGCATGTTTTACCCTTCCAATTGAAAGACAAATATGGAAGAGCTATTAATTTTTTAAGTAATATCGAAATTGATTTAAAAAAAATAAGTTTTAAATATGAAGAGCCTGCTGAAAGGGTCAACAATAATTTAGAAAGGATATATCAATTTTTTTCTAATCAAGCAATACATACTATGCAAAGCTATAGTTTATTTAATATGTTATATCCACATGCTTCATTTGCATTGGCTGATGAAATTGAACTCACGACTAACCATATGAAAACTTTTACAGCAAATCGTTTGTGGGCTTTGTTTATTGAACATAAAGTTGAATTTACTGTGGAAAGTTTTTATAAGATGATCCACAATATTTTTGGCGAGTCATTGAATTTAAGTTATTTCAATGAGGTATTTGATATAGTTAATCAACCCAGTTCAGTTGATGATGCTGATACTATTGCTTCTTTGAAAATGCTTGCAAGTCAGCAAAATATTACCAACACCATTCATGATTATATGTTGGGTTTCGAAGAAAATAACATTTATCGTGATACTGTAAAAAAAGCATTATCCTCTTATTTACCCCCGCAAGTACTTGGTAACTTAGTGACAGAATATCTAGAATCCCCCGCTAACCATTCTGTTAGCAATGCTAAATCATCCTATTTACATTTTATTACTAACCATAGTTACAGTTTAAATGCTTTTAAAAAATTTAAGGCAGATAGCGATACGCCTTCGCAAGAAAACAATTATGGTTTTTCAAATTCTATTAGTGACAATTATAGAATTATTGATGTAGCGCATGATGGCAGTTGTTTCTTTCATGCGGTATTTCAACAATTAAGAAATCTGGCTTTATTAAAACAACATAATTTGCCTCTTGACGAAGATGAAGCGGTTCCTTTAATGAGACAAAGAACGCTGCAACATATTCAAGATAATTTTCATCAATATGTGGACTTTATGACAGTAGATTTTGCAACCTTTATGCAACGCAACTCAAATAATGCCGAATGGGCTGATCATATTGTGATTTTGGCCGCAGCTCATACCTTTAACGTTTGTATCCATATTTTGCGGAATGATGATAAGGAAAATATCATTAACGATAACGCAATAAGTTTGCCAACACCTATTCATATCGCATATCAAGTTGGGATACATTATTTATCTTTAGAGGACAGAAGTACTGTTCCACATGATACTAGTAGTTCTGATTCGGATTCTGATCCTAGTTCTTCTGAAGATGAAATGGATGAAGATGAGCTGATTGCTTCCGAAGATTATGCAAGTTCGGTAGGCTCTCATGTAAAAAGAGCTAGGGATGATGAAGACGAAGATGCGCCTGAAAACAAGAGAAATAAACCTTAAGAATTTTGACTAGCGGCATATATATATTTAAAAACTAGCCTTATCGCTCAAAATAAGTTTGTTGACTTGAAAGTGGTGTCAAGATATTATTTTCTTTAATAGCTTAAGTATAGCTTTTAAGGGAATGAATTTTTTTTACATTGAAAACTAAGGAAAGGAAAAGTAACAAATGAGTAAAAAAGGGAAAATTACGGCTATAAAAATTATTTTACAATTTTTGCCATTCATATTCTTACACGCTTGTGTAGTACCAACTGAAGTAGTGACAGCCGATCCTAATCATGTGCGCACTGCGGCAGAGCCTATAGTAGTATATCCTGCAGCACCTGTTATCCAAGAATCCATTTTGATCGAGGGCAGACCCTACTACAGGCATAATTATCGTGGTCGTTACTACTATCACCATGGTCGTTAATATTGTTTGCAATTTAACTAGATTTTTAAAAAATATTATTTAATTAATATTAATAGATCATGAGCTAATTGTTGACTAGTATAAGGGGGGCTAATAATGGCATGTAGTTCCCCTTTAGGATTAATAAGCATAAGGCTTGACGTGTGATCTATAATTGTTTTGTCATTATTATTTGCAGCTGCATAAATACCAAGAGGCTTACTTAAGTTTTGCATCTCAAGCTTTGTCCCTGTGAGTCCTAAAAAATTCTTATTGAATTTCTTTAAAAATTTTTCCAAATGACTAACATTATCGGTTGTGCTGTTAATGCTTGCAAAAATAAATTGTATAGCATTAGGTGGTAATTTTTGCCAAGTATCTTTAATAAGGCTTAACGTTGCAGGGCATACATCAGGGCAATCGGCATATCCAAAAAATAATAAATTCCAATGATTTCTAAAATTATTTTGCGTAAATGGTTTATGATTGGTATCTATCAATTCAAAATTAGGTATAGCTTTTCGTGTGGGCAGAAGGGTTGCGACTTCTAATTTTGTTTTATTATAAGGAGAGCTAAATTCAAACCAAGCACCAATAGCTACGGTAAATCCCATAATAATAATTACCATTATTTGACTTATTTTTTTGCGAATCATGTTACTATTATGCTCCAGCCAGTGCTAAATAATGATCAATTAATAAACTAGCAAATAAAAACATTAAATACATAATGGAATAATTAAAAGTATGTAAAGCAATTGCAATATTATCGTTAAGATATAATTTAATAGCATAATACAAAAAAATACTATTTAATACACAGGCACTTATGCAGTAAAATACCCCACTCATATGCGTTGCAAAGGGTAATAAAGTAATTGCAAAAAGTAATACCGTATAGAGCACAATACAGAGTTTAGTAAAATGTACCCCATGCGTTATAGGCAACATAGGTATTTTGGCATTACGGTAATCTTTTTCACGATAAATAGCTAATGCCCAAAAATGAGGAGGTGTCCATACAAAAATGATTAATACTAGTAATAAAGCGTGAGGGTGAATGTCATTTGAAACTGCAGCCCAGCCTAATAAGGGGGGAGTAGCTCCAGCTAGCCCACCAATCACAATATTTTGTGGCGTAGCTCTTTTTAAATATAAAGTATAGACCAATGCATAGCCAATGAGTGTGGCAAAAGTAAGCCACGCGCTAAGCGGGTTAACGAATTTTATTAATATCGTTATTCCTAAAACCCCTAAGATACTTGCAAAACTTAAAGCCTCTACCGGTTTAATGCGATGACTTGCAATAGGGCGTGAGGAAGTGCGTTGCATTTTCCTATCAATATGCCTATCAATTAAATGATTAATAGCTGCAGCAGAACCGCCACATAAAGCAATGCCTAAAGAGCCATAAAAAAATACACGCCAGGGGGTATGAGCATTACTTGCAATATGCATACCCACCCAACTAGTTAACAGCATAAGTAACACGACTCTAGGCTTACAAAGGGAGAGGTAATCTTGCAGAATATTCCAAATATTCCCATCTGGTTGTAAGGCTAGAGCAGGAACTGAATTTTTATGTAATGGTTGCATTTTTTGGTCTTTGGTATAATAAATAGTGAATACATACTACCGTCGCTAATAAAAGTGCAGCTATAGCATTGTGGAGTACGGCAATAAATAAAGGTAATCCTGCTAAAACGTTGGTAATACCTAATACTAATTGGAGTATTAATAAACAAAACAGAATTTTACTTAAAAAATATAAAAATTTACTAAGCCTCGCTTGGAAAAGCTTTATTGATAAAAGAACTGTAAAAAATGTAGTGATTAAAGCGCCTAGCCTATGCATCACCTGTATAGTAACGCGTGAGGCATCATCCAAAGACAAATATTGATTAAAATGTATGCCTTCTGGAAATATTCCAAAAGCCCCTTTCCAGTTCAATTCAGGAATTAAGCTATTATGGCACAAAGGAAAATCTAAACAGGCAAGTGCAGCATAATTAGCGCTCGTCCAGCCACCCAATATAAGTTGTACTACAAGAACCAGTAAAGTCATGCTTGCCAGTAAAGGTAGAGATTTTTTAGTGATAGAAGGTACTGCGCTTATATTACTTAATTGTAAAGTATAGCGAGTTAATCCTCCAAAAGTGGCAAGCCCACCCATTAAATGCATTAACACAATAAGAGGTGATAATTTAAGTGTTACAGTCCACATGCCTAAAAGGGCCTGCATAATAAGTAATGCGACTAAAAATCCTGGTAGTGCTAGTTCTTTGTACGATTGCATTCTTCTACAAGCAAAAATAAATAAACTGAATATTAGTAAACCTAAGGTTCCTGCTAGGTAACGATGCAGCATCTCAATAGCAGCTTTATTGGTTTCTAGTAACTGCATAGGGTATAAGCTTTGAGCTGCAGCGATTTCTTCGGCCTCAAAGGGTACTAGCATTCTGCCATAGCATCGTGGCCAATCCGGACAACTTAAGCCAGCATCAGCAAGGCGAGTGTAAGCCCCTATGACAATTACCAAAAAGGTAAGCACGGTAGCGCATAGGCTCAAATAAAACCCTGCTTTAGGTTGCAGACTGCTTTTATTTAACATGAGATAGTTTAAGTAAGCGTTGCAAGTCTTGGAGTATCCCTTTTGCTTCTAGTATGGATGAATAATGTAAAATAATTTGCCCAAGGGGGTCAACTATAAATAAATGGTTATCTTGTAATAGCGAGTGATTTTTAACACTTTTGATAGCATGGACTACTACTTTACTTTGGTGCTTGCCTAGAGCGATTTGAATATTAAGTGCTGTCTGTAAATTTTTTTGGCAGTCAAGCTGGCAAGATGTTGGTTGAATAATTAAAATATGCCACTTATGCGCCATATTTTTTGCAAGCAGTTGATTACCATTGGTTTCATAAAGATTAAGCTCATCTATTTTGAGTGTTGGCTGTAATAGCACTCCGTGAGAAGCCACTGGTATATCAAACTTATTTTTAGATTTATAATAGAGAGCTGCCCCCAAAAATGGAATGATAATTAACAATAACATTACTATCAATGGCCCAAACTGAGCGGCTTTCTTAAAACTTGTAGACATCGTTATTTTGTAACCTTTTGGTACGGTGATAAGTACAATTAATGAACAGGTAGTAAACCAAAGTGGCCACTGCCATCATAAACCATTGCACGGCATAGCCCAAATGTTTCATGGGGGGAGTGCCTAGACCTACTGGCTGATATTGGTGAGTATAAGAACTTGTTTCAGCTAATTTGAAAATATTTGACTCAATATCTTTTTTAAATAAGTTTTTGAGTAATGCTACGTCTACATTTTGTATTCTATAGGGGAAAATAGGCATGGCACTAAGCTTTGGCTCTGCCAATGAAAAACTAGAACTTATATTATAAAAAAAACCTGTCAATGTAAGTTCTCTACGGGGAGTGGGTAATAGAGCGGGCACACTGTTTCGGCTAGAGCCTAAAGGTACCCAGCCTCTATCGATTAAAATAATTTGTTGAGTACCTGATAACAAAAAAGGGCTTAAAACCACATAACCTACCTGATGGTTATAAATTTTATTATCAAGCAGTAATGTTTTATCTTGTAAAAAATGCCCTTTGATAAGGTAGGGCTTATACAGGGTTGGGGGGGTAGGCTGTTTTATATAAAATTGAGGTGCTTGCTGTAAACTGGTATATATTGTAAACGATAGTTCTTTTTTATATTGCCAACGGGCTAGTTGCCAATTCCCTAAGCGTATAAGTAGGGGGATTAACATAATAGCGACCAGCGTGGAGCTTAAGCCAGGTCGAAAGCTAAAATATTTACAAGATATTACAATTGGTATGACGATATTCCTCAAGGATTCTATGAAGATATGCGACATTTTAACATAAATTGGATAATTTTAAGTATTATTTTACTTATTTTATGGAATTTGGGCGCAGGCTTATTTTATTTATTAAAAGAACAGGGGCAAAATACCAAAATGGTTCGAGCATTAAGCTATCGTATTGTGCTTTCTCTGTTATTATTTATAATATTATTGGTTGCTTTTTCACAAGGTTGGATTGCACCTCACCCTATAGAAGGATATAAAAGCAGCAAACCAATAGTAATTACAAAGCAGGACGCACCTGTCTTGGTGGCCTGCATATTACCTACTATGGTTCCAAAAATTTTATGCCCTTAGTTTTCCTAATTTTATATGTTTTAGCACTTCTTCAAAGAAAAAGGTAAAAGCTTCTGCTACACAATTAATGCCCTTGTCATTCATGTATTTTTTATTAGCTAAAACACAGGAATAAGCGCCTGCTGCAGCACAGAGTTGCGCAATAACATCAGGGTCATCACCTGACTGTATCACAATAAAAGCATCTTTATTAAATGTAGTTTCACCAGCTCTTATTTTTTTAATAATTTCAAGTCCTAGCGAGGTGTTAGGTAAACCATTGGAAGAGCCATCGGGAAGCTTACCTGTCGGAAATTGATTATCCATAAAAATAACTGCGAATGCTTCAGCATTTAAGGCATTCATGGCTTCTTGTCCATTGTTGGCAATTATAACATTGCTGTTATTAATATAGTTTTTTGCATATCTAGTAATTATTTTTTGATTACTTTTATTATCTTCTACTATTAATACTTTTATATTGTCAGCATTAAATGTATTTTTGAGCATTACAATATGTTGTTGGTAGGCTTCTAAATGATTTTGTATAGTTTCAAAAGTTATAGATGAATTTGTCACTGCAGTAGTTTTCTTACTAGAAGAGGGGGCTTTAGGGGTGGAAAAATTAACGTGGGGTGTTGGAGTAGTTGGTATAGGTGAGTTAGGCTCACTATGAGAGCTGTCTTTAGTTGTCATAGGGGAAGGATGTAGTTTTCTACTGGAGGCAGGGGGAGTCCTATATGAAGATTCTGGAAAGCTGGATGCAGGGGATGTTTTTGGCACTGTTAAAAAAGAGGTATCATCTAAACGCACAGTTGCTGAAGCTTGATAAACATTAAGTGCCAAAGGTAATGCATCATTTGGCATGCTATGGGTTATTGAAAAAAAATTAGCATAATCAATAGCTTCATTGTGCGTCATCTTGCTTGTAGTTGCACTTAAAAATTCAAATGATTCTTCGGAAGGAATAGTAAAAGAATGAGGCATGAGTGTATCTCCAAACAATAATAATTTATATAAAAAAAATTGTAACATGTTTTTTTTAATTAATATAATTTTTTAAAATAGTGTAATTACGCTATTTATATCAGGTTTTTAATTAATAGGTGTAGCTGCATGAAGTGTAACTAATCTTTTTTTAAAATAAGCGATAGCGATAAAGTATTCGTTACTAACCATTATACCCACATTCCCGCGATCTCTCACGCAATTCCATAAATTAACATTGCTGTTTTTCCGAAATGTTTTATTATCTTTTGCCTTAATTCATCAAAATTTGCTATTATTTCCTTTATAAGTCTCATATTTTTATCATAGAATTTGACTATATTTATTCCTTCCATCATTTGGAATATCCATCTTAAAGTAGGATTTTTTGCCGGCTTATTGATTTGATTAGGAATAG